>Ga0114978_10000369_pt1 | contig 37576 bp, 26 predicted proteins | sample S_140212_EF_Meta_FD_87027 | JGI IMG/M metagenome (GOLD analysis project Ga0114978, IMG submission 87027) | Freshwater microbial communities from Lake Simoncouche, Canada to study carbon cycling - S_140212_EF_MetaG | ecosystem: Environmental > Aquatic > Freshwater > Lake | place: Lake...
TAGGTTTTGTTAATCTTAAAACAAGACTTCCTGAAACAAGTGTGTTTGTTCCATCAATTCTAGCATATGCTTTTAGCTTAGAATTACAATTTTTACAATTTGCCATTATTTTTTAGATTTAGCTTTTATTTTCTTTTCTTGCACTAACATTTGCTTTGTAGGCTTCTTTCCAGATCCTTTATTAGCTCTTATGTTATCCCAAAGTCCTCTTCTAGACATAGAACCATCAGCACGTTTAATAAGACCACCATTCTTTGCCATTGGTTTCATACCTGGCATTCCAAGAGCAGCACTACCTAACTTACCACGAAGTGCAGTAGTCTTTTTATATATAGGATTATTTTTTCCTCCAGCCATTCCCATCATTGTACCTAATAGAGCTTTTTTTACAGGGCCACCATTCTTTCTTCTAGCTTCTTGTCTAACTCTTCTCTCACTAGCTCTTTGTGATCCAGAACATCCTTGATTGTCTTTACCAATACATCTCAATTGACCACTGTCATCCACTTCACTTTTTTTCTTACGTTCTTGTTCTGTATATACAGAATCATTTTTAGCAAGTTGCTGTTCTGTTAGTCCTGTAGATTTTACTCTTTGCTTTGTGGAAAAGTTTGATAATAAACCTTTAAGAGAATCTTTTTCACGTATTAATTCAGGAGTCAATGGTTTACTACCAACTTTTTTCTGAAAATCTTTAAGATTTTGTCTTAGTCTAGATTGTTCTTTTATATTTGCTACTAGACTATCTCTTTTAGTCATTGCAACACCAGTCTGTGCTTTCTTTATAGTACCACCAGTCTTTAATGTACTTCCTTTAAAAGGACCCTTCTTTTTAATAAGAGGACCATTAGGAACAGGTGTTATCTTACCACCTTTACGTAGTACACCAGGGCCTACATAGGCTGATGCTTTTTGAGGATTTAACTTAGACATTATTTCTTCTTATTAGATTTAGCAATCTTCTTGAATGTTTTAGCAAGAGCTTTGGCTCTACCAGTACAACCAGGTTTAGTGATAGGTGTACATTTACCAGCAGTACCACGCTTCTTGATAGATGCTGCAGCTTTCTGCATCCATTTCTTATCAGTAGCCATGATTATTTCTTCTTCATCTTGGTAGCACCAAGTTGTTTATTTTTAACAAGCTTAGCTTTACCTTTAGCACCAGCTAATGTTTTCTCTTGTACCTTTGTGAATGCTCCTTTAGGATCAACAGGACCAACTCTTTTGTTGGATGCTTTAAGTCCAGATAGACTTCCACCTTTTGTTTTATTTGCCATAGCGTTTAAATGTTATATTGGGTTTAACGATTATATCTTTGTGGCAATATTGCCATAATTCACCTGTAGTGTTTATTATAATTGTATAGATGGTATCTGTCTCATGACCATAATCAGTCACTAGCCATATCATCCCATCTCCCTTGGGGGTTGTAACATCTATTCTGTTCTTTGGTTCGTATATTCTCATAGAGAAGTGCTTAGATTATCTACGTCTGGTTCTTAATCACCCAACCAGAACTGTTTTTTAAAGATCTTTAGAAGAAACTTCCTCTATAGGAGCTTCCACCTCTTTAATGATGTCAGCTTCCACACCTTGGATCATTAACTCTTCAATCACTTGATTAGTTTGAACCATCAATTGGAAACGTGCTGCTTCTTCTGATGATAAATAAGATCTAACTGTGTTTAGAATTAATCCAAACTGTTGTCCTGTTAACGTGAATTTGTCTTCAGGAGTCCATGTGTACCTTTTTGCAGGATCATACTGTGCCATAATTTAATTGGTTTTAAAATTAACAGTAAAAGTATATAATGTTTTTTAACTATGCAAATTTATTTCAAATGTTATTACACTTGATGTTTTGATTGATTTGCTCATGTCCACTCTTATCTTGAACATGTTACAGAACTTAAGAATCTCTTCTATAAGCATATTGTTATACATTGGATGACTGGCTGCTATTCTGAATCTATATGCATCTGGAGTTTTTGTTATCTCAAGACTACATAGTTCATCAACAGAAGAGATAACACCTTCTAAGTGTGCAAGAAAGACTTCATCGTTATCTTGCATCACTTTAGGAAAATGTTTTCTGTTTACCTCCATTATGACAATGTTAATAGGTATTTAGTTTTAGCTGCTTCTCCTGATAGAGAATCTGCTAGATTACATACATCATGATAACCATTCTTCTCACCATATGCTTTCAAAGCTGATGCAAAAGATAGAAGATTATTAACACATTCACCAGCTGTACAGTTTGTAAGAGGTTCTATTTTATATGGAGCAGGTCTTTTACCTGTATATCCCATAATCTTTTCAACCAATCCATCTTTGAAGTCATGTACATAATCGTACAATGCTCCTGTAGCTTGATGCTCTGCATAACTAGTTGTTTGCCAGTGAGTCAGATGCAATTGCTCATGGAAGTAAGTAAGCTTAGCAGCTATGCTTTCTAACGTTAAGCCTTCAGATGCTGATGATTTCATCATATCATCTGGAAATATAGATTTCATTGCCATAATTAAGGAGCTGGTGTTGTCGTACTAGTGGTGGTTGGTGCTACAGTAGTAGTACTAGTTGTAGTAGGGGCAGCAGTCGTTGATGTTGTAGTGGTTGTATAGTTGCAACACTCTTTAGCATCTATCTCTACATAGTTACCTACAGCAGGTTTAAATGCTTGTACAATTAAACTACTTGGTATAATACGTCCTGAACCATCAAAACGTACAAAAGCTTTTAGCTTGTTATTGTTATTACTTCTTGCCATGATTATCCAGGTGATGTTGTTGTTGTAGTTGTTGTAGGAGCTACTGTAGTACTAGTTGTTGTTGTTGGTGCTGCAGTTGTTGTACTAGTGGTAGTAGGAGCTACTGTAGTGGTTGTAGTGGTAGTAAGAAAACAGCACTCATATGCTTGTATTTCTTTCCACTTACCCACCTTTGGCTTATTTTTTCTAAGGATTAAGCTTCCTGCAACTATTCTGCCAGATCCATCGAATCTAACAAAAGCCTTTAAAGGTCTTGAATTAATGCTTCCCATTGTTTAAAATTTAGGGTTAATAGTCTAGGTTATATTTGTTTTTGATTTCGTTTAGTTTAGTGGCATAAAACCACGTGCAATATTTCTTTGATTGTTCGTTCTCAAGAATCATATCTAAGTTAGGATCTTTTGTTGGATCTGTCCCCATGTGATATTTTCCTTTATAGAAAGCTGGATAACCATTACCTGTCTCAGAAACTATTCCTGCATTATGAAAGATAGTATGGGTATCAAGTTTTGTGATAGGATCTGTTGCCCAAGCAAATGCTAGTTCAGGTACAACCCTTGTTTCTTTTTCTCTCACCCATATATTCCAAAGGACAGCCCACATATCTGCACACCAACTTTGGAATCCACTGTTCTCATCTTTAAAGAATTCTCTATTCACTTGCTGTAAATAGGTTCTTATAAGAATACAATCATTCATCACCTTACTCCAGAAATCAGCATCTACATTCTTTAATAGATATTGAGCTCCTCCTGAATGATCATTATTAGCCTCAGCTATTTCTCTGCTTATTCCAACAACACTTGCTATTTCAGCAAGAACATCTCTCCCTTTATACTCTTCTAGTTTCTCTGGTAACACTTGATTCACCTTACTATCAAAATACTTAGCATTAATGTAGCTGTTTGTATCTGATAAGTAGTTAACATCATCTTCCAAAAACTGATCCACATTGAAATCTTTCATGAAAAGAATATCTGAATCACAATAGAATATAGCACAATCGCTTAGTTCTGGATGTAGTTTGAAATGTCTCCAAAGAACATATGGTCTTAATACAGGAATGTATATTCCTATTAGTTTATTCAATCCATCTTCATCTTCATAGAAGTGGAACTCTGCTTCTGGATATAGATCTTCTATCTGTTTCCATTTGTCTCTATTCTCTCTTCCTTTAGGTGTAAAGATTAGATTGATTGCTTTGTCAGAGTGTCCTATTTCTTTAAGACTCTCCATCCAAAGATTCACTTGCCATGTGTAATAAATGTCACTAGGACAAGCTTGGATAAATTTTAATTCTTTCATAATGTAGTTGGTTTTATTTTGGTTTTATTTTAAACTGTTGTTATTGTTACTGTATTATTTAAAACTAAATATCTTATGTCACCATCAGGACTTCCAAAAATATTACAAGTCATTAATGCTACAGGAACGCTAAGGTTTATTGCATTTCCTATTATATTTATAAACACTAGATCATCACCCACTGTGCCTCCTAAATTTAAACAAGCATCTAGATTTATTTCTCGTAACATTAGACAGCCAGAAAAAGTGGTAGGAGCTATAATTTGTGCAAATGGTAATTTAGCTATTTCTAATATATCATCTCCTTTAAAACAATCAGGGGCAGTTCTAAAAATTACATTTTTTGTTATATCTGAAACTTCTTGTAGATATTTGTTCCTATTAAGCATATTCTGTAATGTTATTCCACTTCCTCCTATAAGAGTAATTTCATTATCTGAAGGACCTGCAACACTTACATCGTAAAATGGAACTCCATTTGCAGGTAAATTAAAAAATGTATTCCAATCAGAAACATGATATGGATTTGAAACTGGTACATTAGCACCATCATCAAATCTAAGGAAAAATTGAGTTTGTGGACAAACATTAATATTAACAACTACTCCACCAAATAAATAGAAATAATCACCATTACCATATTGATAATACCCATTAGCTGCATTAGTTGTAGCAGCCTCATCAGCGTATAAAGGACAACCAACTATTAAAGGCACACATTCTATTGTAGTAAAATATTCTAAAAATCCTGTTTCTCTCAAAGGATCACAAGGCGTACCATCACCACCATCCATATTTCCATCAAAATATTGTAACTCAATTGAAGTTATATTACTTGTGGTGGTAGTTGTAGTTGTTGGTTCTATAGTTGTGGTGCTAGTAGTTGTGCTACTACTTGTACTTGTTGTGCTACTTGTACTTGTGCTACTACTACTACTACTTGTGGTAGTGGTTGTAGGTGTTATAGTTGTTGTTGATGTAGTGGTCAGACATCCACCAGATTTAACACAAATCAAATGTTCTAACTGTTTAGATATCTGCCAAAGAAGATTATCTCTTGTACTCCAACCTATTTGTCTACTTGGTATTGCCATTATTATGTAGTAGTTGTGGTTGTAGTAGGTGCTACAGCAGTAGTTGTTGTAGTAGTGGTTGGATAAGTATTTCCTTGAGCTGTAACATTGATAAGATGCTCTAATTGCTTAGATATTTGCCACAATAAGTTATCTGTTGTTCCCCAACCTATCTGTCTTGATGGTATTGCCATGATTTTTATTTTAAAGATTATTAAATGACGCTATAAATGTAGTAATAATTTCTATATCAAATACAAATATATTTATTTATTTTATGTTTATATATTGTAAGCAGCTATTTGTCCCCCTGTTGTAGCAACAGTGCTAGCATTTTGTAACCTATCCCCTATACTATTAACAGTGAAACCACTACTAATTAGGTAGTTCCAAAAATCTGCAGGTGTCATTAACAATGTTCCCACTGTATTATCAGTTCCAACACCTTGTAATACATTAGAAGGGGAAGGTACAATTAATGTACCTGTAAGCTCACTTGATGCACCATAAACAGTTCCAAATCTTACATTACTTGTTGCTGGATTTCCTAAAGCTACTCCAGCAGCATATAATGTTCTATTCCCACCTGTACTTATCTGAAATAACCAACTTGAAGTATTTGTATCTATTGTTACTCTTGGTGCTACAATAGCCATATTATTAGAAGTATTAACTACGTTACCACTTACTTTTACATAAGTTCCTGAACTATATCCACTTGTCAAAGCAAAAGAAGAATAAATAGCTGGTGCTGAACTTCCAGCAGTAACTATTCCTGTAACTGTAATTATTGAGGCATTTGTTATATTAAAAATACTTGGTTGTGTTGAACCAGCTGTAACATTACCTATAACTGTTAATGGTGAACCACCATTTAAATAAACACAACAATTAGCTGATGTTGTTACATTTCCTGTAATATTTATTGCTCCAGTTGAAGAAGATACAATAGTACCTGTTGTTGTTAAAGTTGAAGAACTACCAGTTATATTTCCAGTTATATTAATAGTTCCAGCAGAAGATAAAATTAAACAACTTGAAGTTATGCCAGATGCTCCAGAAGTACTTGATATATCTCCAACTATATTAAGAGTTCCATTTCCTGTTACAATTAAAACTGACCTACCACTTTGTCCATTATCATTATTATAATTTCCATTACAATTTAAAGTTCCTGTACCTGATAATTTTATTGCATTATAACTTGCAGTATTTGTCATTGTCAAAACACTACCATTAAAAGTAGCAGTATTTGGAGTCGCTAAAGTCATTTCTAATACAGGCATTGATGCAAGACCTACATAAATAGCTTGAGCAGCAGTACAAGTTAAATTACCACCATTTGCATATATGAAATTCCCAACTGCACTTACTCCTAATACTGTGCCTGTAGATTCTGTCATTTCAAATTCTGCAATACTTGGTGCTGTTCCCAGTGTATTAACTGCAGTTATATTTATTCTATAATATGTATAAGATGTTGTATTGGCTAAAATACCACTTGTGTAATTAGTTCCTGCAGGTATTGCAAAAGCAGTTACTGTTTCTAATGTTGTATAAGTAGTTCCATCATTAGAACCTTGAAATGTCCAAGTTGTAGGATATGATGCGACACCAGAAACCATTTTTATACAATATCTTTTGATAATCTTTCCACTAGTAAATTGATAACCTAATATACCAGTGTTAGCAGTTCCTGATTGCCAATATATAGATTGGGAGTTATCTTGACCAAAAGCGTTCCAAGCAAAATTAGCTCCAACTATAGAACTTGCAAAAACAGTACCACTAGGCGTGATATTAGATGTCATTGCAGGTGTTGCAATATTTGGTACTAGAACAGGTGGTGTTGTATTTCTTATTGTCTGTACTGTATATGTTCCATTTATAGTAATTGCATATCCATTTGCATATAGATCATCAGCACTTGTTGGAACAGCACCATTGTCCCAAATTGCTGTATTATTAAAGTTACCAGTTGCTACTGCAAATCTTGTTGCCATCTATTATAGACTTTTATCATTAATAAACGTTTGCAAAGCACCCATAATTGATATTGCTGCATTTATAGCATCTGTATCCTCACTATCAAAAACATCCATATATGTTATAGGAATTGAATTGTCTGGTAAACTTACTGAACTACCATCATCTAATAATCTATAAGGTGTTAATCTCATAGCAACACTTGCTCCTATATCTGTTGGGTTAACTAATGGAGATATTGCTAAATTTACCATAAAATATGGATAAACATTTCCATCTACTTCTATTGGGTTTGTACTTGTAATTGGCATAGTTTTAAATATATATTACTGATTCTCTATTTGTCCAAGCTACGTTTGTAGCAGTTCCTACTGTTATTGCTCCACTTGCTGATATGGTTAGTCTTGTTATTGTCCATACTGCTGATGATTCTGCAGAACCATTTGGAGCATATCCATTGTAATTTATATTATTATTAGAAGAATTATTTGCATTTCTTCTTATATTAAATAATAAATTAAATGTATGTGTACTACCACTTGATACTATATTTAAATTTGTAGCTCCTGTTCCAACTACCATTGTTTGAACAGAACCTGTTAAACTATTTAAAGCAGTGATTCCTGTACCTGCCATTATACCACTCTGTTGTGTAATAGTAAGTATAGTAGATTGTATAGCAGGATGTGGATATGGACTTGTTTGAACAGTTTGAGAATATATAGACATATTAGCATCAGGACTTGCCCAATATAGTTCTATTATATCTCCTGCCACTAATTGAATAACATAATTCCAAGCAGCCATCATATATGCAGGGGAATTACCTTGTAAAGATAAATTACCTGCACTATATGGAACATCAGTTCCATTTTTTCTTAACCAAAAGTTTGCAATATCAACACCTGCATCACTCTTATCTAATTGAGAAGAAAACTGTAAATTGTAAATACCTGTATTAGCACATACAATTTGAGAAGTCATTGTCCCTGTATATGTAGCAGATGTTTTAAGTTGAGAAACTGACACTGCATAAGTACCTATACCACCTGTGCCACTTGTAAATGCAGATATAAAAGTTCCTGCTGTTATACTACCACCTGTTAACACCATCCCCACTTTTAATGTTCCTGATGTAACACTTGTAACAGTTAATATAGTTCCTGCCCCTGCCCCACCATTATTTATAGTGCCTGTAAAAACAGCAGTTTGTGTTTGTAAAGAGAATCCATTAGCTAAATCTGTAGTATTAAACTTTACAGCCCTTGGTATATTTGCTGTAGGATTATCTTGTGTTGTACTATCTGATATTGCTAAGTAATACCCTGTTGGTGTAGCAGCTGTATTAGTTCCCCATTTTAATCCTGTCGCAGTTGTACTATCTGCTATTAATATTTGTGTATCAAGTCCTACAGGTAGTCTTGTGTTTGTTGAATTAAATGTATAAAGATCACCTTTAGTTGTTAAAGGAGAAGTTCCTGTAACTGTCCAAGACCTATCAGCAGTAAGATCATATGTAATACCATTAATAGTTAATGTTCTTGCGTTTGTAACTGGAGTATATCCTAATGCTGTTGTTACATCTGAGGATGTAATAGATGATAGATATGTGTTTGTATCTAAAGCAAATGTACCAGCAGCAGTCATTTTAACAAATGGTGTGCCTGTGGTCCATATAGGATAATTTAATGTTCCCCAAGTACCAACAGTTGGTATTGTTGGAAAAGTTTGCAATGCACCTGTACCATCTATATATTGTGATATTGTACCTGCTCCTGTTATTGCAAATGTTCCTGATGTTGTAATAGAACTTGGTGTAACGCTAAATGCAGAAGTTACAGTCATACCTACAGATGTTACTGTTCCTGTTCCTGTAGCTATTGTCCAACTTCTATCTGCTGTTAAATCATAACCAACTCCATTAATAGTTAATGTTCTAGCATTTGTTACTGGTGTGTATCCAAGAGCTGTTGTTACATCTAAAGATGTTATTCCTGTTAAATAGCCAGCAGGATTAGTTGATAGAGGGTAATAAACAAGATCATATGTTGGTTGTCCATTAGCCCATACAACATTTGGATTAGGATAGGTTCCAGATAAATCACCTCCTGCAGGGCCTGTAGGACCTGAACCACTAGTAATTTTTTTTACATTACCATTTGCATCTAGAATAATGACTCTTCCATCATCAGTGGAAGTATTACCATATTTATCTAATATCTGTATCATTATTCTTGTGTAGCACTAACATAATATGTTGTTCCAGAAACATCAGATATAAGTTGTAAATAGTTTCCTGTAAACAATACATAATTTTCTGTATCTCGTATTGTCTCTCCTGTATTTAATGTGAATTCGTAAATAAGAACATCAGTTTCTACACTAGGACTAGTTTTAAATCTATTTAATGTAAATACATAATTAGAAGTTACATTATTAATTATAATACTATTTATAACCATTGATGTAGTGGTACAATCAATTCTTGTACTACCATCTATTGCTACACTTCCTTGAAATACTACTTCCATACATTTAATGTTATTGTCATAATTCCAACATATAGAACATATGTGTCAAAATCATATTTCTCATCAGCATGCATAACATCCCAACCTAAAGCCAGTCTATCATGTGGCCAATGAAACACTATTTCTAATTCCCATTCCATTATTTACCCTGTCCTCTATAAAGCTTCTTATAGTTCTTAGAGCTTTTTAAGTTTGATGTTTGTGCTTTAGCATGTATATTTGGTCTATTGACCTTTGGTGCTTCTACTTTTTGTACTACGTTGGTTATTTTTGCCATTATATTTTATTTAATTGGAAGTGCATTCCATCTTTACGTGTCCATGTTCCACCCCAATCAAATCCTGCATCTGTAAAACATTTTACAAACCCTGATGACAACTTAGGAGTTTTACCAAGACCATTTTCAAATGCATTTATATCAACAGCAATTCCCCAAGAATGCAATGACATAGAAGTTAATCCTCTTTTCTTTCTAATGTTAAAACAACCATCCCATGTTTTAATTTCTTTTACATGACCAGTTGCAATTAAGTTTTTAAATGCTTGTGTGAGAGGTGCAACAAAATCTTTATTGCAATATATCCTTTTAGGTATTAAACCTATTTCAAGTTCAGTTGGTACATCAAAAAGCACCATGCTTTTTTGTAAGTTTGGATCTCCATATTTTTTTAAACATTGTGCACTTGTTACCATAATTTATTTTTTAAATTTAATTTTCCAATACATTCCAACACCATATGTTATAGTGCCATCAAAGTTAATTTCAACATTTGCCTGATATAGTTGATCTTTTTTGGTTTTGTATATTAATCCAGGACTAATAGATTGTAGGGTTCCTTTGTCACCAAACAAGTTACCTCCTATATAAAGCTGTCTTTTGGGATCTTGTTCTTTAATAATTGTAACTGTCTTAGTAACAAAGGGTATTTTATAATCTTTTATGTAAGTTCTTTGTTTTAACTTGTTTAACCACACTGTATCAATGATTGTTATCTTACCAATGCTGTCTAGTTTTATTGTATCTGAATACACTCTTAATGCAGAATGTTCTTTTAATAAAACTTTAAATCTTGCATTACATGTATCTATACTTTCTCCAGGAGTGTATTTAGGACCCTCTGGTTTAACATATACAATACTTTTCTCTTTAACCTTTTTAATTATAGTGTCTATAGTATGTACCCAAACAGTATCAATCTTAACAAAAGTTGTCTCTTTAGGTATAAACACTTCATCAGTACAAGCTCTTTGTAATAATATTATAAATACTAATACAGCTATTGTACCAATTATGAAGTAATTTTTAATTTGATTTCTTTGATTTTTTAGAAGCATCACTATAGTATAATTTAAAAGCAGCAAATGATATAATTATAATTCTTAATATTGTTCCTGCCCAAACAGGAGCATTTAACTCACTTAAAAGTTGAACTAATAAGTCAGTAGTTTGATCAATTATACCACCTATTATTAATACTATAGGTAGTATATTATTTTTTATCCAGTTGTATACAATATTATCTTTCATGATTACTTAATTTCTAGTTCATCTTCTTTTTTAGCAGGTTGTTGCTCATTAATTTTTTCACGTTTTGATCCATACACATAAGCTTTTAGTGTTGTCACATCTTCTTGTAATGTTTCAATTCTAACTTGATTTCCACTTTGGTTGTCAAGTAGTGTTTTAACATCACTTCTAACTTCTGAAAGATCTCTCCAAATAAACAATCCAACTACTGTTAATAGAAATGGACTGACGTAAGCTTTTAAAGCATTAGCAAACTTATCATTTTGCTCGTTATTTGTTGCCATGAAATAATATAATTAATGATTAATGTACAATTTTAAGAAAATCTCCTGTTCTGTATATTTGACCAACAACTAAGCCAGCAAATAATGCAGAAGAGTTATCACTAAATTGAGGAGTGACTAAAGGAGCAGTTAACACAATGTTCCAATCTGTTGCTCCAGTCCCTACAGACTTAGCAAAGTATAAGATCTTTGTGGTTGTATCTAAATAAGTTTGTCCTAGATATGTAGCAGGGATGCTAGGAGCAGTGGTACCAATTTTTGGTACTAAATTATTGTTTATCTTAGCTAATATAGATTCAAGATCCTCTAAAGGATTTACATTTATATTAGTAAGGATTGGGCCATTGTATATAATGCATTTAGCATTCTCATACACAGCACATGTTGGGCAAATTGCAGCTGTTCTCATGTGAGCAAAGTTAAATATTAATTATGTATTTTAAAAGGGTGTATATCAAATAACTGATATAATATAGCGTTCTTATCTTCTACTTTCTTTTTGGATTGTTATGTCAAATTCTTTAGCAAACTCAGCATCAAATATTGCTCCATAAGTCATCAATGATTTTGTTATAGGTAACATTTTAGAAAGATTTTTAATTGGTTGAGCTTTCTTTCTAACTTGATCACTTGTAAGTTCTGAATTTGATATATCATATCCAGTTACTTCCATTGTAGTGTGACTTACAAATCTCTCAATATCTGAGAAGATTCCAATAGCAGGGAACATTCCACCACTTAATATTTTTTGGAACTCAACAGGATTGTAGAAGAATGAAAGCTCACCTATGAATTTATCTACCACTCTTTGAGTATATCTATGAAAGTTCTTAGCTGCTTTATCATCATCATCATCTGGTGCTATAAATCCTAAAGAGAACATCATTCCAAATAAAGAAAGAAGTATAGCAAGTTCTTTTGCCTCATTACGTAGATTATTTTTAATCATGTCAATGAAATCTTCTCTTGTCATATTAAAAACTTTACCAGTTCTCTTTTCATACTTTTCTGAAAACTCTTCATACATTTTATCTAATACAGCAATACCTTTATCATTCATAGATAGGATATTGTAAATGTTAGAACTCTTATCTCTAATAGAAGTACCCATTACATAAGCCCAAAGTCTCACTCTACCAATATCATATTTATCTCCTTCAGATATACCATCCTCATCAATAGTTACAGAGAAGTCATCAGATACTCTTCTTAATTCAGAGAAACGTGTATCAACAAGTTTAGGAATCCAGTTCTTAAACACCATCATGCTCTTAGTCCAAATGTTCATTCCCATTCTGTTCATATCAGAATCAGAAAGACCACCTGTAGCATTTCTAGATATACGTCTAGTTAAGTTTGTAAGACGTTGTAACTCAGTAGAGTTGTTAAGATCAAGACCAGGGATAACAAGTTTACCATCTTCCAATTGTTTGATAGCATCTATAGATCTTGTTTTCTTAAGTTCTTCTATCTCAGCATCTATTTCTTTCTTTGATTCTCTATATGCTTCTGCATTATCAAATCTACCTTTGTATTTATTTTTTACAAACTCTCTAATACTAACTATCTTACCATCTTCCACCATCATATTTTGAAGAAGAGTTAAGAATATAGATTTCTCTACATGTTGTTCAGGTTGTCTCATGAATACCATAAGCATGTCACCAAAGTTTTTTCTAGTTAAAACAGTTAATCCTGCTTCTTTCAGCTTGTCATATGTAGGATCATCTTTAAGAGGCATGAACCTATCAATTAATTGAATGAACATTTCTCTTTCATCATCATTCTTGAATCTATTTCCTATAAGTTTTCCTTCGTTAGCAGCAAACTCTCTAGCCTTAAAGTAATTACCAGCCTGTGTTGCCACTTGAATATTAGCACCAAATAAGTTGACAGCTCCTGATATAAATTCAAGTCCAAGAGTTTTTAATTGGAATGCTCTATTTGCAGCATCTATTGTCTTAACCAAAGAGGTAGCACTAGGATTTTCATCTATAGTGAAAACTTCTCTACCAGCCACTTTATTAATAGCTCCCTTCATAAAGTTTGTCACTTTACCAATGCCTAATGGAATATCAGAATCAGATAAAGGATACTTTTGTTCATAAAGAAGAGCACGTAAGAAATCATTAAAGATCTTAGTGTTTTCATCATTACCTTTAAGTTCTTCTGGCTTACCATCTTTAATAATTACATCACCCATTCTACCAGTGTTTAAGTGATCTTTGAATGTTTCGATTGTTTTAACCAACTGAAGTTGTCCTTCTACATCTGATAGATATGTATATTTTTCCATATGGTTGATATACAAAATCATGTTCTTGAATATGTCCTCACTTACATCACTATAATCATTCACACCACTTTCAGTTTGTGTAAAATCATATGTATAATACTTAGGAATACTGTTTTCTAGTTCTCCTGTAAGTTCATTAACAGATCCATATCCAACATCATCAGCATTAACAGTTAAATTAGTTCCAAAGTTTTTAATAGCAGAAAGACTAAAATCCCAAGCAAGACTTTCTGCCATTCCTTTACGTACAAATGGTAAGAATGTAGAAGATACCTTATTACTTATATATCCTGCATCTTTTGCTTTACTATTCATTTTTGTAATGAAGTTGTATAGACTTAATAGATCAGCATCTTTCTTAATTCTCTTGTAATCTTCAGATTCCCATTTTGCAAGAGGATGTCTTTTAATTACATAGTTATTAAATCCATTGAAGTCTTCTCTACTTATATCCCATTTTCTTTGTTCTTCATAAATAAGTTTTTCTCTAAGATCTTCATCCTCATCATACATTCTTTTGAGCTTAGATATTCTTTCATTCATGATTTTTAAAGCTTCTGCTTTATATGCTTCAACATCAATGTTATCTAACAACCATTCTTTATTTCCTTCAATAGCATTGCTATCTACAGTATCATAAAATTTTCTATCAAATCTATAGATCAGCTTGTTAACTAATTTATTCTTATCATCTTTTTGATATATCTCTTGTACAAGTTTTCTAATGTCACCACCTCTTTCAACAAGTTTTTTTCTTATTGCCATAAGCTCGTTAACTTCACCAAGAGCTTTCTGTGATGCCATACCTTTTGCATTAGTTACAAGTTTATATAAAATCTGTAACGATGCAGTTGGTAAATCTGATATACCTCTAAATGTAGAAGATAGTCCTTTGATTACAGCTTCTGCTTTAGTAAGTCCTGTAACTAAGTTTCTTTGTCCAATAAACTTATCAGCAAACTCACCAGACACTTTTATTATTTGTCTTTCAGATTCTCTAATCAACTTAGCTTCTTGTGTAATGTTAAAGAGAAGTTCTTTTCTCATAGCCACTTCTTCTTTCTCCTCAGCTGTCTTAGCATTCTTCTCCATCTCTGTAGTGTAGATAAGATCTCCAATAAGATCATCTATTCTACCAAATACATCAGCAGTGGCCATATATTCTCTCATATCTTCAGCAAAGTCTGAAAGCTGACTATCATTAAAGTCTTCTGATGTAGCAGGTCTTCCTTCATATGTAGTTTTATAATCATCAAGGATCTGTTGACCCTCTTTTCTCATTATCTTAATTACATCTACAAGAGGAGCAATGTTTAATGAACTTTGTGCTGTACGTATAGCTTTTTTAAGAATGTTCATACGTTCTCTCTTAAACTCACGTTCTTCTTCATCAGTAACATTTGATTTACTGATCTGTCTGTATACAGCATTAAGTTTTTTGATTAACTCATCAAGAGATTCATATCCAGTAGATTCAGTTTCTTCTGATACAGGGATAAGTCTAACATCTTCAATATCTGCAGTGTTAACAGAACCAATTGCAATTCCTTTAAGAACTATAGGAGAGTTTTCAATCTTAGGATTTTCTTGTTTAAGATCCATGATGATTGGAATAGCTCTATTCATTCCAAATTCTTTAATACCATAGTTATCACGTAGTATTTCTTTGTATCTACTAAGCTGCACATTGTATGCTCCTTGTTTATACCAAGCAACATCTGTTGCTCCAGGAGCCACACTCATGAACTTCCAGTCAAAGATGTTTGCTTTACCATTCTCTTCTATAATTAAAAGGTCAATTGTACCAGCTTCTTTTTCTTTAGTATCGTATATCTTTACCTCAGAGAATACTAGTGGGTTCTTTCCTTCTTTAGAGAAGCTAGCAATAAGATCTGTGTAATACTTCTCTATCTTATCATATACATCTTTATCAGATGGATTATTTATTAATGGACGTTCATCTATAACTTCTTTTCTTGTACCATCAGAGTTAAAATATCTACCATGTACTTCTTCAAAATATCCATGACCTTTTATACCAAGATCTCTTTTTAGTTCATTAAATTTCTTTTCTTCTTCTGTGAAAATTTTATTTCCAAATCTTTGTCTATACCATTCTTTCACTCTATCAGTAACCCTTTTAAGAACTCTTGTTCTAGTACCATCTGGGTTTACTAATTCATAAAAGTTATTTGCTGTTTCTTCATCAAGTAGTAATGGATCTGAAACCTCATTAGATTCAACCTTTTCAAGTCTCTCTTTAGTTGCTTCTAGTTTATCTTGTATACTTTTCTGTTTGTCAGTCATTTGATAATAGATCTCTTTTGAATCTAAATCAAGAACATTTCCTTCCACACCATTATTCAATATGAGTTTGGCAGTTTCTCCAAATATTTTAATATTAGATTTGCTATATTGACCTCTAAAGAAATCAAGAATACTATCCCAAAATCTTCTAACTAAGGATCTATTTGATTCTGCCATTAGTTCTGGAAACTCTACAGAGCCTTCAGATTCATTGATAATCAATTCAGCTATAAGTTTATCTACAGCTTCTTTCTTTATCTTTCTAATGTCTGGTTTACCATTAGGAAGTTGGTAAGCAGGATCAGTTTTATATAAGTCAAGTGTTCTTTTATATATTTCAAATCTATCTATCTTAGAGATCATCTCTGTGATCATCTGTGGATTCTTTAGATTTATAATAGCTGTAGCAATATGGACCATCTCTTCTGTAAGAGCAATATCTTCTTTACCTTCAGCAATAGCAATGATTCCTCTTACAAGATCTGCAGCACCATTTAGATTAGGATTATCTATTCCTGTTTGTTTCATGTATGTAACAAGATCTTGCTCAACTACTCCCATAGATTTGATAATCTCTCTCACCTTTGCTAATGTTTCAGGAGAAGCTTTAGATGCTATGATTTCACCTTCTTGATAAAAAATACCTTTAGCATTATCTATTTGCTTGAATGCTTGTTTATTTGGAATAGCTTTATTGTTCTCTTCTGAAAACAATCTACCACTAATACCAAAACGTTCTCTAGCATCTTTGCTCCATTCATTATTTAAGTTATTAAACTTATTATAATCAAGGATATTTAAAAATGCATCAATTACGCCCTTAGTTCTTAAGGATGCCTTTGTTGATGCTTCTGATGTTCTAAACTTTTTCTTATCGTTACAACTCATGGTTTATTTTTTAAAAAGGATTGCATGTATCATCGTTATCTTCTTCTTTCCAAGAATTATCTTCAGATTGGTCTAACTCTTTAAATATGTTTTCCAAATCTTCTTTTGTAAATTTGAACATACTAGGATCTACATCAACATCTTTGTTTGTACTTGGATTATAAAATCTAGGATCTATAACTTGTCCATCTCTGGTTAACGCCATATCATATTTTCCAGTTCCATATTGTAAGTTTAAAGAATATGCGTCATCATCAATTTTATCATACACTTCATTAACACTTGCTTTTTTCTCAACGTTGGTGGTTTTAGCTGCTTTCTCTAAGAACTTATCAATGATTACATTGTTATCTACATCTTCCACTTGCATGAATCCATTATCAAATATAGACTTGTGATCTGTTTCATAGAACTCATTAGCTCTGAATGAATCACCCCAAGCATTTACAGCTTTGTACACAAAGTAGTCTCCACTCTTTTGTTCTGATATCAATGCTGTACCATAATTATCTACCACCTTTTGAAACAATCCTTTATTGATGAAAGAATAATCTCCAGCCTTACGCATCTCTGCTTTCTTAGCATTGATTACATCTGACATTTTTGGAGCAGGCTTACCTTCATATCCAGATTTAGCAACAGCATCTTTATAATCTTGCATTTCTTCTTCAGTCAATAGGTCTTCTCTTTTCTCCCATGTGTACACAATAAAATCAGAAACAGCTTCTCTACTGTTTGCAGATTGTGTCATCACAGGTGGTATTGTATTATTAGCAACTGCTTCTTTTACATTAACTGACAAGTAAGCCATTGATGGATTATATGTCATTCTACCTGAAGCTTTTTCTTCAATCCAGTTTGCTCTTCTATAAGGAACTACATCATCATTACTCCAGTTATTTCTTTGGAATATACCTAGGTTATAAAAGTCCTCTAAGTTAGGGATACTTTCCAACTTAGACAATGTTTTGTTATAGATTTTTTCAAAGTCTTCGTATGGAATAACTGATGTAAATGATATAGGAGAGTTAGAAAGTCCTGATTGTAATACAGCAAGTGTTACAAGATTATCATATAACTGATTATTAGTATTGTTTGCTAAGTTTTGTCCACTCAAGTATTGTTTTATCTCTCTAAACGCATAGATGATATTGTTTTGGTCATACACCTTATTGTCTGTACCCTTCACTTTAATATTGTTAGGTACATTATCACTCACCTTTTTAGATGGGTCACTTTCAATGATGTTGATTACATGGTTATTATGTAATGGATGTTTAACATCTTCTTTCACCTTGTTTACAAAATCTAGAATATCTTTAGCGTATCCACCATTATCAATCAATGCTGCTTTAAGATCTCTATTAAATTCTTGATCAGTTTGTACAGCCCAATCAAATAGATCATTCTGTGCTTTCTGTCCTAACTTAACAAAGTCTCTATCATTCATATTGATGTAAGGAGTCATTACATTTTGTATTATACTTCTCACTCTAGATTTATCTGCTTTAAGGATTTCTGCTAACGCTTGTTTAATTTGACCAGCCTTAGTTCTAATTTTTCCAATATGAGAGTTATCTAATATATCATCTACAGAAGAGATGATTGTGTTTTGTGCTTTAGCTAATTGTTGATCTTTCTTCCATATCAATAACGAATCATTAAGTGTAGCAGTATCAAAGTTAGATCCTTGTGTTACCAAAAACAATTGTTCACCCATCTTAGCATACTTTAAAAACTCATCAAGCATAAAATGTTGTGCAGCTTTTTCTGAATTATTAAATGTTAATTTACCTACATTTTCTTTTAATATAGTTTTAGATGGTATTTCATCAATACTAGCAGTTTTAGTTTCAGAATTAGTAAATCCATACTTCTCATTGTTTTTGATTTCTTTTACAAAATCTTCAATGAACAACCAACTATATCCAGCATTCTCAATATTATTTAAGTAGTCATATATGATAGGTTGGTTCATAAAATAAGCCACTGTATCAATAGGCACACCAATTTTCACTAAGAACATAAATGTAGAAGCTACGTTTGGTGTAGCACCAAGCTCCATGATCCATGGTCCCTTAGCAATATCTACATATCCATCAATAAACTGTCCAAGGATATCTGATATATCTTGACCTTCAGCATTCTTAATCATAGATAATGATGGAACAAGTCCTTTGCCTTCTATAGTCATTTGGTTAAATGATTTAGAATTGAACTTTATCTTAGCATCACCTATCCAGAATTTATCTGCTTTACTCAACTTACCAAGTCTTGTATCATCAATATAAGTAGCTTGTCTTTGATTAAGAGAGTGGTTAGTTTGGTTTACAGCAGCAATACCAATAGCATACTTACCTGTAACAAATGCATGTCTTAGTCTGGCCATAAACCTTCTATCCAACATGTTTCCTACATCTGTATAATCAAATGATTGACCCACTGTTTTCTCTGCAATGAAGTTACCAAGAGCTTTTAATTGCTCAGCTGAGTTAGGCTGGATAAGTCTATCAAAATTTAGTTCATTAGAAACTAGGTTTTGAGAAGATTGTATGTATGCATTCTCAAGAGATTGTTTGTATAGCTTGTTGATTAATTTAGTTTTGAATTGATCTTTAGTAGTATCACGTAGATAATCTTTTATAAACTCTTGACGCTCATTGAATGTTTCTTCATCATCTTTTAATGATGCTTTGTCAGCATTGTATTGATCACCAAAGATACTACTCATTAACTTATTAGTTAGTTCTCTAGTCAATTGCTTCTTGTCATCAAGCATCACTTCATCAATCTTGGCCATTTCATCTTTAGTAATGAATTCACCTTGATCAAACATCTCTGCAAACTTAGCCTTAGCTTTTTCTCCATATCCTAAGAATGGAACCACTTTGATATTCCCTTGTTTATTCTCATAAACGTTTTTGAAATAGATTGATAATTTATCAATATCAAAATCTGATCCCACCTTCTCAACTAATGCAGCAGGTACAACAACAGAGTCACCAAACTCTTCTGGAAGGAATTGCTTGATTACAAAACTATCAATAGAGTTTTGTTTCTGTGTAGGAATACGAAATGCAAGTCCTGATAATACTTTCTCACCTTCTGGTGTTAATGTTTTATTACCCTGCTCATCTGTATTATACCATTCATCTAATAGTTCTTGATCAGTCTTATCTGATTTGAACCATCTACCCACCATGATCTCACATACACGTTTACCATCTTTGTTTTCATAGAATTTAAGTACATCAGATGTATATCCTTCTTTACCATTAATCTCTCCTTTTTTTGCTCTCACACTCTCTAATAATGCAGAAGGTATCTGTACCTTCATACCACCAGAGATCTTAGGAGAAATCACTTCTCTATCAGCAATAGAATACAGAATGTTTTTTATCTGTTGACCAGCAGGTGTAGCTTCAAGAACTGATTTACCTTCTAAGAAACCAGCTAATGCATCACTAATGTTATCATTAACTTCTCTCTTCAATATTTCATTACGTAATGTCTTAACAGCTTTATCTAATGATTTTATTTTGAATTCATCATTCTCATAAGTTATACCTAATGTAACAAGAAGAGAATTAAATCCTTCTTCCATTATTTCATTAAGAAGTGTTTGGTTAGTTTTAACTTCTTTGAATATAGGAGATTTTTCAAGTTGTTGATCAAGTTTAAGTTTGTTCCAAGCTTTATATCTTTGGTCAAAGTCTTTTCCAGGGAAGAAATCAATAGGTACACCAGCAGCCAAGTAGTCTAATGTAATCAACTTAGTTACTTGAGATCCTCTAGTTACTAATGCTTCTGCTTTAGAAGGAACTTCTGATTGTACACTCATAATAGAGAATGGTACATTAACCACTGCCTCATATGGAGTGTCATTAAACTCTCCTGTTTCTGCATTATATGTAGCATGAGGTTTTTCAGATCCCACCTTTCTAGCAGATTCAAATACAATGTAATCAATATTCTCTCTCTGCATTTTATCATACAACTTAACAGCATTTGAATCTGCGTTAAGTTCTTTCATTATACGATGTGATAATGGATAAAGTGCATACTTATCTAATACAATATCATTGATGTTCTTTGGTTGACCATCTGCTCCTAGTTTAGAACCAGATACAATTGGTTTAAGTGGAGTGTAAGCACTCTTCACTTTAGGATTACCTTCTGTAAGTAATGCTTTTTCTTCTGGAGATAACTTAAGATCTTTATCTCTCTTCTCCCAAGCTACATCATATCTGTATTGTTTCTCTTCATTCTCATTCCATTCACCAGCTCTAATTCTAAATTGACGATATGATTTCATTCCAATGATACCAGATCCATCAGTTTCTTTATAAGCACTATATCCAGGAAGATTAATTACACCTACAACATCTTCATGTGTAGCTGTTTTGAAGTAATCCTGTGTGAATTCTGTATATCCAATATCTCCTTTCTCAAATCCTTTATTCCAAACATTGTTGAATGCAGAATTCATCTTAGGAGAATCACTGATTATAGCTTGACGTGGAGAGTTGAAACTTTTAATACGTTTTAACTCATCATCATATTGATATGGATCTGCATATAATAGTTTATGCATCTCTATATTATTGATCATGAAGTTAACTGTAAGAAGAGACAGTTGTCTATTCAATTCAGCACTAGACATATTCTTAGGTAGGTTAACATTCTTTAATGTAGATGTTCCCATATTTTCTTGAAGAATACCAAATCTCTTTAAGTAGCTTCCATATTTAGAAGTTTCAGAGGTGATGTATTTCAATAATGCAGCATTGATTTTGTTTTCATTCAATGCATATACAGTGTTTACATCTTCTTTTGAAGCAATGATTTCATTATGTAACTCTTCACCAAGAATGTCTTTAAAGAAACGTAATTCTTTTCTATTTCTTTTTGAAGCTACTGGACGATCTGTTTCTCTAGACAAAACTAATTCAGATAGGAAGTATCCTTTAAACACTTCATTGATATCAGCCATACCTCTTGATAGAGAAGATGTAGAAATAGGGTTACCCATTTTAATCATCCATTCAAGAGAAGCATCACCAGGGATTAAGTTTAAATACCAACCTGATAAGTTTAAGTTTAACTCTTGGGTTAAACGTTCTGGGAATGTAAGTTTAGAAGAAGACTTTTGTTTACCATTTGACTCATTGATTGTACCACTTACATATCCTATTTTAAATAGATCACTTGTCTTTCCTTTACGAACACCATCTTTTCCAAACATTCTTTGCATAAGATTAGAACCTTGTGCAAATGAGTCAGTTAATAAATAGCTGTATTTGGTACCAGCAATCTCTGATATGTTATTTATCTTAGATAAGAATGTATAAAGATCAGATGCAGCATTAGTTCCAATAAACGATTGTGTACGCTCACCAGATACATTGAAGTATGTACTATTGAATTCAGGATTAGATATTGTAGCTTTTACAAGTCCAAGTTCTACTAAACGATTACTGATATCCAACACCTTACCAGAGAATGTAACAATCTCTTTGTTCTGTACTATACTAGATCTAATACCAGAAACAGCATCTTTGAACATATCTAATTGTTCTCCTTTAAGTTTAACTGCTTCAGATACAGTGAATGGTATACCTAACTGTTTAAGGAAATTAACCATTGCTGTAAGACTATCAAGTGTAACACCTGCAAGTTTCTGTTGATCACCAACAAACACTTTCTTCTTTTCATCATATCTAAAGAACCCTTTGTTAGCTTTAGCATATGTAACAATGTTATTTATGTACTCACTTCTTAATTGACTAGCTGCATTTGAAAGACTAGCATCTCCAACAACAACATCTCCATTCTCAAGAATAAATACATTCTTAACATCAGGATTTTGTTTTTTGAATGTTCTCCACAATGCACTTATCAATTGAAGACCATGAGTTGTATCTATTTTAGTTAAATCAACTCCTTCTTCATCAAATGATCTTTTAGTAATACGTTTGTATAACGTTCTATAGTTTGGATCATTCTCAGCCATCATACGTAGTTTCTCTAACATGTCTTCAATACTCAAAGAATCATGTAGATTACTCATCAAACTAATATATGTTTTACTTGTAGGAATTAATATAGCTCCTCCAATAGATGATAGTTGTAACTTAGTAGGGTCATTAGGATTAACAACAGGAACTGTTGATAGTAAAAGTTTGATTGCTGGATTAGCTTTCTTGAAACTATCTATCTTAGAAGCTTCACCAAATCCTTCATCTTTACTTTTCTCAAGATCATTTATAGCAACATTATCATTCTCATCGAACTCAATTTGATATCCTCTTAAATACTCTTTGTGTCTTTCAGTAATAGTTTCCCACTCACTAGAAACATTTTGCATGAATGTAATGTTCTTAGCAATTACATCTTTAATGATTCTAGTTTTTTCTTCTTTATTGTCTTTAAGATATTCTTCGTTCTTTAAAAGTTTGTTAGCAGAAATGTTTTTCTGATTGATCGTTTGTAATATTTGTTTCTTTAAACCAGAATATAATTCTGAAGAAGGAATAGAATCACGAGTGAAAAGACTTCTATCTGTACTAATCAAGTTAGTAAGAGTTAGATAGGTCATGTGTTGAATAATATCAGATCCTTCTTTATCACTAATCTTAGTAAGTCTGAATTCTGATTCAGAATCAGCAAATGCATCTTCTATATCAATGATTCCTTCTTTGGCCATAGATAGTTGTGTAGCATATGGCATATTATTTTTGTAATATCCATTACCTATTTTCTTGAACAACTCTTCTGTATTATTAATAGCATTTTTACCAGTGAAGAATCCTTTGATAAATGATACAAGATCAGCAAACAATTTAACAATAAAAGGTCTTCCATCAGTTGGTTTAGCTGGTATCTTACCAGTCATTATATAATCTCTAAACTCTTCAGCCAATTGTTCTTTAGCTTGTTCTGGTGTAGCTTCAGAATATTTAATAGTCTTGCCTGTAGGTCTATCTACGAATGTTCCTTTACGAGAGTTGAATTCTTTACGAATAGACTCTTGCTCAGTAACATCTGTAAACATTTTCCATACAGCTTCAAACACTTCATGATACACTGTACCCACCTCAGCATTTTGATATAAGTAGATGGCACCATTCTTAAGCATACCCCAAGCTTGTCTTCCATTGGTAGCTTGAATAATATTCTTTACTCTATATATAGGAATGTTAGGGAAGTTAGCTTTTAACCAAGTTTCTACCTCACTCCAATTCTCAGGTTCAAATCTATTAACTTCTGATTCAACTACTACACGATGTGCCTCATCATTACCATCATCAATCATTGAATTAAGAGCATCCATTACATCTTGATCTAAAGACTTACCAGTTTCTTTCTCAGCTTCTTCAACAACATCATCAGGCATTGTGAACTCAAATTCCATTTCTTGTTCAGCAGCCACCTTAGTTAAGTCTTGAGAAATAGCATTGTAAATTGTTTTCTTTATAATATCTTTTGGATCTTTACCAGCATTTTCAATCTTCTCAACTATCTCAATAAGATCTTCACCTTGGATAATAATTATAGACTCATTATAGTTGTCTATTGTTGTTGTAGCAGGAGCTCTAAATAATATCTTTTTACCATCAGGAGAAGTGTAAGTTTCAGTACTTCCATCTAATTTATAAGCAGATGTTTCTTCACCATAAGTGAATTCCATTGCAAACTCAGCTGTTTCTGTAGCAGGTTTAGCTGTAGGAGCTCCTGGTGTTAATACTTTAGCAACATTCTTTTTAGGTTCAGGTACAACAAAGTCATCTGCTGTATCTGTAGTGAAGAAGTATATTCCTTTTTTATTTACATCTTCTTCACCCACTAGAGGTCTTATTGTAGTGGATAGTGGAAGTTCATAATCTTTTCTTTTAGATCCATCAGGTTTAACATCTGATAATAAATATGCTTGATAGTTATCCCACACCTCTGATGTGATCTCACCTTCAGGAGAAACAGAAATAATTTGTTCAAACTTCTCATTCAAGTCTTTAGCAAATGCAGAGTTTGTATTAGTATATATTTTTCCTATCTCAGAAATGATTCTTTCTTTATTAAGTCTCATTGCAGATGGAGTGAATACTATACCTACATCCTTACCACCAATGATAAGTGTAAGTCTACCTGTCTCTGCACTTTTCTCAAAGAAGAGACTACTATATCCATCTTTCTCTTTTCTGCTTCCATCTTGATTTCTAGGAATTCCCCAATATGTGGTTCCTTGTAAAAATCTAAGTATACGTTTTGAGCTGTCACTATCTGTTCCTTCTTCAGGATTGATCATGTTTTTAGCAAACTGTAACATTGCATCAAAGATGGCGTTAGCTTCAGTTTCTGTATGCTGTCTGTTTTGAAGTTTTGTATATCCATTAGGAGTATCAAGAAACACAGCACCCAATGCAGAATCATATGATACAGTTCCTTTACTAACTTTAGTATTAGTTTTAGGAATGAATATCAATTGAGAACGTTCTATTTCATTAGGAGTAACAAGTCCTGCAGATGTAACAGATGTTCTTGTACTATATACAATTTTACCACTAGCATCTTTTACATTTTCAACAATACCAAAAGAAGCTTCTATCTCATGTCTTGGACCCACTGCAGTTTGTTGTAAAACCTTTGCTCTCCAAACATCGTATTGTTTAATGATAGCATCTCTTACGTCTTGAGGAGTGGTAGCTCTGAATAGAGATCCATCTTTCATTTTAGTTTCAGGGAAAGCTTGATATATAGCTGCATCTAACAACTCAGTTCCTTGTGGAATAAGTTGTCCATTAACATCAACTAACTCCCCTTTAGAATTAACCATTACTAAAATAATCATACTGTCCTTATATTTTTTAATAAGAACAGGATCATTATCAAGCATACGTTCAATCACTCCTGGAAGTAATTGATTTTGATTTTTAGATGTAATATATACACCACGAATATCTTTTCTATTAGGTAATGAGTTTAGTTTTACACCAAACTTATTAGCTCTAATTTGATGAGATTTACCTTCTTCTACAGGTACAGTGGCTCTACCAACTATTTCATTTGATTTTTTAGGATCAGGCTCATACTCTTTACTAAACTCACGAGAAGGAATCCCTTTGTCTTCTGTGGACAAAGCTTTATTAACTACTGCTTCACTAGCAAATAGTTTTTCTTCTTCAGCTTTTTGTTTCTTATATTCATCAAAGATCTTTTGGAATCTATCTAATATAATCTTCTTAGCTTTATATTCATTACGAAGCTCATCAAGTTTTGTTTGTATCTCTTTTGCTTGTTCAGAGACATCCTCTAACTTATTAGCATTAATAGATATTTCTTTTGTAAGGTCATTTGATAAAGCATAGTCTGCTAGATACTCTTTAACTGTTACCAATCCTAATGTAGGATCTTCAGAGTCAATAACAATATCTAAAGCTTCTTTTATATAATCAGAATACTCACTATCAAATTTGCCTAAACTATCTTTTAAAAGACGTGCTACATTCTTGATAGCATCAGTGATTTGTTTACTTAACTTCTCTAGAGCTGAAAGAGATTCTGCAGTTTGTTTTCCAAGATCAGTTAACCAACCTATTTGATCTCTTAGCTCTTTAAGGAACTCTCCTGTATTCTCAGGAAGATCATCTAAGTTATTAGCAAAGTCTTGGAAGTATGAAATGTTCATTTCAAGTTCTTCTATCTCACCTTTAAGTTTAGCAATCTCTTGATCTACATTCTTCTTCATAGCTGTATATCTATTTAGTGTTCTTACACTAGTAGATAGCACCTTTGAGAAGTTTCCTTTTATCTTAGTACCTTTAATGCCTTCTTCTTTAATCTTAGCTATAGCATCAAGGTCTTCTTGTATCTTAGTTAATTCCTCAACTTTAGATAGAAGTTTTTTGTTAACCTCTTCTAAACGTTCGTTTGTTTCTTTCTCAAGTTGAGAAAGTACTTCTAATCTTGAATTTCTATTTTTAGCAAGAGTTTCTTTTTGTTTAGCTAATTCTTCTGGAGATGTAAAATCTTCTGTAGCAAGTTTTTGATCAGCAGTTTCTGAATTAACATCACCCACTTTAGTAACTCTAGCTTTTTCATATCCTTCTTGTGCAACAAAGTGTGAGTTGAATAATTGTTTCTTATCCACCTTACCTTGTTCATTCAAGTATACAAAGTATAACTTACCCTCTTGCAATTCAAGTCTACCTTTTTTTACTCCACCAAAGTTTTTACCAAAGTTATATTCGTAAAGATCGTTTCTATGATTGTAAAAGAAGTTAGCTGTCTTATTAGCTTTCAAAGATGAAACCTTTCCAAGCTTATAGTTCTCCAATACCTTTTTAGATATATCTCTTACTTCTCCTTTGTCTGTTCTAATCTTAATTGTACCATCTTCATTCTCTCCTATGATAGTAAGTTTAGAGATAGGAATAGGAGAATCAAGTCCTTCATTCTCATAGTCTGCACCTTTTCCAACAAAGTAATCTGTACCAATCTCTAGGCTTCTTTCACCATCTTTGGTTTTCACTTTAACTACTGATACACCTTCTGGAACAACATCTTCTTCTGTTTCAGATGTTGACATTTCTTCATCGATAGTAATATCTTCATCAGGCTCTTCAACATCTTTGAAGTTTTGTGGTTTGTTTAGGATGTCATTATACTGATCAATCATTTCCTTTCTTCTTAAAGAAAGCTCTGCAAGATCATATAAACTTTCTCTAAGGTCTTTCTTTTCATCATCAGTAACATCTAATGCATCAATAGATGCTAATGTTTTCTTAATATCATCAGTATTAGATCCTTCTTTTTGTAATACAGAATCCAAAAAACCTTGGGTATCTATATTTGATCCTATAAGAGAACTAGCTACTCCTGGAATACGTCCATCATAGTTTCTAATCTTAGATGCAGCGTATACAAGTTTATCAATAACATCATCTGTGTATTTGATTTGACCTTTGTCATCTACCTGGTTCTCGTACTTATCATTTATTTTTCCATATAATGCATTTACATTATTAGATAATTCTTGTAAGTTATTTAATTTTTCTACAAACTGTTCTCTTGTTTCATTTGCATTAGCAATTCCTCCTCTTACTAATTCTCTAAAACCCTCTGCATCCATTGCTTGATTTCTATATAAATCAATTTCCTCTTTTACAGAATCAATTTTTCCATATTTAATTCTAGGCATCAAATAAGAAAGTGTGAAATCTTCCTCATAATCTTTTTCAGAAAGCACATCATTGCCAACAATTGCATCCTGTCTTAATTTTTGAGAACCTATCCCTATTGCTAAATACTTAACACTATCTTTAAGTTGTTTCTCAAGACTTGTTTTATTAAGAGTGTCAATAGCCTCTTTAGTATTAGCTTGTCTTTCTCCACCTTGACCAAACAATCCTTGCTCAGCTATTGTACCAGACTTACCAATTCCAACTCTTGTCTTACCTTCTTTATTTTTGTATGTACCAATAATACCACCTTGTTGAATTCCTCCTGATATACCACCAATAAGAATGCTTTCCATTCCTTCTTTAGTGGTTAATGTATTATGAATACCTTCACCAAATACATTACCCATAGCTCCACTTAATGTGCTTAGGAATTCTCTAGTATCTTGTTTATTTTCACGTGCACGTTGAAAGTAGCTAGTTACACCTGTTTGAATAGATGACTGCATCCCTTCTTCAAATGCTTCTGAAGGAGCAAATAATACTTGACTTAATCCTTTGGCCTTTTGTGCAAGTCTTCCAAACTTAGTAGCTGGAACCACTTGTTTATATAAACCAGTCTCAGCATCTTTTGTTATTTCATTGATTAAAGCTTTGTCAACTTTTCTTGAGCTTCCTAATATTTTAGGTAACTGAATGTAGTTTGTACCAGTTAACAAAAGACTATTAGCTCCCCAAATGTACATACCCACTTGATCAGCAGACCCATTGATTTTATCTAATGCTTCTCCTGTAGGTTCTACACCATATATTTTTTTGTATTCCTCTATAGCATCTTTTCTATATTCATTCATTCCTTGAAGACCTTCCATAGAAGCTTCACCAAATGTACCCATAGTAGATGTAAGAATTCTATCAGAGTCTTTTAATACAGCAGATATTGGAGACTTGATATATTTTTGTGCCATAGAGTTTAATGCACTCTCAAATGCATTAAGCTTTTGCATGTTTGGTACAGCAGACATTGATCCTTCAATAGCTGTAGCAGCTTCCATTCCTCTACCAGCTTGAACTAATTTATTAGTAAGTCCAATAGATCTGAATAAACCTCCCCATGCAACTCCACCTCCTATAGCTCCAACAGAATAACCAAGGTTTTTCAAAACTTTATCAGACCAGAAGTTTGCTGTAAGTATATTTTTTGGAGAATACCAATCAGCATTTTGTTCTTCATGTGAATAATAGTTAGGAGCGTAATCCTCCAACCCTTTCATCACCTCATCCATTTTTCTTGTAGTAGTATTATCAATCAAAGAAGCAAGTCTTTGATCCATAATAGATGCACCTATACCATTTATAAGTCCTAAAGTACCAGACACAAAAGATGTAGTAGCAGTGCCTAATAGTTTCAATGAACCATTAGCCCATTTTTCACCAGCACTCTGACCACTGGCAGCCATCTCTTCATAGTCTGTTCCAGGTAAAGTTTGTTTATATCGATTACCTATATAAAAAGAAGATAATGGAATATCTGCTACACCAGTATGTCTAGGAGTAGCTAATGTTTTATCCCACATATCAAGGGCAGATATATTTTGACCTGGTTCAGATTGATTTCTATTACTCCCCACATCACCAACAATTGGTGTAACAGGAAGACCTAAAGCAACTGCTTTTCTATTTATATAATTTTCTTTATCTGGTGGAAGCATAATTATTAAATTTGGTATTGTTAGTTTGGTGTTGTTATTAAACCTTTAGCAAAGGTAGGTGTAACTACAGTTTTAAGAGCTTCTAATAAATTTTCTAAATTCTCATCACCATTTAATTGTTTTACAGTTTGTCTAGAACCATCTGATACATATACATAAGGATAATACTTTCCATTATTGAATACAATATTTGCTTGAACATCAAAGTTCTTACTACCCTTCATTCCTGGGAAATCAGTTTTATCATACCACGAATCTCCAGAAATATATGTAGCTTTATCTGAAGGATCTCCAGCAGAAGTTTGATTATTATTAAAATTCATTTTATTTCTAGCTGCAGAAGATTCTTTACTTTCGTATAAGGTACCAAGATCAATATTAATTTTCTTAGCTTGATCAGGTTGTAATGTAATACCAGCTTTTCGTTTACCTTTACCATCATAAGATATCACCTCAACCATAGGGTCATTGTTTTCATCAAAAATAGTACGAGCACCTATATTATTTTCACTAGGATTATTAGATAAACTTTCATTAAACTTTTTATAGTCTGGAGATAAGTTTCCTGCTCCATCTACAGCTTCACCACCCCAACGTTTAAGTTTGGCTAATGTGCTTCTATCAGTTTCTAGATCACCTGTCATTACACCAATATTTCTGTTTGGAGCAATGTTATAATGTTTTTGTATAATTTCAGCTGTTTTTTTAATTCCTTCTGTATAAGCTTGGTCTTCCATTATCTTTTCTGCTGTTCTAACTTGAGACCAATCTCTAGTAGTTCCTCCCCATCCTTCTGATTCATGTCTAATTCTATTAGGAAGATCCATAAAAGTTTTTGCAATATTATAAAATCCTTCATCTTTTTGCATACTATCATCATGAAGATAAGCTTCTGCTAATGCTCCTTTGCCTCTTTTAGTTAATCTAGCAAGAGCCATTTTTGAATCTTGTTGAAGAGCTCTACCATCTTCACCACCAACCAAACTACCAAACCATCCTGTATTACCTCTTTTGTATATAGCAAGATCTAACAAGTCATCTTTAGTAAGTGTATATTTTTTATCTTGCCATATCATTGTTTGTGGTTTGAAATCTACCATCGCAATCTGCTTACCAACTTCTCCAAGATCTCTCTCTCTTTGTGCATCAATTTTTGTTTTAACAATTAACTGACTATCAAATATACGTTTACTATCTCTATATTGATGATATGCATCTCCTATGATTGGACGTGCAGCTTTTTCTTCTGGTGTTAGTTTGTTATACTCTGTAGTTGCTCTACCTGACCAATATGTTTTATATTGTTCAGGACTTTTACCAGAAGTTTTAGCACCATTATTTATTAATAAAGAAATAGCCTCATCACGTTTCATTCCTTTATCCATCAATCCTTTAAGTTTAACACCATTGCTAGGAATTTTTGAGAAAATAGTTTCCCACATAAATCCATCAGATGCATTAGAGAAATTACTAGCAGCTTTGTCAAAATCAGCAGTCTGTACACGAATTGTTTCAATATATCCAGATTGAGCTGCTTGTTCTGTAGGTTCTCCTCCAGGTCCTGCACCATCATCAACACTACCATCACCAAGTGTATTACCCTTCTTACCTAACTTAGCTAATCTTTCTCTTTGTTCATAATTTGCCCAACCTAATCCCATTGAATCAGCATGTGCAATCTTTTGTTGATGTAATGTTTGTGCAAATCTAGATTGTTCATTAGCTTCTTGTTGAAGTTTAAAGTTTTGATTCCAACCTGGGTTTTCCATTACTAGATTTTTCTCTTTAATCTGACCAAACATAGTTGTGTATCTAGCATTCACATCATCTTTATATAAAGCTCCTCTAACAGCTTCTGGATTTTCAAGAGCTGAATTAGCATACTCATCATATGCAGAATTCACTGTTGCTATCTTTGATTCAATAGCATCAATATCAGATTGCACATCTTTACCCATACTTTTTTTAAGAATAAGATCATTTAACTGATCTTCATATTCACTTAATACAGTAGTTCTTTGAGATGAAATTTTTTGAGCAAGTTGATTAGCATCTAATCCACGATAGTTGTATTGTCCTGTAATATTTAATTGTTGCCCTACTCTTGGATCTGAAAAGATTTGTGCTAATGTTGCTTTAACTTTAGGAGGGAAGATACCTTCTTTCTCCATTCTAGTCATTGTAGGAGATAAGATGAGACTACCTTTAGCATCTTTCATAGGTTTTCCATCAGCACCTAATTGATAAATTTGATCATAAGAAAATCCATCAGGCTTTACAGCATCAAAAGATTCTCTAGCAAACTTATCTATATCAAAGTGTTGTACATATCGTTGATTGAATCCAGTCCCAATATTTTTATCAGATATCCATTTACCTAACTTGTTATTAAAATGGTATTCATTATCAGGAGTTAACTTTCCATTCTTTCTGTCTTCCTCCATCATTCCTTGTTCTTTTCTAGCCCAAGCAGTAGAAGATACAGCAGTTTGTACATTTTTATCTTTTACTATTTGATTAGTCATTCCATTAACAGAGTTGACCAACTGGAAATTAGAAAAGTCTCCAGCACCAACTATTCTAAGATCATTACCAAGTTGATTAAGTTTTGATTGTAAATACACTTTATCTACATCTCTGATAACATCTAATCCTGCAACATTATCAATGTTTGTTTGTATCTTTTCTATACCCTCATCATACTGTTTTTGTTTTTGCATACCAACTTTCACCATAGCGTCAACAGGGAGTTGAGATACGTAAGGGTTAAAGGTTGGGATTTTATCTGTCCAAGATGCCATATGTTTTTCTTTTAAAACATGTTGTTACATGTAGGTTAGCAAATGTAATATGAATTATTAGAATTACCAAAATTAATAATTAACTCTGGTAATTCTTTATAATTAAATTAGTTATAAATTTTTCATAGCTTTTACTATTGATCCATTTCTAGAATTCTTTTTATTCTTTGATTGAAGATTAATATTTATTGGTAACGTAGCTAATGAAGGTATTGCTCCACTATTATTTGATTCTTGCAAAGCAATTTCTTGTGGAGTCATTTCTTGTAATTGGTAACCTGTTATTGTTTTACCATCAGGACCATATATAGGAACTTGTTTCTGTGTACCAGCAGTAGAACCAACTGTACCAATATTTGGTTGGAATACACCATTCATATTGATTGCTCTACCCTTACTGTCATATCTATATTTATACATATTCTCATATATACCAAGGGTTTTATTTTCAAGTGCGTGTTTAGCCATTTTATCCTGAAGAGAATTTAATGCAGCTAGTTTGCCAGCTTTAGTATTAGATATAGCTTCAGTTTGTCTTTCATATTGTTTATCAAATATTCCTAAGTTTGTAAGTTTAGCTTGATTCAATGTATTTCTATTCTCAGCATACACTCCAGCTTTCATAGCTTGGTTAGCTCTAAATTGATCTCCTAACACTTTTTGATTAGCTAGATACTTATTAGCATTAAAGTTTGATTGAGCAGAAGGATTGTATCCTGTATTTCTAATCAAAGAATTAAAATCAGCTTGATTCTCATTCAATACATCTTGATATGATATATCATAAGGAATATTAAGTTCTGGTTTATACATCTGAGCTTGTACAGGTTGCACTTGATCAGATAGAGCACCAATCTCTGCTATTGCTTGACTATAATCAAATGGTTCTTGATCACTAGGTCTTATAATATCAAGCAATTGATTTCCAAAATCAATCAAACCACTTCTTTTATAATCAACAGGTATAGTATTTGGTGATTCTTCAACCACAGCTTCTACTCTTTTACCAACAGCTGGTTGTACCTTTTTAGTTGAATTTAAATTTGCACTCACTACTTGTTTCCCAACTTTTGTTGTTTTACCATTACCATCTCTGTCTGCTAATATTCTAGCTTTAGATCCCATTGCTTCAGCTTTAGCATTAAATGCTTTTGCTAAATCATCTACATGGTCTGGATTATTTTGATCAAAAGTATTATCTTTAAATTTAGGATACCATTGATTTTTCTTTTTAAATTCTTCAAACTCTTCTGCTGTAACACCACCATATAATCCAGTTGTTTTATCTAATGATTGTCTAGGAATATTATCCATAGCATCAGCTGTTGTTGTTTCAATTGGATCTAATTTTTCTGGAGGAATGATCTTATAGAATCCATTAGCATCTTTAATATATCCTGCATCAAGAGCTTCTTTTTCAGTCTTAAATACTACTTTTGCACCTTCAGGTATAGTATTAGTTTGTTTAGTTGTAGTTGCAGCAGGAGCTGTTGTAGATGCAAGAGTTGTTGTTTTAGCACCATGTAATGCCTGAGCTTGAGTTCTAAACTTATCTGAAAGAGATGTACCTTTATCTAATCCAATATGTAAATGTCCTCCAGTTCCTCCTGTTTGTTTTAAATTATCTTCATCATATTCATCTATAGCTGTAAGGTTATTATCTAACATAAATCTAGCTATTTCAGGATCATTTAACATTGCATTGTATGAATCTTTCCCTAATTTAGGAAATACTAAATCCATAGCTTCTCCACTGCCATGTCTAGAGTTTCTTCCTTGTTTAGTTTTTGCACCTGGTCTTACACCACTTGATTGTTTATAATCAAATCCTTTATTTTTTAACATTCCTTTTAATTTTTCTAAAGGCTCAATTATACCACCATTTGCAAATATTTGTTTACCATACCTAGCATATTCATTTGTAGCTTTTTTATCTATTTTAAATTCACCTCTTGCAAGATCATCAGCAACAATGCCATATTCTTCTGCTGTTTCATTGATAGAATTTTGTATACCAGCAAGATTTATTTTTCTATCTGCTGCAGTCATAAGCATAGCGTTTCCTGAAAATATCTTAACTCTTGCTACATTTAATTCTAAAGCAGTGGCATCTTTTTTATTAGCCATTGCTGTACCTTCTTCAACTAATCTAGTTCCTTCTTTTTCTTGTTTAAATAAATCACGTCCAACATAGTTTTTCATCTTCTTACCTTTAGCTTTAGGATCTCCTAAAAGATCTAAGTATTGATCAGGTATCTTTAAGTTACCAAATACTACACCAGATGTTTTAGGTTTTCCTGTTTCAGGATCTATTTCACCACCTTCTTCTAATTGAACCATAGGTTCTCCTCTTTCAACTTCTACTGGATTATCACCATAAGTAATACCAATTCCTGTTTCTCCATTAGGAGATTTTTCTTCATGACTCTTACCTCTAAACATAACTGTTTCTCCTGTACCAGGAAGATAAGGATTTTTTGTCTGAGTTTCAGCATACCCACCCCAATGAGTTTTAAGTTCTCCACCCATAGCATATTGTTCCATACCTCTTTCACTTGGATCAGTGTATGATTTTAAATGTCCACCAGCTCTGTATTGATCTTTGTGTGCAAACTTAGCAAAGTCTTGAGCATTAAGCTCACCAAATCTAGCAATCACTTGTGGGTTGTATTCAGGGTTCATGTATCCACCATATTCATAATTAGGAATACTACCACCATCTCTTACATGTGCTTCATATGGAGCTTGAATAGCAGGAGCCATTGCATTATATGCTATACCTTCAACATTCCTTTTTGTTTTTTGGTTGTCTCTTTTTATTCCTTTTACGTATGGATCAAGTTCATTTCCAGCTACTGTTCCAACAAACTCTCCTACTGCTTTACCAATTGGTCCCCATATTGCTCCTACAGATCCTAAAATAGTACCACCAATTTTTCCACCAGCATTTCCTCCACTACCACCTTGATACTGGTTTGCTATTCCTGTAGCTGTGTTTAATCCAATTTGAGCTCCTTTTCCTTTTCCTCCTCCTCCTCCACTTTCAGCTCCAGAGAATCCACTTCCTCCACCACTCATGGTGTTCATATAATTCTGCCATCCAGTTTGAGCTCTAGGAATATCACCACCATATCTAAAGTTTTTATCTTGATCTTCATCTATCAAAGGAATATATCCAAGATCATCATACATAGAACGACCATTACCATATGTGTTTTGTATCTCTGTAGGGTTACCTCCTATCATTCCTCCATCTCGATAACCTAACATTTTAGAACCAGCCTGTTTAAGTTGTTTAGCTCCTTGAGTAACATAACCTGCAGCTCTAGGTCCAGCACCTTGAGAAATACCTATAGGCATTGTTTCAAATGTTGTATAAGGAGTTCCAGATAATATTGTAGCAGCATTTATTGCAGCATCAGGAACAAGATTATATCCCATTTGTCTATTATTAGCACTTCTCTGTTTATTTGATAAAGTTGGATTATATCTATTAGCCATCACTTGTTTTTTGAATCCTTTAGAAGTTTCACTTTCTTTAGTAAAACCAGGATTAAAATAATTTTTTATATCACCAATAAGTTTACTAGGATTAGCCATATAGTATAAAGGTAGTTCTCCTAACAAGTAATCATCATGTTCTGCTTGTTGTCTCTTATACTCTTCTTCTCTTTGTGTTTGAGTTCTTGTATCTTGTTTAAACTCTGCATTTTGTTTATTAGTTAGATTAGGATTCCACTTAAGACCATTTTTTTTATAATACTCCTGCATAGTTAAAGGTTTTTTAATAGGCGTGAGTTTTCCTGTTGGTGTTTCTCTATGTTGTACAGGTGTACGTGTTTGAGAAATCTTCTTAGGAACTTCTGTTCTTAGATTTTCTTTTTTAAATCTAGGATCTTTTAATTCATTTAATAACTTAATGTTATCTTTTGCAGATCCTGTTGTATAACCAAGTCTCTTGGCTTCACTCCAAGGAAGTCCTGTTTTCTGAACCCAGTTATCTCTAGCAGAGTTAGAATCAAATGTTGCAGTTGATTTTCCTTCATCTCTATTATATGTTTCCATAAATGCAGCAGAATCCTCATCAGACATTTCATTAGGATCTGGCTGATACTCAGTTATAGCATCCATATCTTTAATGTTTGTAGTATCTGGTTTTGGTATAGATTTATATCCAGCATCATCAAGTAGTTTCTTAAATCCATAGTATGTATCTTTATCCATTCCTTCTTCATACCAATCTGTAGGAGCAGAATCTATTTGAGGAGTTTCAATTGTACCATCTTGTGCTTTTTTAATAAACCTACCATTTCTAGCAAGTGGATTTGTACCAACACCATATATAGGAAAGAATGATTCACCAGTATTAACTATATCTTCAGGACGTACATATCTTCTTTCTTTTTCTTCAGGTCTAGTAGTTGAAGCTTTTAACTGTAAGTTAGTTAACATTCTCATTTGGCGAGCACGAGCAGCTTGTTCTTTCTCAGCTTTCAATGCATCTATTCCTTCAATAAGTCCTCCTACTGGTCCTAACAGTTTACCAAAGTCTCCAAGTTTACTTGAAAGATTTTGATCTGTTCCTTCACCAGGATTATATTCCAATGGGAGATTACTTTGTGTCACGTTACCAGTAGCATATGGAGGACCACTTGTATTCTTTCCCATAATACCACCAGGACCATTTGGATCTCCTTGTGGTACAGGATTTGTTTGTGCTGCAGGAGGAGATTTCATCTGACCCATTGTCTGTGCACCAATACCATATGTCTGACTAACATTAGGTGGGTATGTACTTTGTGGAGTGGTAGTTATATTACTCCACCAATTATTTACATTAGTACCACTATATGCTTTAGGAATAGTAGTTCCATACTTAGCTCCACCAGCAAACAAACCTCCAAGCATTTCCATAA
>Ga0114978_10000370_pt1 | contig 37484 bp, 34 predicted proteins | sample S_140212_EF_Meta_FD_87027 | JGI IMG/M metagenome (GOLD analysis project Ga0114978, IMG submission 87027) | Freshwater microbial communities from Lake Simoncouche, Canada to study carbon cycling - S_140212_EF_MetaG | ecosystem: Environmental > Aquatic > Freshwater > Lake | place: Lake...
CGACGTGGCGCTGGACCACATGTACGTGGACAACGCCGCCATGCAACTCGTCAAAGCGCCCAAGAAGTTTGACGTGGTGGTCACCGGCAACATGTTTGGCGACATCTTGAGTGATGCTGCCGCCATGCTCACCGGCAGCATCGGCATGTTGCCCTCAGCCAGCCTGAACGAAAAAAACCAGGGACTGTACGAGCCCAGCCACGGCAGCGCACCCGACATCGCCGGCAAAGGCGTTGCCAACCCGCTGGCCACCATCCTTAGCGCGGCCATGATGCTGCGCTTCAGCCTGAACCAGCCTGAAGCCGCTGCCCGCATCGAAGCCGCCGTGGACGCCGTGCTCAGCCAGGGCCTGCGCACCCCGGATATTTACATCGCAGGCACGACCAAAGTCGGTACGCGCGAGATGGGCGATGCGGTGGTAAAGGCGCTAGCTTAAAGAAAACAAGTACGCACTGGAACGTGGCACTTTCGGCGTCAGGCCAAGCTGAACTGTGCAAAAGCGAGCCATAAGTCGGTCTCGCTACAATAGTATTTATGGTTCACGCCCCCCGGTTCACCTTGAATAACGTCGTTGCCTTTGCGGCAGATTGCGGTGCGCGTGCATTAACCACCAAAACCACGACCATGAAAGGCTGATTTAGTTCGGTTCGTCGTGCGCCCCCCGGCCCGACGGGCCGGGCAAACAGCCAGGTCTGGGCCTGTTTTAAAACTGAAAGGGCGTTGAAATGAGCAAGTTAGTAGGATTGGTTGGCTGGCGCGGCATGGTCGGTTCGGTGTTGATGGACCGCATGCAGGCCGAGCGTGATTTCGACCTGATCGAGCCCCTTTTTTTCTCCACCTCGAATGCCGGCGGTAATGCCCCGTCTCTGGCCAAGAACGAAGCCACACTGCAAGACGCTTTCAATATCGACGCGCTCAAGCGCTGCGAAATCATCATCAGCACCCAGGGGGGCGACTACACCACCGCCGTGTTCCCCAAGCTGCGCGCCGCTGGTTGGAACGGCCACTGGATTGACGCCGCATCTACCCTGCGTATGGAAAAAGACGCAGTCATCATCTTGGATCCTGTCAATCTGCCCGTCATCCAGAAGGCAATGGTTGCGGGTGGCAAAAATTGGATTGGCGGCAATTGCACCGTCAGCTGCATGCTGATGGGCGTGGGGGCGCTATACAAAGCAGGCTTGGTCGAGTGGATGAGCACCCAGACTTACCAAGCCGCTTCAGGCGGCGGAGCACAGCATATGCGCGAGTTGCTGACCCAATACGGGACACTCAACGCTGAAGTCAAGGCGCTCTTGGACGATACGAAAAGTTCTATTTTGGAGATCGACCGACTGGTGGCTGCCAAGCAGCGGTCCTTAAGCGCCACGGAAACAGCCAACTTTAGCGTGCCGCTGGGCGGCTCGCTGATCCCCTGGATCGACAAAGACCTGGGCAATGGCATGTCCAAAGAAGAGTGGAAAGGCATGGCCGAGACGAACAAGATTCTGGGCCAGGGCGAAGACTTTGGCTCTGCAGCGGTACCGGTGGACGGTTTCTGCGTGCGCATTGGTGCGATGCGGTGCCACAGCCAAGCTCTCACTTTTAAGCTCAAGAAAAACGTGCCCTTGGCCGACATCGAGGCCATGATCGCCGCTGATAACCCATGGGTCAAGCTGGTGCCCAACACCCGCGAAGCATCAGTGCGCGATCTGACCCCAGTGGCGGTGACCGGCACCATGACGATTCCGGTGGGTCGGGTGCGTAAATTGGTTATGGGCGACGATTACTTGGGGGCATTTACCGTGGGCGACCAGTTGCTGTGGGGCGCAGCCGAGCCACTGCGTCGCATGCTGCGGGTATTGCTCACAGCCTAAAAAGCCGCGCAAGCGCTCTTTAGGGCTTGCACTGGCGCCAAATTAAAATGAAAAACGGTAATAATTCAGCTAAATTAGCGCTTCAGTGGGTGGCACAGAAAGACTTGTCACCGATAATGGTCTATCACCGATAGCCCGTCAGATATAAATAAAAAGGCTGGATCAGGATTTGAGCTCACATCAACGTTTTTTTCACGCACCCGCCGGTCCTGTGGCTGCGGCCCTGATCGCTTTGGGCGCCTGTGACGCGCATGCGCTGTCCATGGGCAAAGTGCGGGTGCAGTCTGCGCTGGGTCAAAGTTTGACCGCAGAAATTGACCTTTCTGATTTAAGCGAAGAGGATGCCAAGACACTGAAACCGTCGCTGGCCTCGCCCAGCGCCTTTTCTGGCATAGGACTGGAGTACAACCCGGCGCTCAATGGAACCCAAATTGAACTGCAGCGCCGTCCAAACGGAAGCCGCTTCCTCAAACTGGTCAATAGCCGCCCGCTTAATGACCCGTTTGTCGACATCGTGGTGGAGTTGAGCTGGGCGTCCGGGCGCATTGTGCGTACTTACACGATTTTACTGGACCCCCAAAAGCCGCAGGAAACCACTTCGGCCCCCGTCTTGCCAAGCCCCGCGATCGAAGCCCCCGCGTCAATCACCGCAACTTTGGTAGCGCCTGCTGCTGGGGTGGCCGCCAAACCAGCGCCAGCGGCAGCGGCAATGCCAGTCCCAATCATCAACTCGCCTCCCACAACAGGCACCGAGCGCAAGCGCGTGCGTGTGCGCAGCGGTGACACAGCGGGAAGAATCGCCCGCTCGATGGCCCCAGAGGGGGTTTCGGTAGAGCAAATGCTGGTGGCGATACTCAACACCAATCCCACAGCGTTTGCCGGGCGCAACGTCAACCGCCTGAGGGCCGATGCCGAGTTGCTGGCGCCTGATGAAGCGCTGGTGAGAAAGACTTCTCAAGCCGAAGCGCGGCAGATTATTGACGGTCAGAACCAAGACTTCCAGGCCATGCGCCGCGGCATAGCCAGCCAAGCGCCGAAGGCGCCCGCGCCCAGCAAGCCAGCCGGCGCCACTGGCGCAGTTAACAAGCCTACGCCGCCTAACGCGCCCAAGGCAACGCCCAGCGACACGCTCAAACTGTCCAAGGGTGCGGTACAGGACAAGGCGGACAAAGCCGGCATGGAGCAAATTGCCCAGGAAAGGGCCAAGACTGAAGCCAGTGATCGAGCCAAAGAGCTCGCCAAAAATATCGAAGAGCTCAACCAACTGGCCAAAGTGGCCGCCAAGCCTGAATTGCCAGCGGCGCCAGCTGCCAGCACAGCGGCTGCAGACGGCAGCAACGTGCCGGCAGGTTCGGCCTCAGCGCCAAGCAAAGTTGTTGGCCCGGCAGTTGCGTCGGGCTTGTCCACTGCGCCAGCTCCGTCCTGGGACAATCTGATTGAAACAGCAGTGCAAGACCCGAGAATCAGTGGCACCCTATTGGCCTTGGTGGGTCTTTTGCTCGGCTTTGGCTGGTTCCGGCGCCGGCAATCTGTGCCTGCTACCAACCCCGGAAGAGGCAAATGGGACAGTGCAGCCAACACCTCATTTGACACTGGTGGCGGCGGGCGTGTGGACACTGCTGACATTGACGCTGCAGCGCTCACTTCCCATGTCTACGCTGACAGCCAATTGGAGGTCTCCCATGAGCTGGACCCGGTGGCCGAGGCTGAGGTTTACCTGGCTTATGGCAAAGATGTGCCGGCCGAAGAAATCCTCAAAGAAGGTTTGCAGCAAGATCCCACGCGTGTAGCGATCCACCTGAAGCTCTTGGGCATCTTCGCCAAACGGGGAGACGCCAAAAACTTCGAGTCCATGGCGCGAGACGTCAAAGTACTGGTGCAAGCCAGTGGTACGGATTGGGCTCACGTGCAGGAAATGGGTCATGCGCTCGATCCATCCAACCCGCTCTACGGCGCGTCGACTGCGCTCAGCGCTGCTGAAGTCCCCTTGACGGCAGCCGCTTTCCAACATTCCATGTTGAGCCTGGACGCAGATGCCTTGGAAGCCCTGTCGAGCGCGTCCAGTGCACCTGAGCTCGCAGCACAAAAACCACCTACTTCGACCAAAGCGCCAAGTTTTGACCTGTCATCCATTGACCTGGAGCCATCACCCAGTGGGCAGTCCGCCCCCATCGCCAGCACAGACCGTCTTGAAGCCACATTGGCCTTGGCCGAGCAGTTTCTAGAAATCGGCGAAAAAGAGGGGGGGCGTGCGTTGCTTGAAGAAGTGCTTGCTGGCGGCAACGATGGGCTGCGCCAGCGGGCCACCCGCTTGCTGGCCAAGGCCGGATGAAGCCAAGAAGTCCCTGCCCGTCGGCGGAACCGGTGTGCGCATTGCGCTAGGCGTGAGCTACTGCGGTCAGTCCTACCAGGGCTGGCAAAGCCAGGCGTCTGGCCTCACGGTGCAAGACCGGCTGGAAGCGGCGCTCGGCCAGTTCACCCTGCAACGCGTGTCCACCCTGTGCGCCGGGCGCACGGACGCCGGCGTGCACGCGCTGATGCAGGTGGTACATTTCGACACCAAAATTGACCGTGACGCCCACGCCTGGTTGCGCGGCACCAACGCCAGTCTGCCCAAAGACATTGCCGTGGAATGGGCCATGCCGGTGCCAGTAAGCTTTCATTGCCGCGCCAGCGCCACCACGCGGCGTTATGCCTATGTGCTGCGCCAATCGGAAGTGCGGCCCACAGTAGAAGCAGACCGGGTGGGATGGACTTTTTACCCGGTGGATGGCGATGCCATGCGCGAAGCCACCCAATACATCGTGGGTGAGCATGATTTCAGCTCGTTTCGCGCTTCTCAGTGCCAGGCGCTGTCTCCTGTCAAGCACATACACGAAATCTCCATAACTCAGCGCGGCGCCTACTGGCGCTTTGAGTTTGAGGCCAACGCCTTTTTGCATCACATGATTCGCAACCTAATGGGCTGCCTGTTGCAGATTGGGCAGGGGAAACGCCCGCCGTCCTGGATGCAGGAAGTGCTGCAGGCGCGCGACCGCGATGCTGCGGCACCTACGTTTTCACCCTCGGGCCTGTATTTTTTGGGGCCACGCTACCCCGCACACTTCGGCATTCCAGAGCGCACACCTGCGTATGATTGGCTTCCATGAGCGAATCCTCCACCGCCACGACCCGCACCCGCATTAAGTTGTGCGGCATGACGCGCGAGCAGGATGTTGACGCCGCCGTGGCTGCGGGCGCAGACGCTGTAGGTTTTGTGCTGTATGCGCCCAGTCCGCGCTTTGTGAGCCCCGCGCGAGCGGCCGAACTGGCCCGGCGCTTGCCGCCTTTTGTGACGCCCGTGCTACTGTTTGTCAACCACACTTCAGCAGAAGTAGCTGCCGCATGTGCCTTGGTGCCCCACGCCACCGCCCAATTCCACGGTAACGAGAGCGCGCAGCAGTGCCTGGACATGAGCGGACACGGCACCCTGCCCTACCTGCGCGCAGCGCGCATTCCCCTGGGGAGCGACGCGGCGCAGTTTGACCTCGTAAAATATGCTTATATTTATTTCCAAGCCCAGGCCATTCTGCTCGACGCACATGTTGACGGATTTGGCGGAGGCGGCGAGGCATTCAATTGGTCACTTCTTCCTCCAAGCGTCAACGCTCACCTCGTCTTGAGTGGTGGGTTGACTGCAGCAAACGTGGGCGATGGCATCGCGCAACTGCGCCCGCGTTGTAAAACGTTGGCCGTAGACGTGAGCTCGGGCATAGAAGCCGATACGCCCGGGGGCGGAGTCCTCAAGGGCATCAAAGACCCCCAAAAAATCAACCAGTTTGTCGCTGCCGTTCGCGCAGCCGACCAACACCTTGCAAGATTGTCATAAACACCATGTTTTCTTACCAACAACCCGACCCCAGCGGCCACTTTGGCAAATACGGCGGCAGCTTTGTCTCCGAGACGCTTACCCACGCCATCAACGAACTAAAGGACGCCTACGCCCAGTACCAAAACGACCCGGCCTTTGTGTCCGAGTTCAAGTCGGAGTTGGCGCATTTTGTGGGCCGGCCCTCGCCGATTTACCACGCGGACCGGATGAGCCGCGAGATGGGTGGCGCGCAGATTTACCTCAAGCGCGAAGACCTGAACCACACCGGCGCGCACAAGATCAACAACACCATTGGCCAGGCGATGCTGGCAAAGCGCATGGGCAAGCCGCGCGTGATTGCAGAGACCGGTGCCGGCCAGCACGGCGTGGCCACGGCCACCATCTGCGCCCGCTACGGCCTGGAATGCGTGGTCTACATGGGCAGCGAAGACGTTAAGCGCCAAAGTCCCAACGTCTACCGCATGAAGCTACTGGGTGCCACCGTGGTGCCGGTTCACAGCGGCAGCCGCACCCTGAAAGATGCACTGAACGAAGCCATGCGCGATTGGGTGGCCAATGTGGACAACACCTTCTACATCATCGGCACCGTGGCCGGCCCTCACCCCTACCCCATGATGGTGCGCGACTTTCAAAGCGTCATTGGCACCGAATGCATCGCGCAAATGCCCGACATGCTGGCACGCCAAAACGCCGCCAGCACCCAGCCTGACGCAGTCATTGCCTGCGTGGGCGGCGGCAGCAACGCCATGGGTATTTTTCACCCCTATATTCCGTTTAAAAACACGCAGCTCATTGGCGTAGAAGCCGCAGGTGAAGGCCTGGACAGCGGCAAGCATTCGGCGTCCATCCAGCGCGGAAGCGCCGGCGTTTTGCACGGCAACCGCACCTATGTGCTGCAAGACGACAACGGCCAGGTGACTGAGACCCATAGCATCAGCGCGGGCCTGGACTACCCGGGCGTGGGCCCAGAGCACGCCTTTTTGAGCGACATTGGCCGGGCCCAGTACGTGGGCGTGACCGACAAGGATGCACTGGCTGCTTTTCACTACTTGTGCCGTACCGAAGGCATCATTCCTGCCTTGGAGTCCAGCCACGCCATAGCCTATGCCATGAAACTGGCCAAAACCATGCGCACCGACCAGTCCATTTTGGTCAACCTGTCTGGCCGGGGTGACAAAGACATCGGCACCGTGGCCGACCTGAGCAACGGGGACTTTTATTGCCGCCCCAGCTGCCAGGGCCAAGGGGTCAAGGGCGGCGAGCAGCCCATCATGATGGTTAAAGCTGCAGCCTTGAGCTCCGACGGGCCGCCCCTCGGCGCGACGTCCCCCCAGGGGAGCAGCGCAGCACACCCATTGGCAAGCCTGGGGGCGCGTCTGTGAGCCGCATTGACACGACTTTTGCCATCCTGAAGGCCACGGGCCGCAAAGCCTTAATTCCCTTCGTCACCGCTGGCTACCCCTACGCCGACGTCACGCCCGAGCTGATGCACGCGATGGTAGCCGGCGGCGCGGACGTGATAGAACTTGGCGTACCCTTTTCGGACCCCAGCGCCGACGGCCCAGTCATACAAAAAGCAGGTGATCTAGCGCTGTCCTACGGCATTGGGCTGGCGCAAGTGCTGGCCATGGTACGAGAGTTTCGCCACACCAACAGCCAAACCCCCGTGGTACTCATGGGCTACGCCAACCCGGTGGAACGCTACGACCAAAAGCACTCGATGAGCGGTGTCTCCAGCCCTTTTGTGCGCGATGCATCGCAGGCGGGTGTAGATGGTGTGTTGATCGTGGACTATCCGCCCGAGGAATGCGAAGTGTTTGCAGCAGATTTGCGTGCACACCAAATGGACCTGATTTTTCTGCTGGCACCCACCAGCACTGATGAACGCATGGCGCAGGTGGCACGCGTGGCTTCAGGCTATGTCTATTACGTCTCGCTCAAAGGCGTCACAGGCGCGGGCACGCTTGATACCGACGCAGTAGCCGCGATGCTGCCGCGTATTCGGGCGCACATCCAAACGCCGGTGGGCGTGGGTTTTGGCATCCGCGACGGCGCTACCGCCAAAACCATTGCTCAGGTGGCCGACGCGGTAGTGATTGGCAGCAAAATCATCCAGTTGATCGAGAACGTGCCGCGCACTGACGTGGCAGGTGTAGCTCAAGCCTTTTTGCATGACGTGCGCGTGGCCATGGATTCCTGATACGGTGCTGCTCTTGCGCACCTCTGTACCATTCAATCCCACTTCAACCCCAAGAGATAACCCATGAGCTGGCTTGAAAAACTACTCCCCCCAAAAATTCAGCCCTCGGACCCGGCAGACCGCCGTTCGGTACCCGAAGGCCTGTGGATCAAGTGCCCGAGTTGCGAAACCGTGCTCTACAAGGCCGATCTGGAACAAAACCAGAACGTCTGCCCCACCTGCAGCCACCACCACCGCATCGGCGCCCGCGCCCGCCTGAACACCTTTTTGGACGACGAAGGCCGGTTCGAAATCGGGCAAGAAATTTTGCCGGTAGATGCTCTCAAGTTCAAAGACAGCCGCAAATACACCGAACGCCTGAAAGAGGCGCTGGAGAACACCGGCGAGACCGACGCGCTGATCGTGATGGGCGGCTCGGTGCATGGCGTGGCCTTGGTGGCCGCCTGTTTTGAGTTTGAATTCATGGGCGGCAGCATGGGCTCGGTGGTGGGCGAGCGCTTTGTGCGCGGCGTGGAAGCGGCGATCGAGCAAAAAGTGCCCTTCTTGTGCTTTACAGCCACGGGAGGTGCGCGCATGCAAGAGGGATTACTGAGCCTGATGCAAATGGCCAAAACCAACGCTTCCCTTACCCGCCTGACCAAAAAAGGCCTGCCCTATATAAGTGTGCTGACCGACCCGACCATGGGCGGTGTGAGCGCCGGTTTTGCCTTTTTGGGCGACGTAGTGATTGCCGAACCCAAGGCCTTGATCGGTTTTGCCGGCCCGCGCGTGATCGAGTCCACGGTGCGGGTGACGCTGCCCGAAGGGTTTCAACGGGCCGAGTTTCTGCAAACCAAGGGCGCGATCGACTTTATTTGCGACCGCCGCGAGCTGCGCAAAACCGTGGCCGAAACCCTGGCCATGCTGCAGCGCCAGCCCAGCGACGCGGTGATCTAAAGCACTAGGCGGGCTTTCAGGCAGCAGCCATCAAGGCCATGCTTTGCAGACCGCCGGTCAGCATGGTCAGTACTTGCAACAAAAGCAAAAGCGCCAGCGGCGACAAATCCACCCCGCCCATCAGCGGCATGTGGCGGCGGATCGGGGACAACAGTGGCGCCACCAGGCGGTCGAGCAAATCGGACACCGGCGAGCGCGCCTGCACCCAGGACAAGAGCGCGTAAATCATCACCAGCCCGGTCAAGCCCGACAAGGCCACGCGCAGCAGCCCAAACACCGCCAGCACCCCTACCAGCGCCAGGCTATGCGCCGCACCCTGTAGCAGCCACAACACCAAGAACTGCGCCAACTGCAACAAAAGTGCCGCCACCAAACTGGCCAAGTCCAGGGCAGAGAGCTTGGGCAAGATGCGGCGCAAAGGTAGCACCACCCAATCGGTCAGCGCAAAGATAAACGGGCCAATCGGGTTGCCCGCCCGTGCCGACATGGGAATGCGCTGTTGCTGCATGTAAAGACGCAAGAGGCACACGCCGCAGACCAAACCCACGGCAACATCGAGCACCAGCGAAATGATTTGGTAAAGCATAGGTACATTTTGGGTTACTGAAACGAGAGGCTGACCCACGAACATAGGCGCTGCGCAGCTTCAAGCCTCATCATAGCCCGAGCCACCCTCTTAGAATGGTAGGTTACGCCCGCAGGCCCTGCGCTTTTGCAACCCACCCGGCGCCCATTGATACCCGCACAACACCTTCCATGTCCGAAGTCCATTCCAACTCCCCCGCTCAGTCCGACGAAAACCAGCTCATGCACGAGCGCCGGGAAAAACTTAAGGTGCTGCGCCAGCGCCAGGCCGATGGTTTGGGTGTGGCTTTCCCCAACGACTTCCAGCCCAGCCACAAGGCAGCTGATTTGTTTGCTGCTTACGACTCCATGGAAGCTGCCGCCCTGAGTGAGCTAGGCGCCACCACCCGGGTGGCCGGGCGCATGATGCTCAAGCGCGTGATGGGCAAGGCCAGTTTTTGCACCCTGCAAGACGCCTCTTTTGGCCCCAGTGGCGGGCGCATCCAGGTCTATGTCAAGGGCGAAGAGGTGGGCGAGTCGCTCTACGAGGACTTCAAACACTGGGACTTGGGCGACATCGTGGCCGCCGAGGGGCGCTTATTCAAGACCAAAACTGGCGAACTGTCCATCCACGCCACCCGCGTGCGCCTGCTGACCAAAAGCCTGCGGCCCATGCCTGATAAGTTCCACGGCATTGCCGACCAAGAGGTCAAATACCGCCAGCGCTACATCGACCTGATGACGGACGAGGCCTCGCGCAAACGTTTCGTAGCGCGCAGCAAGGCCGTCAGCGGCATTCGCGAATTCATGGTGCACCACGGCTTTTTGGAAGTGGAGACGCCCATGTTGCACCCCATTCCAGGCGGCGCCAACGCCAAACCATTTACCACCCACCACAACGCGCTGGACCAGCAAATGTTCTTGCGAATTGCGCCCGAGCTGTATTTGAAGCGCCTGATCGTGGGCGGCTTTGACCGAGTGTTCGAGATCAACCGTAACTTCCGCAACGAAGGCATTTCCGTACGCCACAACCCCGAGTTCACCATGATGGAGTTTTACGCGGCCTACTGGAACTACCAAGACCTGATGACGTTTACCGAAGACCTGGTGCGCGACGCCGCCCTCAAGGCCACCGGCAGCCTGCAAATGAGCTACGGCGGCAAGTCGGTCGATCTGGCCCTGCCCTTTGAGCGACTGACCATCATCGAAGCCATCGAGAAGTACACCGACGCGGGCGAGCACGTGCTCGATGCCGAATGGCTGAGTAACGCGGTACGCAAACTCGGCATGACCGAGGCCAAACACCACGTGTCCACCCGTAGCCTGGCCAGCCTGCAAGTGCTGTACTTTGAAGAAACCGTGGAAGACAAGCTCTGGCAGCCCACCTTTATTTGCGAGCACCCGGTGGAAATTTCGCCCTTGGCGCGCGAGAGCGATACCAAACCCGGCGTGACCGAGCGCTTTGAGCTCTACATCACTGGGCGCGAATTTGGAAATGGTTTTAGCGAGTTGAACGACGCGCAAGACCAGGCCGCACGCTTTCACGCTCAGGTGGCGGCCAAAGACAAGGGCGACGATGAAGCCATGTACTACGACCACGACTTTGTGCGCGCCCTGGAATACGGCATGCCACCGACCGGCGGCTGCGGCATCGGCATTGACCGGCTGATGATGCTGCTGACCGACAGTGCCAGCATCCGCGACATTATTTTGTTTCCGGCTTTGCGGCGCGAGGTGTGACGCCCCTACCCTACCTGCAGGCGTACCCGGAGACCACCCGCACCCAGGTGCAAACCCTGCTCGACCAAGGACGGGTGGCGCAATGGCTGATCGACAAATATCCCCAAGGCCACGGCCTGCGCACTGACCGTGCTTTGTACGACTATGTGCAGGACGCCAAAAACGATCACTTGCGTGGCGCCGATCCCTTAAGCAAGGTGGCTTTTGACAGCAAGCTGCACGTCGTGCAAAACGCCCTGGGCACCCACACCACTATTTCGCGGGTGCAGGGTTCGCGCCTGAAAACTAAGCACGAGATCCGTATCGCCAGCCTGTTCAAGGACGCGCCGCCCGAGTTTTTGCGCATGATCGTAGTCCACGAGCTGGCCCACCTGCGCGAGCGCGCCCACGATAAGCCCTTTTACAAGCTCTGTACGCACATGGAACCCAACTACCACCAACTGGAGTTTGAAGTGCGCGTCTACCTGACGCACCTAGAAGCCACAGGCGAGCGCCTGTGGGCTAAGCCCTCGCCCGCAGGGCCCTAGTTCATCGCCCGCAGGGCTTGGGCAATATCGGCGTGCAGGTCGGCCACGGCCTCCAAGCCCACCGAAAAACGCACGACCGTACCCTGGTTAATTTCGGCCGGCCACACGGCACGCATGGAGCGCAGCTCGTAAGGAACGACCAGACTCACCGGGCCAGCCCAGCTGTAACCCAGGCGAAAAAGCTTCAAAGCGTCACAAAACGCATCGACCTGGTCTTGCGAAAAACGCGGCGCAAATACCACGCTGAAGAGGCAGGCCGCGCCGCCGTCAGGCCGGTCGCACAGCGCCTTCCAAAACCCGTGACCGGGGGATTCAGGCAAGGCCGGGTGCAGCACCTGCACAAAAGCACTTTGCGTCTGGCACCAAACGGCCAAGGCGCGAGTGGCCAGGTCGTGGGCGCGGTATCTCAGGGTGATACTGGGCAAAGAGCGCAGCACCATTTCGGCGTCGTTCGCACCCACTGCCAGGCCCAGACGCATATGGCAGAGCTTGATTTTGAGGTGCAAGGCCGCGTCACGGGTGATGACGCTGCCCATGAGCACATCGCCGCCACCGCTGGGGTATTTGGTCAGCGCGTGGGCTGAAATATCTACCCCCAGCGGCTCAGACGCGCCGGGCTCCAGGTCAAAGGGCTTGAAGGCAATACCTGCGCCCCAGGTGTTGTCCAGGGCCACCAGGGCGCCGTGTTGTTTGCAGATGCGCACCAGCGCCGGCAGATCGGGAAACTCGAGTGTGACCGAGCCCGCAGCTTCCACCCAAACCATGCGCGTGGCGCTCGAGAGTTTGGCCGCCAGGTCTTGCGGGTCCATGGCGTTGTAGTAGCGGTGGGTGATGCCCCAGGCGCGCAATTCGCCTTCAGCCAGGGTTTTATTGGGGCCGTAGGCGTTGTCCGGAATGAGCAGCTCGTCGCCGGTTTTGAGCAAGGCCAGCGCCACCAGGGCCAAGGCCGCCAAGCCACTAGGCACCAGCACGCACTGCGTGCCGCCTTCGAGGGTGCACAGACGCTCTTCCAGAGCATACGTAGTAGGCGTGCCGTGCAGGCCGTAGGTATAGGCGCTTTTGTCCTTCCACTCCCGGCTGCGCATGGCAGCCACGGTAGGGAAAAACACCGTGGACGCCTTGTGCACTGCCTGCTGGGGTGCCGCAAAGCCCTGCGGCGCCTCGTAGGGGTGATGAATCAGCGTGGTGCTTAAAGCGTTCATGACCAGCCTGCGTTCAGACGCTCCACTTTGAGATCAGTTGCTGCGGACGCAAGGCATCATAGCTTTCAAAGGGCTGGTGGATCCAGGGGTTGGTCGGTAAAAACTCTACCGAGTAGTCGGGGGTAAAGTTGGACAAAGCCTTGGTCCAGATCACGGCGCTGCGCAGCTCCGTAATCGGTGTGTAGTTGTTGCGCAATTGGTGCATCACGGCGTTGAGCGTGTGACCGGAGTCGGCCAGGTCGTCTACCAGCAGCACTTTGCCAGCGATCTCGCCCTTGGGCGTGGTGATGAAGCGGGCAATATCCAGGTTGCCCTGCACCGTACCAGCGTCCGAGCGGTAGGAACTGGTGGACATAATGGCCAGCGGCTTGTCAAACACCCGAGAAAGGATGTCGCCGGGGCGCATGCCGCCGCGCGCCAAGCATAAGATTGTGTCGAATTCCCAACTGGACTGGAACACCTTGATGGCCAGCTTTTCGATCAAGTTGTGGTATTCGTCGTAGCTGACATACAGGTGTTTGCCGTCTTCAGTAAGCATAAATACTCCTCAGTGTGTGGGTGTCCGAATCAGGCCGCCAGGTAGGGGTGGCGCATCATGATGGTGTGGTCGCGATCCGGGCTGGTGGACACCATGTGAATGGGCACGCCGGTGACCTGGGCGATGCGCTCCAGATAGCGGCGCGCAGCATCGGGTAATTGCTCGTAGACGGTCACGCCCACGGTGCTGTCGCTCCAGCCAGGCATGGACTCATAAATTGGCTTGCAGCGAGCGATGTCGTCGGCTCCCATGGGCAGGATGTCAGTGACCTCCCCATCGAGCTCGTAGCCGGTGCACAGCAGCAGCTCGCTTAGGCCGTCAAGCACGTCGAGCTTGGTAATGCAAAGGCCGCTCAGGCCATTGACCTGTGCCGAGCGTTTGAGCAGTGCCGCGTCAAACCAGCCGCAGCGGCGCGAGCGCCCGGTGGTAACGCCTTTCTCAAAGCCCACAGTGCTCATGTGGTAGCCGGGTGTGCCGGGCTTTTCCCAATCTAGTTCGGTGGGAAAGGGGCCGCTGCCCACGCGGGTGCAATAGGCTTTGGTGATGCCCAAGATGTAATGCAACATGCCCGGGCCGACACCGGCACCGGCCGACGCGTTGCCGGCAACGCAGTTGCTCGACGTTACAAACGGGTAGGTGCCATGGTCCACGTCCAGCAAAGTCCCTTGCGCGCCCTCAAACAACAGGTTTGCGCCGCCATGGTGGGCGTCGTTCAACTCGCGCGATACGTCGGCCATCATGGGCTTGAGCAACTCGGCGTGGCGCATAGCTTCGGCATAGACCGGCTCAAACAGCACTTTTCCGTCGGCCATATAGGGTGCCAGCGTGGGGCCGAAATCAAAAGCGGCTGACCCCAGGTAGCTGGTCAGCACGTGGTTGTGCAGCTCGAGCAGCTCGCGCAGTTTGGTGGCAAAACGTTCGGGGAATTTCAAGTCTTGCACGCGCAGGGCGCGCCGGGCGATCTTGTCCTCGTAGGCTGGGCCAATACCGCGCCCGGTGGTACCGATCTTGATGTTGCCACCTTTTTCGCGGGCTGCTTCGCGCGCCACGTCCAGTGCTGCATGAAAGGGCAAGATCAGCGGGCATGCCTCGCTGATGCGCAGACGCGAACGCAGCTCCACGCCCACTTTTTCCAGACCCTCAATCTCTTCAAACAATTTGGCGGCCGACAAAACCACGCCGTTGCCGATGTAGCACTTCACACCGGCGCGCATGATGCCGCTGGGGATCAGGTGCAAGGCGGTTTTCACGCCGTTGATGACCAGGGTATGTCCGGCGTTGTGGCCGCCCTGAAAGCGCACCACGCCCTGGGCGCTTTCGGTCAGCCAATCGACCAACTTACCCTTGCCTTCGTCACCCCACTGGGTTCCGACCACAACAACGTTCCTACCGGTATTTGTATACATTGAGTTACTTCTTCAAAGAGCTATGACGCACCAGACAGCGTCACGCTGCACCAGTTCGCGGTCACATAAAAATTCATCGACTTCACTTTCGTGGCCGGGCAGTACACAGACGACCGTCTCACCCAGTGCGCGCAGTCGCACAATCGCGTCGCGCAAAGTACGGTCTTCGCCCCAGGGCGCGCGGATGGCTGGGCGCAGTGCAGGGGCGAGCGCCGCCGCCACCAGGGCCTTGATGTCCAGGCTAAAGCCTACTGCCGGACGTTTGCGGCCAAAAACCGAACCGACCGCGTCATAGCGTCCGCCACGCACCAGGGCGTCGGGCGCACCGGCGGCATAGACGGCAAAGCGTGCGCCGCTGTAATAGGCATAACCCCGCAAGTCGGCCAGATCAAAGGACACACTCGCGCCCTCAATATGACCTGCCAGCCACTGCAACTGGTCCAGTGCCTCGTTAATTTGGGGCAAGGCGGGCAACACACGGCGTGCTTTCTCAAGAATGGATGCGTCGCCGTAGAGCTGCGTGAGCTGCTGCAAGGCCGCAGCAATGGCCGCAGGCGCCTGGGCTGTGAGCTCGGCCAGGGCGCTGGCGTCTTTGCTGGCCAGCGCAGCATGCACTTCAGCGGTTTGCTCAGGAGAGAGCGTGGTTTGCGCGAGCAAGGCATTCACAATACGCACATCTGCCAAGTCCACCGCCAGCATCGCGACCTTGGCAGCGCGCAGACTGTCAAGCGCCAGCTCCAGTATTTCAAGGTCGGCCTCTAATCCGCCGTGGCCATAGATTTCGGCCCCTAGCTGCAGCGGTTCGCGCGTGGCGTGGGGTGCAGCCGCTCGGGTGTGCAGCACCGGGCCGCAATAGCAAAGTCGGGTGACACCGGCGCGGTTGAGTAAATGCGCATCAATGCGGGCGACCTGCGGCGTGCTGTCAGCGCGCAGACCCATCATGCGACCCGAGATCTGGTCTACCAGCTTAAAGGTTTGCAGGTCTAGCGCCTCGCCGGTGCCGGTGAGCAGCGACTCCAGGTGTTCCAGCAGAGGCGGCATGACCAATTCGTAGCCATAGCGGCGCGCCATGTCCAGCAAATTGCGTCGGATTTCTTCGATGTGGCGCGCTTCAGAAGGCAGCACATCGGCAATATGATCCGGAAGGACCCAAGCGGACATGGAATGGAGACACTTTGTTAAAACCGCGATTTTACCGGTCTGCAAACCGGCAAACGCAGTGCGGCCCGAGAATTCGGGCCGGTCCTTCAGCGCTTATTTTTTGGCGCCGCCCACAGCAGCACCGCCGCCCCGGAATATCTTGAAGAATTCGCTCGACGATGGGTCTACCACCATCACGTCGCTCTTGTTGGCGAAACTACTTTTGTAGGCCTCCAGGCTGCGGTAGAACTGGGCGAATTGCGGGTCGCGGTTGAAGGCGTCGGCATAAATGCGGGCGGCTTCGGCGTCGCCCTCGCCCTTGATTTTTTGCGCGTCACGGTAGGCGTTGGCAATCGTCACCTCGCGCTGGCGATCGGCATCGGCCCGGATTTTTTCGCCCTCAGCGGCACCCGTGGAGCGCAGCTCATTGGCCACGCGCTTGCGCTCGGCTTCCATGCGGCGGTAGACCGATTCAGTGATCGCTTCCACATAGTCCACGCGGGTGATTCGTACGTCCACCACGTCCACGCCCCAAGGCTTGGCCCCGCGCACCTTGGCCAGCACTTCGGTCTTCACGTCGGCCATCAGCGCCTCGCGCTTCAAGGACAGCAGTTCCTTGACAGTGCGTTTGTTGATTTCCTCCTGAAAGGCGTTGCGTACCACACGGTTGAGCTGGCTGGCGCCAGCGCCTTCGTTCAGGCCCACATTACGGATGTACTCCGAGGGCTCGGAAATGCGCCAGCGCACGTACCAGTCAATCACCACGCGTTGCTTCTCAGCCGTGAGCATGGGCTCTGCGTCAGTGCTGTCGAGCGTTAAAAGGCGCTTATCGATGTAAGAAACGTTTTGAAACGGCGGTGGCAACTTCCAGTTCAGGCCGGGCTCGGTGATCACTTCCTTGATCTGGCCCAGCGCGTAGACCACGCCAAACTGACGCTGGTCCACCACAAACAAGGTAGAACTCGCCAGCGCCAAGAGCACCAGCAGCGACGAGACAATCAATCCAATACGGTTCATGGGGTTCTCCTAGCGTGCGTCGCGTTCGCGGGTACGGGCAGCGTCGCGGCTGCGGGGATCGGTGGTGGCGGCGGCCGGAATAGCTGGGGCTGCGGCGGGCGCTGCGGGTGCCGCAAGTGCTGTGGCGGGTTCGCCAACTACGCCCATTTGCAAAATCTTCTCCAGCGGCAAATTCAGCAGTGTGGCGCCCTGGCGTGAGTCCACCAGCACCTTGGTCACGTTGGTGTAGATCTGCTGCATGGTGTCGAGGTACATGCGGTCGCGGGTGACCTGGGGCGCTTTTTGGTATTCGTTGTACACCGATCGAAAGCGCTGCGCATCACCCTGGGCCTGTGCCACCACACGGGATTTGTAGGCATCTGCCTCTTCCTTGAGGCGAGAAGCCGAGCCCACCGCACGCGGGATCACGTCATTGGCGTATGCCTGGGCTTCGTTCTTGGCGCGCTCGCGCTCTTGGCCGGCTTTGAGCACATCGTCAAAAGACGCCTGCACCTGCTCGGGCGGACGCACACCGCCTTGCTGCAAATTGATGCCAACGACTTCAATGCCTACCTTGTAGCGGTCCAAAATCTCTTGCATCATGGCGCGCACTCGGGGGCCGATCTGGTCGCGGTCTTCGGACAAAGCGGCGTCCATGTTCATTTTTCCGAGTACCTCGCGCACCGAGGTTTCTGCGGCCTGCACCACGGCGTCAGCGGGGTTTTTGCTTTCAAACAAAAACGCGCGGGCGTCGTTGAGGCGGTATTGCACCGCAAACTTGATGTCCAGAATGTTCTCGTCTTGCGTCAGCATGGCCGATTCGCGCAGGCCAGTGGCCTTGAGCACGTTGTCGCGCCCTACGTCCACCGATCGGATCTGCGTCACAAACACCAACTCGTGGCGCTGGATGGGGTATGGCAGACGCCAGTTAAAGCCGGCGTTGACTGTCGTCTTGTAGCGACCAAACTGGGTGATAACCGCTTGCTGGCCCTCTTGGACGATGAAGAAACCAGTGCCCAGCCAGACCAGGAACACCACGGCGAGAATCACGCCGCCGCCAATGCCTGCGCCCTTGAAGTCCGGAATAAAGCCGCCAGGCCCGCCACCGGCGCCGCCCGGTGGCCTTTTGGCGCCACCTATCCAGCCGTTGAGCTTGCGGTTGAAGTCGCGCCAAAGCGCATCCAGATCGGGCGGACCCGACTGGGCGCCGGGGCGCGGCGTGGCGCGCGGGCGTTCTTCGGCTGCGGGTGGTGGCTCGTCCTTTTGCCCGGGCACAGCGTGGGGTTTGGCGGGGCCGCCGTCCTCGGGCTTGGCGTCATCAGCACGGCCCCAGCGGCTGTCGTTCAGATTGAACATTTGCCCAAAACGCCCTGCCAGGCCGCCCAGATTAATAGTTGGAATTGATAATTTCATGGTCATAGCCTTCGCACAACGAACCCGATTGTCCACAATTAGGTTTCAGCCTCATCGGCCAGAGGGGGATCGCCGCCTTCGGCTGCTCGATCGCGCGACACGATCGCGGCCAGGGCAGCGCGCAAACTGGCAATGCCCGTCCCTGCACGAGCACTCACAAACAGACGCGGAGTTTGCACTGCGTCGACCTCGAACAGGTCTTGTTCTTTCAGCGGCATATTCGCAGCCTCCATGGCGTCAATTTTGTTAAACACCAGCAACTGGGGAATATCTTGCGCCCCGATTTCCCCCAGCACCTGCTGCACTTGGTGGATCTGCAGCACATGGTCCGGGTTGGACGCGTCCACCACGTGCACCAGCAAATCGGCGTCTATGGCTTCTTGCAAGGTGGCCTGAAAGGCATCAATCAAACCGTGCGGCAGGTCACGGATAAAGCCCACGGTGTCCGACAAGGACACCGAACGCTGCGCTTCGCCAAGGTACAACTGGCGCGTAGTCGTATCGAGCGTGGCAAACAGCTGGTCGGCGGCATAGGCGCGCGCCTTGACCAGGGCGTTGAACAAGGTGGACTTGCCGGCGTTGGTGTAGCCAATGAGCGAAATGTTGAAGGCGCCGCGGCGGTCGCGCTGCTTGCGCTGAGTCTGGTGCTGGCGCTTGACTTTTTGCAGCTGTTCTTTGGTGCGCTTGATGGTGGTGGCGATCATGCGCCGGTCCAGCTCAATTTGCGTTTCGCCCGGGCCGCCACGCGTGCCGATGCCACCACGCTGGCGCTCCAGGTGCGACCAGCGCCGCACCAGGCGTGTGCTCAGGTATTGCAGGCGAGCGAGTTCGACCTGCAATTTGCCCTCATGACTGCGTGCGCGCTGGGCAAATATTTCCAGAATCAAAAACGTGCGGTCATTGACCGGCAGCTCCAGGCGGCGCTCCAAGTTGCGCTGCTGGCCGGGGCTCAGGCTTTGATCAAACAGGATTTCTTCGGCGCCGTGTTGGGCGGACAGCAACTTGATCTCGTCGGCTTTGCCGGTGCCCACAAACAGTGCGGCGTCTGGTGCGCGACGCTTGCAGGTGATGGACGCCACCGGCTCGAGTCCGGCGGTTCGGGCCAGCAAACCCAGTTCCTCGAGCTCGCCGTCGAAATTGGGCAATCCCAAATCCACACCGACCAAAATGGTTCGCGCAGACGTGGGTCGGTCGGTGGGCTTCAAACGGGGAAACGTGTAAAACGTGGATGCACGCAGCAACCTCGCGCAAGCAGGCTATTAGGGAGTGGGCGCCTCGTCGGCACCAGAGGCGGCCAAATTGACCGCGCGACCTGGAACGATGGTGGAAATAGCGTGCTTGTAGACCATTTGCGTCACGGTGTTGCGCAACAAAACCACGTACTGATCGAAAGATTCGATTTGGCCTTGCAGCTTGATGCCGTTCACCAGGTACACCGACACCGGGATGTGCTCACGGCGCAATGCATTCAAAAAGGGGTCTTGGAGGAGTTGGCTTTTGTTATTCACGATATTCTCCGTGTTGGAAAGTAGGGCTTTAGAAGATACCACATGGACTGCTGCTTTTCCCCGCCCCCAGAGCGCTCAGGGGATTGGAAAAGCGGCTTTACCCAGCGGTCAGTCTTTGTCTGAATACGGGTTGGAAGCCGACTTCATTTGAATCAGCAAAGGAGTGCCCACCAGGTCGAATTCCTTGCGGAAACGCCCTTCCAGAAAACGCTTGTAGGAGTCAGTGACATGCTCCAGCGAATTGCCGTGGATGATGATGATGGGCGGGTTCATACCGCCTTGGTGCGCGTAGCGCAACTTGGGACGGTACATGCCCGTTTTCTTGGGAGTCTGGAACTGCACGGCTTCCATCAGCAAGCGCGTAAGCACCGGCGTGGTCATCTTGCGGTTGGCCGAACGGTGTGCTTGCGCAATCGAATCCCACACTGGGCCCAGGCCCTGGCGTTTTGTGGCCGATATCAGGTGCAATGCAGCAAATTTGAGGAAACCCAGGCGAGTTTCGAGCGAACGCTTGACGAGTTCGCGCTGGTATTCATCCACCGCGTCCCATTTGTTGACCGCAACCACCACTGCGCGGCCAGACTCTAGGATGTAACCGGCAATGTGCGCGTCTTGGTCGGTTACGCCCTGGATAGCGTCGATCAAGAGCAATACCACGTTGGACGACTCAATCGCCTGCAGAGTTTTGACCACCGAAAACTTTTCGATCGCCTCAAAAACTTTGCCCTTGCGGCGCAGCCCGGCCGTGTCGATCAGCTCAAACTTTTGCCCGCCGCGCTCAAAGGGCACGGAAATCGCATCACGCGTAGTGCCGGGCATGTCAAAGGCCACCAGGCGCTCTTCGCCCAGCCAGGTGTTGATCAGCGTGGACTTGCCCACATTGGGGCGACCGGCGACCGCCAGTTTGATGGTGGAGGGATCACTTTCTTCTTCAGCCTGGGCCATGGCCAGGGCCAGGGGTTCTAGCACCTGGTCGATCAGGGGGCGAATACCCTGGCCATGGGCTGCGCTGATCGGAATCACGGTGCCCAAGCCCAATTCAAAAAACTCGGTGAAGTGCACGCCTTCGGTCATGCCCTCGGCTTTGTTGGCCACCACGATGGCCGACTTGCCCAGGCGGCGCAGGTACTTGGCAATCTCGTGGTCTTGGGCCGATACGCCGCCGCGCGCGTCCACCACAAACAGCACCACATCGGCCTCGGCCACGGCCTGGCGGGTTTGCTTGGCCATTTCCTTGTAAATACCGTCGGCCGCATCGGGCTCAAATCCGCCGGTGTCGACTACGATGTACTCGTGCTTGCCGTGCTTGGCGTTGCCGTAATGGCGGTCACGCGTCAGACCGGCGTAGTCAGCGACAATGGCGTCGCGCGTCTTGGTAAGGCGGTTGAACAGGGTTGATTTGCCCACATTGGGTCTACCGACCAGGGCGATCACAGGTTTCATGGAGCGTTTCGCCTAATTATTCAGGCCGAAACCCAATCACGGTGCCGCGCTGTGTTACCGCAACCAAGGTGTCCTCTACCCACACAGGTGCCAGCGCAATGGGCGAACCATCACTGGCGACGCGGGCCAGCAAGGCCCCGTCTTTAGGAGACAAAAAGTGTATAAATCCTTCGGCATCGCCGACGGCAAGGGCTCGACCTGCAAAAACCGGTGCCGACAGCCCGCGAAAACGCAGCTTTTCACTGGTCCAGATTTTTTCGCCATCGCTGCGGCGCCAGGCAACGACCTTGCCGTCGCTCTCTGCGCCAAAAACCGTGCTGGCGTCGCCCGCAATGCCGCTGGCGCCAGAGGCTGGCTTGGTCCAGAGCGCACGGCCCGCTTGCGCGTCCACACAGGCCACAGTGGACTGGAAAGCGCGCAGGCACAGGTTGTTGCCCAAGCGACTGGTGCCTGCAACCAGGTCAACCAGACGCTCAACTTCGTTCACGCCGCGCCCTACTGCCACAGCGGCGTCCCAGCGGACGGCACCGTTTTGCGGGTTCAGGCCCAGCAGACGGCCGCTTTGGGTGCTAATCAAGGTGTCGCTCACCGCCATCAAAATGCCGGGCTGGCCCAGCACCAGAGCTTCGCCCGGGCGCTGTTGCAGCCAAAGCTTGCGCCCGGTGGCGGCGTCAAAGGCGCTCACCGTGCGGTCGGCAGAAAGCAAAAACACACGTGCTCCGGCCACCAAAGGCGATGTCAATGTCAAGGAGGATAGCTTTTGTCGCCACACTTCTTTGCCCTCGCGCAGGGCGACGAGCTGGTTTTCGCGGGTGACCACGGCCACGGTTTCACCGTCGCTGCCCACGCCTGCACTCAAGGGTGCGCCCACGCTGGCGCGCCAAAGTAGTTTGCCACTGCGCGCGTCCATTTCGCTGATCTCGCCCTGCGTTGAGGCAAGCAGCACCCGCGTCCCCACCGCCCGCACTTCCAGCGGCAGAGCCGTAGCGCCTACTGTGGCACGCCACAGTTCCTTGACGCCGAGTTGTGACGGATTGCCCTCTAGCGCCGTGGGCTTGGGCTTGTCGCTGCTGGCGCAGGCTTGCAAAACCAGCACCAGAGCCAGCGTCAAAAATCCTTGGAAGAGGGACATAAGCCCAGGGAATTTGTGCATCAGTTCGCTCCGCTGGCTGCGTTTGGCACGGCCACCTTGGGGGCTTCTGGCTCCACGCCCAGGGCATTGAGTTTGACGCGCACCAGGCGGCGGTATTCGGAACGCTCGTCAAACGCCTTGAAAGCTGTAAGATAAGCAGCTTTTGCTGCATCGCGCTGACCTTGCAGCAAAAGCACATCGCCGCGGCGGTCCGCCACTAGCGACGAAAAGGCGTCGCCCTTGGCTGCATCCAGGGCCCTCAAGGCCTCGGGGTATTGTTTAGCATCCAACAAGATACTGGCCAATCGAAGCTGAGCTATGGCTGCGTAGCCCTCGTCTGCCGACTTGTCGGCCACCCATTGGAGCGCGGCTTTGGCGACCTCGGGCTTGCCCGCGTCGGAGGCCATTTTGGCCAGGGCCAGACCGGCTTGCTGGGTGTAGCTGGCGCGGGCGTAGCGGTCTTTCATGTCGTTGAAGGTGCGCTCGGCCTTGGCCACGTCGCCGCCCGCCACCGATTTACCCATTTCATCAAACATGGCTGCAGCCTGCGCCGCCTGGCTTCGCTGCCAGTAGTTGTAGCCGTTCCAGCCAGCCAGACAGAGCATGACCACGATCAGCACGCCGCTGATGAGGTTGCCGTACTTACTCCAGAAATGCTTGAGTTCGTCGAGCTGTTCTTGTTCTTCGAGGTCGAGTTGGTTTGCCATGGGGGTATTTGCTTAAGGGGCGGATTGTAGGGTGTCGGCCCATTCGGGCCAAAGGTCCAGCGACAATGTGCGTTGGGCCACGGTCGGGTCGCGCAAGGCCTTGACGGTCACGCAGCCCTGCGCCAATTCGTCGGACCCGAACACTAGCGCGTAGCGCGCGCCCGAGGCGTCGGCCTTTTTGAACTGGCTTTTCATGCTGGCCATACCGGCCTCGCCACTGGCGTGCATCAGCACCGACACGCCCACGCTGCGCAAGCGTTGCAGGCAAGCAGCCACCTGGGGCAAGGCAGCGGCGTCGGGCACCACGGCGTAGACGTCTAGCAGCGGCAGGGCCAGGCTGTCTTCCTGCGCCTTGAGCAGCTCCAGCACCCGCTCCATGCCCATGGCCCAGCCCACGGCCGGGGCGGGTTTGCCGCCGATTTGCTCGACCAGATAGTCGTAGCGCCCACCACCGCAAATCGTGCCCTGCGAGCCCAGTTGCGTGGTGACAAACTCAAACACCGTGAGGTTGTAGTAGTCCATGCCGCGCACCAGGCGAGAGTTCATGGAATACGGCACCCCGTTGGCATCCAAAATGGCCAGCACAGCGGCCAGATGCGCCTTGGACGCTTCGCCCAAAAAGTCGAGCAACTTGGGCGCCGCTTCAATGACTGGCTGCATGTCGGCGTTTTTGCTGTCGAGCAGGCGCAGCGGATTGAGGTGCAGGCGGCGACGCGACTCGGGGTCAAGGGCGTCGGCATGGGCCTCAAAGTGAGCAATCAGCGCGGTGCGGTGCAAATTACGCTCTCCGGGCTGGCCCAGGCTGTTGATTTGCAGCTCCACGCCGCCAAGCCCAAGCTCTTTCCATAACGCGTCGGCCATCAAGATGAGTTCGGCGTCAAGCTCGGGGCCGCCAAAGCCCAGGGCCTCGGCACCCACTTGGTGGAACTGGCGGTAGCGCCCGCGCTGTGGCCGCTCGTGGCGAAACATGGGGCCAAAGTAATACAGGCGCTTGCCGCCGTTGTACATCAGCGTGTGTTCCACCACCGCGCGCACCACACCAGCGGTGTTTTCCGGGCGCAGGGTCAGCTGCTCGCCGTTGAGCCGATCCTCGAACGAATACATCTCTTTCTCAACAATGTCGGTCACCTCGCCCAGGCCGCGCACAAACAGCGCGGTCGGCTCGACGATGGGCGTTCGGATGTTTTCATAAGCGTAGCGACGCATCAGCGCGCGCACCCGCTCTTCGAGCGCCTCCCAGCGGGCCGAATCGGGCGGCAATATATCGTTCATGCCCTTGACGGCCATGAGTTTCTCCGCCTTGCGTGGCGCGTGGGTTTCGGTCATAAAAGGGGTCAGGTGGGCGACTGCGTTGCCGCTGCGCCAAAACGTTGTTGGATGTAGTTCTCAACCACCGCCTGAAAGTCGGTGGCAATGGCGTCACCACGCAGGGTCATGCGCTTTTCGCCGTCAATAAATACCGGCGCCGCCGGGGCCTCGCCCGTGCCGGGAAGGCTGATGCCAATGTCGGCGTGCTTGCTCTCGCCCGGGCCGTTGACGATGCAGCCCATTACCGCCACTTTGAGGTTTTCCACCCCGGGGTAGCGTTCGCGCCACACCGGCATCTGGTCGCGCAAGAAATTGTCAATTTGCTGGGTCAGTTCTTGGAAGGTGGTGCTGGTGGTGCGGCCGCATCCAGGGCAGGCGGTAACGCTAGGCACAAAGGCGCGCAGGCCCAGGGCTTGCAAAATCTCCGCGGCGACTGCGACTTCCTGGTTGCGCGACTCGCCTGGCGCCGGGGTGAGCGACACGCGGATGGTGTCACCAATGCCTTCTTGCAACAAGATCGACAGCGCTGCGCTAGACGCCACCGTGCCCTTGGTGCCCATGCCCGCCTCGGTCAGGCCTAAATGCAGGGGGTAGCGCGTGTTTCGACCCAGCTCGCGGTACACCGCGATCAAATCTTGCACGCCGCTGACCTTGCACGAAATAATGATCTGGCTGGCCTGCATGCCCATGGACTCGGCCAACTCGGCAGAACCCACGGCCGAACTGATCAGCGCCTGGTACATCACCTGCTTGACACCCAAGGGCTCCGCCAGCTGGGCGTTGCTGTCCATCAGATGGGCGAGCAACTCTTGGTCCAGGCTACCCCAGTTCACGCCAATGCGCACCGGCTTATCCCACCGCAGCGCGGCTTCGATCATCTGGCCAAACTGGCGGTCTTTTTTGTCGCCCTTGCCCACATTGCCGGGGTTGATGCGGTATTTGGACAGCGCCTGCGCGCAATCCGGAAAATCAGTCAAAAGCCGGTGGCCGTTGAAATGGAAGTCGCCAATCAGCGGCACCGCAATGCCCATGCGGTCAAGCTGCTCGCGGATATAGGGCACGGCTTGGGCCGCCTCGGGCGTGTTGACGGTGATGCGTACCATCTCTGAGCCTGCCAGCGCCAGTTCCTTGACCTGGATGGCTGTGCCCACGGCGTCCACCGTGTCGGTGTTGGTCATGGACTGGATGCGCACCGGCGCTCCGCCACCAATGGTCACGATATTGCTGCCCCAGGCCACGCGGGCCTGCAAGCCGTTGCGCGAAGCTACACCGTTGGAATTGAACCGCGTTTCTTTTGACATCATTGCACCTTGAATCTTGCAACATTTTCTGGCCCCGAGGGCTCGAGCTTGATGGGCTTGCCGCGGACTTCCACGTCGGTGTGATCCACCTTTCCCACCACCACCCAAAGGGGTAGCGCGCCACTCGCACTGGCCGTATCGCCCGCTGACAGGGTTTTGCGCAGCACCACCACCCCTTTGTCATCAGTGACCGCAACCCATGTCAAGCCACGGGCTTTGAATACCAACAAGGGACCGGCCGGTGCGCTCGTCAAGCTGCCAGCCACCGAGGCACCCGCCAGGCTTTTGGCGGATGGCGCAAGTGGCGCAGTCGCGTCGACTACTGCGTTGGAGCCAGAGGCACGGCCGGCTTCCAATGCAGCCGCCGTCACCGACAGACTCGCAGCCGCTTCTGGAGCCACGACGCCCACCCGCGTATCGGTCGGTTCGGCGTCTGGCGGAAGCACCGGTTCTGGCCCTGCGGCCGGCGTGGGCGCCGCAACGCTCAACGGCTGTCCTGCCCAGGTCCGGTCAAGCCATGCTTGCAGCGCCGGGCCCACGTACAAACCCAACGCGGCAAGCGCCAAAGCCAGTGCCAACAACGACAGCGGCAAGCGCGCCACGCCGCTGGCGCTGCGCATTTTGAAACCGTCCTTATCCCGAAAACCCACCGGCGAGTCCGCCACCGCTGCCGGCCACACCATTTTTTTTGCTTTGGGCAAATGCGCCAGGATGATGGAGTCCAGCCGCACATGGCGGCAAACGCTGGCGGCCACCGCCCGCACTACGTTCATGTCGGGCCAGCTGTCGAAACGGTCTTCTTCGAGCGCCTGCAAGCGTGCCACCGGCACTTTGACCCGCGCGGCCAGTTCTTCGAGGCTTAGACCGACCGCGCGACGCGCGTTGTGCAGTATTTGCCCGGCTGTGGGCAGTGCAGCGGGCGCAGCTGGCGGCGCGCCGATGGCGCTTGCCTCGGACGCTTGGAGCAAGGGCTTGGGTTCTGAATCACTCATGGAAGGACTGCCGCTCCAGCCAGAGCGACTCTTTGGACGAGGGAAAACGTTGCACCAGGATTTGCCCCAGCGCGCGCAAGACCGGCGCGTCGCCCATGGCCTTGGCCGTCTTGGCGCCAAGCCACAAGGACTCAGCGTTGGCAAGATCGGAGCTGTTCAGGCGGCTCAGGTAGCGCTGGGCTTGGGGGTATTCGCCGCGCTGGTACATGCCAACGCCCAGGTTGTAAGCCACCACCGGGTTGCCGGGGTCGAGCTGGTAGGCGTTGAGCAAACTGGTCTCTGCGGCCTGCGCCTGACCGGCCTTGGCCTGGCACAGACCCTGGATCATCCAGGTCTTGGCGCGGTCGCCATAGGTGGGGTTGGCCAGCGCGGCACTGAACATATCGGCAGCGGCGGCCATGCGGCCCTGTTGACACAACAGCAAACCGTAGTTGTGCTGCACCGTCGCGGCCTTGGGGCTGAGGAGGAGTGCCTGCTTAAAGCTGTCATCGGCCAGGGGGAACTCGTTCAGACGCATGTAAATCAGGCCGCGCAAGTTGTGGGCTTCAAACAGGCCGGGGTCTACGGCAATAGACTGCTTGAGCTCGTCGAGCGCAATATTGGTCTTGCCTTCGCTGAAATAGTTGACGGCCAGCTCCAGCCGAATGCGGGCCCGCTTGCGCGCTTCGGTCTCATCAGAGGCCGTCACCAAATCGGACTTGTCCGTGCGCTGAGGCGCGCTGGCGCAGGCCACCAGGCCGAGCACCGCAGCAGCCAGTAGCCAGCGCAAGCCCAGCCAGGTCACCGCGCTGCCGGCGCGTGCACAAACCTTTGCGTTGAAAGCGAGCGCCGCCATGTCAATGCACCTCTGCGGGCGAGGGCGCGGGTGCCTGGCCAATGCCCAGCGCTTTTTCGGCGCTACGTTGCTTGTGGATGCGCACTACCACGCTGGTGCGGTCTTGCACGTCGCCAGCCAACTGGCCGCAGGCCGCAGCAATGTCGTCGCCTCGCGTCTTGCGCACCGTCGTGACCACGCCCGCACGGCTGAGCACCTCAGAAAACGCCTGCACCCGGGCGTTGGACGAACGTGTTAGGCCTGAAGCGGAAAAAGGGTTGAAAGGAATCAGATTGACTTTGCACCAGTGCAAGTTGCCGCCCGAAGCCTGCAACAAGTCCACCAATTGGGCGGCCAGCGCTGGTGTGTCGTTAACTCCATCGAGCATGCAGTACTCGAAAGTGATGAAGTCGCGTGGCGCCACAGCAAGGTAGCGAACACAGGCTTGCATGAGCTCAGCAATCGGGTATTTTTTATTGAGAGGCACCAGGCTTTCGCGCAGGGCATCAAGGGGCGCGTGCAAGGACACGGCGAGTGCTACCGGGCAGTCTTGGCCTAAGCGGTCCATCATGGGCACCATGCCCGAGGTGGACACGGTTACGCGGCGACGCGACAGGCCGTAGGCGTGGTCATCGAGCATGACTTTGAGTGCGGGCACGAGTTCGGTGTAGTTTTGCAGTGGCTCGCCCATGCCCATCATCACTACATTGGAGATGATGCGCTCCTCGCGCGCTAGATGCTTGCGCAAAAAGTGCTCGGCAAACCAGAGCTGAGAGACGATTTCGCCCGCCGTCAGGTTGCGGCTAAAGCCTTGGTGACCAGTGGAGCAAAAGCGGCAGCCCACGGCGCAACCGGCCTGGGACGAAATGCACAGCGTGCCACGGTCAGATTCGGGAATGAAAACTGCCTCGACGGCGTCGCCTGCGCCCACGTCAAACAGCCACTTGATGGTGCCGTCGGTGGATTCGTGCTGGGACAGGACGCGCAGGGGCTTCACTTGGGCGCAGCCCTTGAGCTTTTCGCGCAAGGACTTTGCCAGATCGGTCATGGCGTCAAACTCGGACGCGCCTTTTTGGTGGATCCAGCGAAACACCTGGACAGCCCGAAAGCGCTTCTCGCCTAGACGCTCGCAAAAAAGGGCCAAGCCCTCGAGGTCATAGTCGAGAAGATTGGCCGCCATGGTGCAAATTAACGCGAATAAACGTTCATGCCGGCGAAGAAGAAAGCGATCTCAACGGCAGCGGTTTCTGCGGCATCAGAGCCGTGCACGGCGTTGGCGTCGATGCTGTCGGCAAAATCAGCACGGATGGTGCCGGGGGCTGCTTTCTTGGGATCGGTGGCGCCCATCAGGTCGCGGTGAGTCAGGATGGCGTTTTCGCCTTCCAGAGCCTGGATCATCACAGGGCCGGAGACCATGAAATCAACCAGGTCTTTGAAGAAAGGGCGTGCGCTGTGCACAGCGTAGAAGGCTTCGGCTTCGCCGCGCGACAAATGGGCCATGCGCGAGGCAACCACTTTGAGGCCTGCTGCTTCGAAACGGGCGTAGATCTGACCGATCACGTTCTTGGCCACTGCGTCGGGCTTGATGATGGATAGTGTGCGTTCGATAGCCATAGTGTTACTTCAACCTTCGTATTAAATTATTCGCCACCCTACGTAGCAAAGCGACTGATTTTAGCATTTTGCCTAGCGACTGCGCCCGGTGCGGCGCTGGCCACCGGGGCCGCTGCGTTGCTTGAGAGCCTCTTGTTTTCGCTGGCGCGACAGGCTGTCGGCCCCGATATATCCCACCGAAGTTTTGAGGGGATCGGGCTGGCTTGCCGCACCGGCGGACTTGGCCGTCGGGCGCGGGCCTGGGCCACGCGGCGTGCTTCGATCGGCCGCCACGCGCGGGCCACTGCGGGCTGCGGGCGGGGCGCCGCGGCGGTTTGCGCCGCCTTTGGGCGGGGGCGTGCGGCGCACGGGGGCGGCGCCCTCAAGCGGACGCTCACGCAATACGCCGTCGTTGCCCTCGCCCGCGCTGCCTGCGGCGCGCACCAAAGAGGCGATGTCAATCCCGTCAAGCTCCATCCAGGCACCGCGCTTAAGTCCACGCGGCAGCACCATGGCGCCGTAGCGGATGCGGATCAGGCGGCTCACGGCGTGGCCAACGGCCTCTAACATGCGGCGCACCTCGCGGTTGCGCCCTTCCGAGATGGTGACGCGGTACCAGCAATTGCTGCCCTCGCCGCCACCGGCCTCAATAGAGCCAAACTGCGCCATTCCGTCGTCCAGCCGCACGCCATCGAGCAGCATTTGCTTTTCTTCCTTGCTGAGGGACCCCAGCACGCGCACGGCGTATTCACGCACCAGACCAAAACGGGGGTGCATCAAATTGTTGGCAAGTTCGCCCGAGTTGGTGAACAGCAACAGGCCTTCGGTGTTGAGGTCGAGCCGCCCCACCGACTGCCACTTGCCCTGTTGCAGGCGTGGCAAACGGCGAAACACCGTGGGCCGGTTTTGCGGGTCGTCGTGGGTGACCACTTCGCCCACGGGCTTGTGGTACGCGATCACGCGCGGCGGCGGCGGGTCAACCCGAAAGCGCACCGGTTTGCCGTTGAACTTGATCTGGTCGCCAAACTGGATGCGCTGGCCCACGTGGGCCGGCTCGTCGTTGACCGAAATACGTCCTTCAAGAATGAGCTGCTCCATCTCCAGACGCGAACCCATGCCGGCCTGGGCCAGGATTTTGTGCAGCTTGGGATTCTCCGCCATGGGCGTGAGGATGCGCTTGTGCGGCACGGCTTCGAGCACTTCGTCGAGCGCATCAAATTCGCCAGAAACCACCTGGTCAAACAGGGTGGCCTCAGTGGCCTCAATGGCCTCTTTCGTGTTGGAGGCGTCGGCGGCAAGGACCGCAGGCGCTGTGGGCGTGGCGTCCTGCGGGGCCAGGGGGTCGGACGCGGGGTCGATGCTAGGTGTGTCGTTCATGGGTTTTTAGGTGCCGTAGGGCTGTCAAAAATATCGGAAGAAGCCGATTCGGCTGCGGAGTCGTCGGGTGTTGGGGGAAGTGGCTCAGGCTCAGGCTCAGGCTCTGGTGCTAAATCGGACGCAGGCCTTAATTCTGATTCCAGCGCGGAGTCTTGGGCGATCAGCGTGGGCGCGTCGTCAAAGGCCAGCTCGGCCTCGGCTGTTTGAGGCGATTCCAAGACCCGGCTGTCGGGCACGTCTTGCAGCAGTTCGGCAAAGGCATCAGCCCTGCCTCCCTGGCGCTCGCCTACCGAATCCAGGGCGGGTAGTTGGGCCAGGGATTGCAGGCCCAGGTCGTCCAAAAACTGGCGCGTGGTGGCAAACAGGGCGGGCCGACCCGGCGCTTCGCGGTGGCCGATCACCTCGACCCAGCCCCGGTCTTCAAGCTGCTTGATCAGCAGGGAGTTGATGGTCACACCCCGAATATCTTCCATATCACCGCGCGTGACCGGCTGGCGGTAGGCAATGATGGCCAGGGTTTCCAGGGCGGCGCGGGTGTAGCGCGGGGGTTTTTCCGGGTGCAGGCGATCCAAAAATTCGCGCATTTCGGCCCGGCTCTGAAAACGCCAGCCGCTGGCCACTTGAACCAATTCCACGCCCCGACCGATCCACTGTGCGGCCAGGTCAATGAGCATTTCCTTGAGCGTGTCGTTACCCACCTCTTCTTGAAACAAGGTACGCATGTCGCGCAAAGAGACCGGCTGTTGCGCACAAATCAGGGCAGTCTCCAAGACGCGCGTGGCTTCGGCGGTGTTGATCATGCAAAGGTTTTCCGGGCGAGGGGCTGGCCCACGGGGCGAGCGCTGACAAGAACTAACGAGACTGGGCGGGATGCAATAGCTCCCAATGGGGAGTGCGCCATCCACTGCGCCAGGGGCCGCGACCAGCTGCCTTCAGGCAGCCTTGGCGGTAGCAGCAGATTGTAGCCCCAGCCCCAGCGCGCCTAGCAGCTCCTGGAAATCCGGCGGCAACGGGGCTTCAAATGCCAGCGCCTGGCCCGTTACCGGGTGGCTAAACGCCAGCCCAAATGCATGCAAGGCCTGGCGTTGCATGCCCAAAAGCGGGCTGCCGCCGTATACCGCATCGGCCACCAGCGGGTGGCCGATGGACGCCATGTGTACCCGAATCTGGTGCGTGCGCCCGGTGTGCAGCACGCAGCGCACCAAGCAAGCATCCACCGCGTTGCCCAAGTAGTGAATGTCGGTTTGCGCGGTTTTGCCCGGGGTTTTGAGCAAATCCACCACCGCCATGCGCAGGCGATTGCGCGGATCACGGCCAATGGGCGCCTGCACGGTAACCGTGGCCACCCCGCTCCAAGGCTTGTGGCCGACCGCCAGGTACTGGCGGCTTACAGAGCGCGCGGCTATGGCTTGCACCAGCGCGTCCATGGTCAGGCGGTTGCGCGCCACCACCATCAGGCCGCTGGTGTCTTTGTCGAGCCGGTGCACGATGCCTGCGCGCGGCACTTCAGAAATCTGGGGGTCCAGCGCCAACAGCCCGTTGAGTAATGTGCCGCTCCAATTGCCCGGCGCCGGGTGCACCACCAGGCCGGCAGGCTTGTGGATCACCATCAGGTGCGCGTCTTGGTAGACGACGTCCAAGTCCATGGCCTCGGGCTTGAAGGCCTGGCTTTGGGGCGTCGGACGCAGTTCGAGCTGCAACAGGTCGCCTGCCTTGACCTTGTACGACTGCTTGGTCAGCACCTTGCTGTTTACTTGGGCACCACCGGCGTCCACCAGTTGCTGCAAGTAGCTGCGCGAGAACTCGGGCGCTAGGTGTGTTAGCGCGCGGTCCAGTCGCTCGCCGTGCTGGGCCACGGCGACACTGCCTTGGCGCAACTCGGATTCCTGGGCCAGCGCTTCGGCTTCGTCGTGCTCGTCCTGGGGGCCTTGGTTGTCGGACAGATCGGACACAGAGGGGTCGGTCGATATAATGGTTTTGCCCTGCTTCAAGAAAGATTGCATGATATTGAGAGTCAAATTATCGGTCGTTTACGCGCTCATCCTTCCGTTGGCGGCTGCGTTGATGGTCGGCTGCTCCACGGCGCCCCTGGACAAGACGGCGGGCTTGACGCCCACACAACTCTATTCAGAGGCCAAGGACGAAATGAACTCCGGCCAGTGGGAAAAAGCCATTCCCCTGCTGGAAAAGCTAGAAGCCCGCGCTGCTGGCACCCCGCTGGCGCAACAAGCGCAGGTGGACAAGGCCTATGCGCAGGTCAAGGCCAATGAACCAATACAGGCCGTGGCCACTATTGACCGTTTTATGCGCCTGCACCCCGCTAGCCCGGCGCTGGACTATGCGCTGTATCTCAAAGGCACGGCCAATTTCAATGAAAACCTCGGCATTTTTGGCAGCTACACCGGGCAAGATCTGGCCGAACGAGACCAAAAAGCGTCCAAAGAATCGTTTGAAGCCTTTCGCGAACTATCGGTGCGCTTTCCCGATTCGCGCTATACGCCCGATGCACTACTGCGCATGGGCTACATCGTGCAGTCGCTGGCCAAATACGAAGTGCACGTAGCCAAGTACTACTACAAGCGCGCCGCCTATGTGGCCGCCATCAACCGCGCGCAAACGGCGGTAACTGACTACCGCAACGTGCCCGCCGTAGAAGAAGCGCTATTTGTGATTTACAAGTCCTATGAAGCGCTGGGGATGGAGCGCCTGCGCGACGACGCCCGACGCGTGCTCGAAGCGACCTACCCCGACTCCAAATTCCTGGCCAGCGGCGGCACCGGCGAATCGGGCGGCTGGCTCAAGCTGTTTTAGCCTGGAGCCTGCCGGGCGGCGGCCAGGTCGGACAAAGCTTCTAGCCAGTCCTGGCCATCAACCAGGCGGCGCATAGGCGGCAAGCCCTCCAAGAGTTTTTTGCCGTAGCCCATCTGCGCCAGGCGCACATCACACACCACCAGAATGCCCCGGTCCGTCTCGCTGCGGATCAGGCGTCCGGCACCTTGCTTGAGCGCAATGGCCGCTTGCGGCAGGTGCAAATTCTTAAAGGCATTGCCGCCCCCGGCTACTTGGGCACTGGCGCGCGCCTGCACCAGCGGGTCGTCTGGCGGGGCAAAAGGCAGCTTATCAATCACTAGGAGTTGCAACGCGTCACCAGCAATGTCAATACCCTCCCAAAAAGAAGCGGTGGCCACCAGCACGCAGCCGCGCTCCAAACCGGCTTGGGGCACAACGGCGCTCACAAAGCGGTCTACGAGTTCGCGCTTGGGTGCCTGGCCTTGCAGCAGCACTTCGGTGTCCAGTCCGGCCGCGGCAAACTGCTGGCGCAGCGCGTCGGCAATGGCGCGCATGGCGCGGGTGGTGGTGGTCAGCACCATGGTGCGCCCGCCCAAAGCACTGGCACCTTGGGCGGCCAGTGCTGCCACTGCAGCGCTATGGGCGGCGTCCTGGGGACGCGGAAACTCACGCGGCACATAGAGCGCCGCCTGCTTGGCGTAGTCAAACGGGCTGGCCACCTGTAGCACCTGAGCACCGTCTAGGCCACAGGCGTCCACAAACCAGCGCAACTGCGCGTCGGTGCCCAGGGTGGCCGAGGTAAATATCCACGACTTGGGTTGCGTACCGGGCGCCGCGTCGGGCCGGGCCAGTGCGCGCATGGGTTCGGCAATCGTCAGGGGCGACTGCGACAGTTGCACTTGCGCGCCCACTTCGAGCCAGCGCACCTGGCCTTGCGGGCATGCGGTGGCAAAAAGCTGCAAGTTCTGCAGCAGTGTGTCGCAACGCTCGGCAAGCGCGGTGAACGCCGGGCCGAGTTCGTCCACGGCTCGCACGGCGGCGCTGGCGGCTTGCAGCGTGCGCTGGCAGCGGGCGACTGCGGCCTGCCACGCAGCGGCGGGCAGGCCTTCGGGCGTTGCGTCCAGCCAAGGGCGCATGGGCTGCGGGCCTGCCGGTTCAAACAAAGCCTTGAGGGCCTGGGCAGCATCAAGGGCGTCGGCTTGCAGGCCCAACCAGTCCACCAGGCCACGCGCCGGGCCTTGGGTTTGTTCGGCCAAGTCGCGGCCCAAAGACAGCATTTGGCCGGTGCTCCACTGGCGGGCAAAAAAGTGCACGCCGATGTCGTTGAGCTGGTGCGCCTCGTCAAATACCACGGTGGTGACGCTGGGCAGCAACTCGGCCACGCCAGAGGCGCGCACGCCCAGGTCAGCAAAAAACAGGTGGTGGTTGACCACGACCACATCGGCCTTCATGGCCTCTTGGCGCGCCATCTGCGTGTGGCAGTTGCGAATCTGCGGGCAGCCGCTGCCCAGGCAGTTGTCGCGGGTGGACGTGACCAGCGGGATGATGGGCGAGCGTTCGTCCAGCTCAGGCACTTCGGCAATATCGCCCAGCACGGTAGACAGGGCCCAGTCTTCCACGCGGGCCAGCAGACGCATGTCGGCGGGGCCCAGGTTTTGCGTGGTCTGGCGCGCGCCCTGCAGGCGCTGAGTGCACAAATAGCTACTGCGCCCCTTGAGTAGCGCCAGGCGCACCGGAAACCCAAAAGCCTTTAAAAGGCGCGGAATGTCGCGCAAGAACAGCTGCTCTTGCAAGGCCTTGGTGGCGGTGGAAAACAGCACTTTTTCGCCACCGAGCAGTGCGGGCACCACATAGGCCAGGGTTTTGCCCACGCCCGTGCCTGCTTCAACCACCAGCACACCGCCGTCTTCAATGGTGCGGGCCACACCCAGGGCCATTTCGGTTTGGCCGGGGCGGCTGCGAAAGCCGGGCAAGCTGCGCGCCAAGGCGCCGTCGGGCGCAAACGCGGCTTGCACCGCCAACGGCAGCGTCACTGCGCAGGCGCCGGGGGGAGCAGCGGCAAGAGCGGCGGCGCAGTCGCACCGGAAGCCGCCGCTTTGGCGCGCTCAAGCTCGCGCTCATTGAGGCGGCGCTGGGCCTTGGCCTGTTTTTTGTCAAATGCGGCCTGGTTGGCGGCGCGCTCTTGGGCGCTGGGGCCGGTGTCGGCCTTGGGCGTCTTGGCGGGCGCGGCTTGCGGCGCGGGCCCGTCCGTGGCTGCGATGGCGCCCGACGCAGGGGCCGCAGCGGCCTTGGCCGCGTGTTCACGTTGCTTCTCTTCTTGTTCAGCCCGTTTTTCGCGCTGGGCTTGTTCAATGGCCGCTGAGTCCATGTCGTTGAGACGATCGGTTTGTTGCTGCAGCTTGTCTTGCAGGCGCAAACGTGCGTCTTGGGCGCGCTGCTGGCGTTGCGCTGCGCCCAGCGCAGTTTCCTTGCGTTTGATGTCGGCTTGCATGGCGCGGCGGCTGCGAGCCACATCCAGAAGGCAATTGGTGGTGAAAAAGCGCGCGTAGCAGGCGCCCTCGGCGGCATCCAACAACTGCGTTTGCGCCTCGCGCTCTGCGCTCAGGGCATTGCGGGCGTCGTCGGCAGGCGCGGCTGCAGAAACTTTGTCGGACTCGGCAGGCGTTTCGGTTTGGGCGGCGGCGGCCAAGGCAGCCAGGGCGAACATGGCGCCTGCCAGGGCCTGGGCCAAAGCGGGCAAGGGGGCGCTCATGTCAGGCGGGTGTCCACGTCGCGGCGCTCAAGCGCCAAAAACTCGGCAGACTGCATTTCGTTCAAACGCGACACGGTGCGCGGAAACTCGTGTGCCAGCGGGCCGCTGGTGTACAGCAGCTCGGGCGCCACCTGCGCCGACACCATCAGCGTGACGCGTCGGTCATACAGCACGTCCACCAGCCAAGTAAAGCGGCGCGCCTCGGAGCTGCCGTTGGCCTGCATCTGTGGCACGTCGCTCAGTAGAACGGTGTGGAACTGGCTGGCAATCTCGAGGTAATCATTTTGCGAGCGCGGGCCGCCACACAACTCTTTAAAGTCAAACCAGACCACACCGCCAGCGCGCCTGCGGGCGCGAATCTGGCGCGACTCAATTTGCAGCACCGGGCTGCCTTCGGCGCATTCGGCCAGGCTGGCAAAAGCCTGCGCCATGGACGCATCGGCAGCAGCGCCGTTGGGCACCTGGTACAGGTCTAGGCGCTCCAGCGTGCGGCGGCGGTAGTCCACGCCGTTGTCCACGTTGAGCACTTCCATCTCTTGGTTGAGCAGCGCAATGGCCGGCAGCACCCGGTCGCGGTGCATGCCCCCGGGGTACAGGTCGTCGGGCTGAAAGTTGGAGGTGGTGACAAAGCCCACACCGTTCTCAAACAACGCCTGCAGCAGGCGGTGCAAGATCATGGCGTCAGTGATGTCGGCCACGTGGAATTCATCAAAACAAATGAGCTTGTAGCGCTTTGACATGCGCTGGCCCAGCACATCAAGCGGGTTGACCGTGCCCTGCAAATCGTGCAGCTCGCGGTGCACCTCGCGCATAAATTCGTGGAAATGCAGGCGCGTTTTGCGCTTCAAGGGCACGGCCTCAAAAAAGCAGTCCATCAAAAAGCTCTTGCCCCGCCCTACCCCGCCATACAGGTAGACCCCGCGCGGAATCGGCGGGCGGTTGATGAGTTTTTTGAGCGAGTTGGAGCGCTTGTCTTTGTAAGCGGCCCACTCGGTGGCACAGCGGTCAAGCGCGGCGACTGCGCGCAACTGGGCCGGATCGCTGTGAAAGCCGCGGGTTTGCAGCTCTTTTTGGTAGTGTTCTAGTACGGTCATGCGGGCGGTATTGTGCCTTGCGGCGCTTTGGCGGCCTGAGCTGCGTGTCGCTTCGTTCACCCAGCGCCGAGTGCTGTACGCCTTTGGTCCAAAACAGCAATAGCGGCCAAGGCCTGCAAACCCGCCAAACTCACCAATGCGGCTAAGGCAGGCTGCGACTGGGCGTACCTTTGAACGCGCGAAAAGCCACAAACGGCAGCATGGGGTAATACATCAAGTCGCCCGCTGCTTTGAACACCGGACTTTCCACCGGTCCACTGGGACGGAAGCCGAACTCGGACCGC
>Ga0114978_10000371_pt1 | contig 37406 bp, 35 predicted proteins | sample S_140212_EF_Meta_FD_87027 | JGI IMG/M metagenome (GOLD analysis project Ga0114978, IMG submission 87027) | Freshwater microbial communities from Lake Simoncouche, Canada to study carbon cycling - S_140212_EF_MetaG | ecosystem: Environmental > Aquatic > Freshwater > Lake | place: Lake...
TTTCATTTTTTAAACTAGGGCAGACAATGAGGGTTGCCTCAGGGCATTTTGATTTGGCATGTGCCTTTGGAGCTTGGGTCCAGTGAACTGACTGAACTGACTGAACTCACCGAACTTTTGATACGTCACCCATTCCAAAGCCTCTACGTCTTTTGACGCCCTTTAGCCAGCCTCACATAAAAAAATCAACATGACCTTTTTTCCAAACCACACACGTCTACCATCGCAAAGACAAGAAAAGAATGCAACTAACTAAAAACCTCCTTTGCTTAAGCCTCATGCAGGCTTTTGCACTTTCCGCAGTTGCCATTGATCTTGGCCGACCCTTGATGCTGTCAAAACAAGGTGAGCCCTTAAAAATCGACATCCCAATCTCTGCAATCAACCCCGAGGAGCTGAAGGATCTTCAAGTTGGCATTGCGCCTTCAAGCACCTACCAAAGCAAGCTCTTGGGCGACGATGCGTCTACCCTCATCTCCATTGGCGCTAAAGCAAGATTGACGAAAAACACCAAGGGCTTGAACATCATTGCCATCACGTCGGACAAGCCCGCCTCACAATCTTTTTTGAGTTTATTGATTGATCTGCAGTGGCGTAGTGGCTCTGAACTTAAAGAGATTGGTGTACTGCTAGACACCAACACGCGAGCCCTTGCTCCCGCCAAAGAAAACACCATTGTGGTTGCCGAGGGCGACACGGCCAGCGCCATTGCAAAGCAATATGCAAGCGCCCCCATCACCTACGAACAAATGCTCGTGGCCCTTTTAAGAGCCAACCCCAAGTCCTTCGTGAATCAAAACATCAACCGCTTGCGTGCAGACACGGTTTTGACCCTGCCCACCAGCGCCCAGGCCCTGTCTATCAACATCCCTCAAGCTCGCGAGGAGTTGAAAGCGCAACAACTTGACTTTGAACAATACCGTCAAAGTTTGGTTGCGAAAATTAAAAAATCCGCCTCGAACACCATCCAACTTGATCCTCAATCAGCAAGCGGCGTCGTCAGCCCCAAGGCGCAAGTGCCAACAACGAAGAGCCAAGACGAATTGAAGCTCTCCAAGCCCAACAGCAAGGGTGCAAAAGCCACGGAGCAGACCGCCAAAGAACTTCAAACCCAACAAAACCTCAAAGAAGCCAGCCAGGTCAAGCAAAACCTCAAAGAGTTGGGTCAAATTGCCGATCAAAACACCAGCGGCACAGACCCAGCAGGCCTTGCTTCTGAGGGCATGCCCACGCTCAAGTCACGCATGTCTCAGTGGCTTCAAAATCCATTGAGCCCCGTCTTGGCTGGCGCGTTGTTTGGGTTTTTGGTCCTCCTGGCACTTTGGAAAACCAGGGATCGACAAGGACTCGTGTCCAGCTCAAGCGAAGAGGTCGACCCCTTGAGTCGTCCAAGCTCCATCTTTGACATCGAAACACCCATCCCCACAAGCTTGAGGGTCTCGGCTAAACCCCTCAAGCCTTTGGAGCCCGATGTGTTTGCGCAAAAAGAAGCTGCCACGCATGAAGATGAGTTAGAGTTTGCTCAACCTGGTGCCAACGTGAGCACACACCCTGGTAGCCTCAAGGATCATGTCAACATTGATTTTGACTTGGAACTTCCCTCCATCCAAGAGCCCAGCCTCACCCCTGAGAGCGAACCAGTTCAAGACCCGAGCGCAACTGGCAAGGACGCAGAAAACCCACTTCAAGTGCGATTTGATTTGGCTCAAGAGCTTTGGCAAGTTGGGCAACAGCACACCGCTCGTGCCATTGTGCAAGAAGTTGCGCAACAAGCATCTGGAGATCTCTTGCAACAAGCGCAGGCCTGGCTCACTGAAAGAGGCTGAATTTGAGTCGCATTGCCTTTGGACTGTCTTACAGTGGACAAAACTACGAAGGCTGGCAAAGCCAACTCTCCACCCAGACCGTCCAGGATCAATTGGAAAAAGCACTCCTGGCCTTTTCGCAGTCGCCCATTAAAACCCTGTGTGCGGGTCGCACCGATGCTGGTGTTCACGCCTTGCAGCAAGTCGTGCACTTTGACGCACCGGTCGATCGAGATTTGAACTCCTGGGTGCGTGGCACCAACCGCTACTTGCCCTCAGACGTGGCCATACAGTGGGCACAAGAGATGCCTGCAGAGTTTCATGCAAGGGCGTGCGCGCGCTCTAGGCGCTACAGCTACTTGCTGCTCCAAAGCGCTGTTCGCCCCAGCATCGAGCACCAACGCGTGGGCTGGATGGCCAAGCCCATGGACTTGGCTGCCATGCAAGAAGCCAGTCGTCACCTTTTGGGCACCCATGACTTCTCCTCATTTCGCGCCTCGCAGTGTCAAGCCCTCTCGCCTGTCAAAACGCTCATGCATGCAGACATTGTTCAAAAGAGCTCTCACCCGGGGCACGCTTACTACCGCTTTGACTTTGAAGCCAATGCGTTTTTGCATCACATGATTCGCAACCTGATCGGTTGCTTGGTGCAAGTGGGAATAGGCGCGCGAGAACCCCAATGGGTGCAAAGGGTGATCCTAGCAAGAGATCGCAAACAAGCGGCCCCGACCTTCTCGGCGCAAGGGCTGTATTTTTTAGGCCCGTGCTATGACGCTCACTGGGGCCTGCCCATGGGCACTCCAAGCTATGATTGGATCCTTTGACCATGACTTCCCCACCCTTTTTCCATACACCCATCAAAGTTTGTGGCCTCACGCGAGAAGAGGACGTTGACGCTTGCGCGCAAGCGGGGGTCAATGCCATTGGCTTTGTTTTTTATGAAAAAAGCCCTCGCTTCATCAGCCCTGAGCGGGCCCATGGCTTGGCAAATCGACTGCCCGCCTTCATCACACCGGTTTTGCTGTTCGTCAACGCCTCAGAAGACGACATTCGCCAAGCCTGCGACGCCGTGCCCAGCGCTTGGTTGCAGTTCCATGGGGATGAAAGCCCAGCATTTTGTGACAAAATGGCCAAGCTTACGGGTCGGCGCTACATTCGGGCCTTAAGAATGCCCTTAGAAACAAGGGAAGATTGGGACAAAAACACCCCCCAAATACCCTGCGAACTCGTAGAATATAGCCATCAATATCAAACAGCCCATGCCATTTTGTTGGACGCATTTGTTCCAGGTTATGGCGGGGGCGGAAAAACATTCAATTGGTCACTGATTCCTCAAAACGTCAACGCTCACCTCGTGCTGTCTGGTGGACTCACACCTGCAAACGTGGGCGACGCCATTCACACCTTAAAAACGCGCGGTCGCAGCTTTAGCGTGGATGTCAGCTCTGGCGTGGAGGCCAGCAAGGGCATCAAAGATGCTCAACTCATCCATCAATTTGTTCAAGCCGTGCGCCAAGCGGAGCACACTTCAAGGTAAGCCAAGGGATGCGAATTTTTTGCATGAAGTCCTTTTCTTGACTTGAAGTCCGATGGTGAGAGGACTTGGCGTAAAACTGCGCAGCCCCTTGATTCGCTCCTTGGCCCCCCAACACGCATGCCCTCGGGTCAGCTCAAAGCACACCTCAAACCTTATTTTCTACGCCCTTATGAACCCAACCTACCAACAACCCGATCTGAGTGGACACTTCGGACCCTATGGCGGCAGCTTTGTGAGCGAGACGCTCACCCACGCCATTGAAGAGCTTAAGGCGGCCTACGCCAAGTACCAATTCGACGAACAATTCATGGCCGAATTTCAAAGCGAGTTAAAGCACTTTGTGGGCCGACCCTCCCCAATTTACCATGCCGCACGCATGAGTCAAGAAATGGGCGGTGCTCAAATCTACCTTAAACGCGAAGACTTGAATCACACGGGTGCACACAAGGTCAACAACACCATTGGTCAAGCCATGTTGGCCAAACGCATGGGCAAACCGCGCGTCATCGCAGAAACCGGCGCGGGCCAGCATGGCGTTGCAACCGCCACCATTTGCGCACGCTATGGCCTTGAATGCGTGGTCTACATGGGAAGCGAAGACGTCAAGCGCCAAAGCCCCAATGTCTATCGCATGAAACTCCTTGGCGCAACAGTGGTCCCTGTAGAGAGCGGGAGCAAAACGCTTAAAGACGCACTGAACGAAGCCCTTAGAGATTGGGTCACCCATGTAGAGAACACCTTCTACATCATTGGCACCGTGGCCGGGCCCCATCCTTACCCCATGATGGTGAGAGACTTTCAAAGTGTGATTGGCGCGGAGTGCATTGAACAAATGCCCTTGATGCACAAGGGACAACAACCCGATGCGGTGGTCGCCTGTGTGGGTGGAGGCAGCAACGCCATGGGGATTTTTTATCCCTACATCGATTTTCAAAACACGCAATTGATTGGCGTGGAAGCGGCCGGCGAAGGACTTGAGAGCGGCAAACATTCTGCCTCCTTGCAACGCGGCGTTCCTGGCGTTTTGCATGGCAACAGAACATACATCTTGCAAAATGCACAAGGCCAAATCACCGAAACCCATAGCATTTCTGCGGGATTGGATTATCCTGGCGTGGGGCCTGAACACGCCTACCTCAAAGACATCGGCAGAGCGCAGTACGTGGGCATCACGGACGAGGAAGCGCTCCAAGCCTTTCACTATCTGTGTCGCACCGAGGGCATCATTCCTGCGCTGGAATCGAGCCATGCGGTGGCCTATGCCATGAAGCTTGCAAAAACCATGCACCAAGACCAATCTATTTTGGTCAACCTCTCTGGTCGAGGGGACAAAGACATTGGCACGGTTGCAGACTTGAGCCATGCAGACTTTTATTGCCGCCCCAGTTGCCAAGGCCAAGAGGTCAAGGGCGGTGCCTCACACGCCATACACATCGTGCCATGAATAGAATTCAAACCACCTTCCAACACCTTCTTGCGCACCAACAAACCGCACTGATTCCTTACATCATGTGTGGCTACCCAAGCCCACAGATCACGGTTGAATTGATGCACACCTTGGTCAAATCAGGCGCCAACATCATAGAGCTAGGAGTCCCCTTTAGCGACCCCATGGCCGATGGACCTGTGATCCAAAAAGCAGGAGAGCATGCATTGAGTTTTGGCGTGGGTATGATCGAAGTGTTGGCCTGCGTCAAAGCTTTTCGACAAAGCGATTCAACAACCCCTGTGGTCCTAATGGGCTACGCCAACCCCATCGAGAGTTATGATCACCAACACGGCGCTTGGGCCTTCATCGATCACGCCCACCGGGCGGGTGTGGATGGCGTTTTGGTGGTTGACTATCCGCCTGAAGAGTGCGCAGAGTTTGCCAAACGCCTCAAAGACAAAGACATGGATTTGATTTTTTTGTTGGCACCCACCAGCACGCCTGAGCGCATGCAACTTGTCTCCAAAGTGGCCAGTGGTTACGTGTACTATGTTTCTCTAAAGGGCATCACGGGGGCAGGTCACCTCGATACGCAAGCCGTTGAGCGCATGCTGCCGCAAATTAGACAACACGTGCACATTCCTGTAGGCGTAGGTTTTGGAATTCGAGACAAACACTCGGCCAAAGCATTGTCAAAAGTTGCAGATGCCGTGGTCATTGGGACCAAATTGATTGAACTCTTACAAGCGGGCAGCGAGGCTGACAAACTCAGTGGTGTATCGGCCTTTATCAGCGAGATTCGTGAAGCACTTGATGCGCATTAAAATGCCTTGGCCTCAAACCGTTTGGCGCTTGTGCGCCCTCAAAAGGAGCAACCCATGAGTTGGCTTGAAAAATTACTGCCTCCCAAAATTCAACCCACCGATCCTGCAGACCGCAGAAGCGTGCCCGAGGGGCTGTGGGTAAAGTGCCCGAGTTGCGAGACGGTCTTGTACAACAACGATTTGGAACAAAATCAAAATGTCTGCCCCACCTGCGCCCATCACCACAGAATCTCTGCGCGCATGCGCTTGGATGCTTTCTTGGATCCTGAAGGCCGCTACGAGATTGGCCAAGAGGTCATTCCCGTTGACCCCTTGAAATTCAAAGACTCGCGCAAATATCCTGAGCGTTTAAAACAAGCCATTGAACAAACTGGAGAAACCGATGCGATGGTGGTCATGGGCGGCAGTGTTCACCAAATCAATGTCGTGGCTGCATGCTTTGAGTTTGACTTCATGGGCGGGAGCATGGGCTCGGTGGTGGGTGAGCGGTTTGTCCGTGGCGTCACCACGGCCTTGGAACAAAAGGTGCCCTTCTTGTGCTTTACAGCCACTGGAGGCGCGCGCATGCAAGAGGGCTTGCTCTCTCTCATGCAAATGGCCAAAACCAATTCAGCTTTGACCAAGCTTGCAAAAAAGGGGTTGCCCTACATCAGCGTGCTGACCGACCCCACGATGGGCGGTGTCTCCGCGGGTTTTGCGTTCATTGGTGACTTGGTCATTGCAGAGCCCAAGGCCTTGATTGGCTTTGCCGGTCCTCGGGTCATCGAGAGCACCGTTCGCGTGACCTTGCCTGAGGGCTTTCAACGCTCAGAGTTCCTCCAAAGCAAAGGGGCCATTGACATGATTTGTGACAGACGCGACTTGAGAAAAACCATCGCCACGAGCTTGGCCATTCTTTTGCGACAACCTCACGACGCCTTGCTATAAACACCCTTGAGGGTTAAATCAACAGCTCAGTGACACACGTTTTTTTGAACACCGTTTCTGCTCCCCCCAATCCTCGCTCATCGCTCATCGCTCATCACTCATCCCTCATCACTCCCATCTTCACAGCAACGCGACCCCATGACCGATCCCAAATTAGCCCCCAACGACCCCGCTCACACGACCGTCCATGAGAGCACCTTGCCCGTCGATGAGAACCAACTCATCCACGAAAGACGAGAAAAACTCAAAGTCCTCAAAGCGCTGGAGCAAGCTGGGCAAGGGGTCGCATTCCCCAACGACTTCAAACCCACACACCACGCCAAAGCGCTTCACGATGAGTTCAATTTGCGCCCCCCCGAGGAGCTCAAAGAGGCTCACATCCGAGTCAAGGTAGCGGGTCGCATGATGCTCAAACGCGTGATGGGCAAGGCAAGTTTTGCAACGCTGCAAGACAGCACGTCCAAAATTCAGGTCTACATCACCAAAGAGCATGTGGGCGAGGAGTGCTATGAGCGCTTCAAACACTGGGATTTAGGAGACATCGTTGCTGCTGAGGGGCATTTGTTTTTCACCAAAACAGGAGAGCTCTCCATCCACGCCAGTGAAATCCGACTGCTCACCAAGAGTTTGAGACCCATGCCGGACAAATTTCATGGCATGAAAGATCAAGAGGTGAAATATCGCCAACGCTACATCGACTTGATGGTCGATGAGAGCACCAGAGAGCGCTTTAAATCGCGCTCCAAAGCGATCACCAGCATGCGAGAGTTCATGGTCAAACATGATTTTTTGGAAGTCGAAACACCCATGTTGCATCCCATTCCGGGAGGCGCCAATGCCAAGCCCTTTGCCACCCATCACAACGCACTCGATCAAGAAATGTTCTTGCGAATTGCACCCGAGTTGTATTTGAAACGACTCATCGTTGGCGGTTTTGAACGCGTGTTTGAGATCAATCGAAATTTTCGCAATGAGGGCATCTCCGTTCGCCACAATCCTGAATTCACGATGATGGAGTTTTATGCGGCTTATTGGACCTACTTGGACTTGATGACCTTCACGCAAGAGTTGATCCGAAGTGTGGCTCTGAGCACGGTGGGCACCTTGCACCTCAACTACGCAGACAAAGCGGTGGACTTGAGCCAAGAGTTTGAAAGACTCACCATCCCCCAATCGATTGTGAAATATGGCCCAAGCGATGTGCGTGTAGAGGACGCTCAGTGGTTGGTCCAAGCGCTCAAGACACTCGGGCTCAATGAAGAAAAAGACCGACTCTCAACGCTCTCTTTGCCAGGCCTGCAAGTCAAGTACTTCGAAGAAACGGTTGAGAGTCACTTGTGGCAACCCACCTTCATTTGTGAGCACCCGGTAGAGATCTCCCCCTTGGCCAGACAGAGTGACACCAAGCCTGGTGTCACAGAGCGCTTTGAGCTCTACATCACAGGCAGAGAGTTTGGCAATGGCTTTAGCGAATTGAATGACGCAGAGGATCAAGCCCAACGCTTCAATGCCCAGGTCGCCAAAAAAGACAGTGGAGATGATGAAGCCATGTTCTTTGACCATGACTTTGTCCGCGCTCTTGAATACGGCATGCCTCCGACCGCAGGTTGTGGCATTGGCATTGATCGTTTGATGATGATGCTCACCAACAGTCCAAGCATTCGGGATGTGATTTTGTTTCCCGCCTTAAAAAGAGAGCACTGAGTCTTTAAGGAGCAGCCAGTCAGGGGTTGCTGGGGGACTGAACGGGGTGTTCGCCCAAAGGCTGATCGCTGCTTGGAGCTTCTCCCTCGCCCTCGACTTTGCGGGACTCACGCTCTTTGAGCTTTTCTTCCTTTTTCTTTTTCTTGGCCAGTTCTCTTTGGCGTTTTTCGTAATTGTAGTTCGGTGTTGCCATGATCGCGGGATGAAGTTTGACCACTCGTCTACTTGGAGACAATGCTGGCCAGTTAAGAAAAAAAACCTTGGGCCTCAAAGCTGCAACAACACAGCCCCAAAGCCCCTGAGGGTGAGTTTATGCCACTTTCGGCGGCACCAAAATGGCAGGCTTGCACTCAAAACAAAAAAAAGCAAGCCCTCCAACAAATCTTCTTTGACTGCCCAACCTTCTTGGCTTATGGATCCCACATTTGATGCAAGACATGGTCTCGCCCACTTTGCCCATGCCGATAAATGGAGAACCGTTTTCACGGCTGGTGAATCGAAGGCCACTGCCATCGACTTGCATTTTTCCCGATTTGGTTGCCAAAAGCGTTCCTAAGGTTGGGAGTCAAGATTTGAGACATGCCCCAAATCTGCATCCAGTCTAACCGCTATTGAACCACAAATTCACTTTGTACAAGATAAATTGCACATTTAGGGGCAATCAGAGACTGGCGTTCAGCGTGTGCGCAATCGCGTTTTGATACCGTGGGTCACGCATCAAATCAGACCATGTCATGGCGGGACCGTGGCCCAAAAGGGCGCGGCGTCGGTATTCACTCTTTTCGCTAAGCGTCCACTCACCCTCAAGCAAGGACTCGCCAAGCTCTTGCAAAAAGACGTCCAAGATATCGCTGTGCGTTTGCCCAGTCTTGATCACACTTTGATTGCAAAGCAGCAACAGATCACAACCCGCATTCAAGGCCTGAGCGGCAGCCTTGGCATAAGAGAGGATTTTGCCGTCAAGCTCTCTGGCCCCTTGCATGGACAAATCATCGCTGATGATTGCACCCGCAAAGCCCAACTGTTCGCGCAAAACTTGTTGCAACCACACTTTAGAAAATCCCGTTTGTCGCGAGTCAACTTGCGGGTAAATCACATGCGCTGGCATGATGCTCATCACCGTACTGCTCAAAGCTTTGTAGGGTAAAACGTCGTCATTCATGATCTCATTGAGGCTGCGGTGATCAAAGGGCAATTCCGTGTGAGAGTCGGCCTGCACAAACCCATGCCCGGGAAAATGCTTTGCACAATTGGCCATGCCAGCTTGAAACATGCCCTCCATGAAACTTTTGGACAACATGCTCACGACTCTTGGGTCGCGGTGAAACGCTCGATCAAAAATCACATCGCTCCTGCCATGGTCCAAATCAAGCACCGGCGCAAAGCTAAAGTCCACGCCACAAGCTCTGAGCTCACTGGCCATCACAAACCCCATGGCAGTGGCTCTATTGGTGGCCTCCAAGACCGACCACCCGTCATTGCGATTTGCAAGTGCCCCCTTGGCAGACCACTGCTCTCCAAGAGTCAACATCGGTGGCAAATGCGTAAAGCCATCGGTCTTAAAGCGCTGCACCCGCCCGCCCTCGTGGTCAACGCAAATGAGCAACTCCTCTCGCAAGGATTTGATCTCCAGGCACAGCGTGCTCAGCTGTTTTTTATTGTGCCAGTTCCTGGCAAACAAAATCACCCCACCCGTTAAGGGGTGAAGCAATCGACGTCGATCCTCCCGAGTCAACTCCAAGCCATTGATATCGAGCAAGATGGGAGAGTGCACAAAAGCGTCTTTGAATCTTCTCTTTAAGGCCAGGGACTTAGAGATGTTTTTCATATGGAGGATGGTGAATGGGTTGATCGATCAAGGTTTTGCAAAACGTTGACAAAGCTGATGGCGTAATCGGTCTCATCAGAGACGCTGACTTTGGCACTCAGGCCCCGGTCTTCACACCACACTTTGAGTTTGGCGTAGAGCACAATCTGTGGCTCACCACTTGGCGCATTGACTATTTCACACGAGCGCCAAGTCATGGGACTTCTCATGCCAAGTCCAATGGCCTTGCTGAAAGACTCTTTGGCTGAAAACCGAGTGGCCAAATATCTCACGCCACGCTCGGGAGATCTTTCAAAGCGTCTCGTGAACGCCTCCAACTCTTTGGGCGTCAAGATCTTCTCTAAAAACCGTCTCCCATAGCGCTCATGGGTTTGACGAATGCGGCGAATATCACAAATGTCGGTGCCAATGCCAAAGACCCTTTGATTGAAGGTCATGGCTTAAGCGCCCCAGTCATTTGATCAAGGTACAACTGCACCGTGGATGCGTAGCCATTCTCCAAAGCATCTGCCATGAACGCCTGTCCAATGGAGACCTCTTTGACGCGCGGCACGTGCGTTAAGAAGTATTTCAAATTCAAAGCACTCAAATCATGCCCCGCGTTCACCTGCAGTCCCAAGGCTTGAGCGGCCTTGGCAGCTTCAATGTAGGGCTGGATGGCTTGTCTTGCATGGTGTGTGGTGTTGCCCTGCAAGTCCTTTGCATGCGCGCGCGCAAAACCCTCTGTGTACAACTCCACGCGTTGTACACCCAACGCTTTGCAATGAATCATCATGTCTGCAATGGGGTCCATGAACAAACTCACACGCACTTGCCAGTCCTTTAATTGCTGCACAATGGGCCTCAAAGCGTCCATGTCTTTGGGCAACTGCCAACCATGGTCGCTGGTGGACTGCTCCATGCTATCGGGCACCAAGGTGGCTTGATGCGGGCGAAACCTTTGCACCAAATCCATGAGGTTGTGAAAGGGGTTGCCCTCGATGTTGAACTCTCGCGTGGGCCACTCTTTCAAAAGCCCACTGAGCTGCAACACATCGCTTTCTCGAATGTGTCTGGCATCGGGCCTTGGGTGAACGGTCAGCCCATGGGCCCCCGCTTGCAAGCACACCCGTGCGGCCTTCAGAACGCTTGGAATGTCCAACGCTCTGGCGTTTCGCAATAAAGCCACTTTGTTTAAATTCACCGACAAAGCCGTTGCATCGGTGGTTTGTTCTTGGGCCGTCAAAAAAGATTCAGACATGGGGCAGATGGGTTAATTTTAAAGACTCAAAAACACGCATTCCATTCAACAAGACAAACTCTACAACGCTTGGATGTCAATCATAAACTGTCTGGTCTTCAAAGTGCCCAAACCGCAATGAAAATGAATGACTTGTCTCAATTGAGATTGCAAGGCTTGGCGAGAGGGTGCGTCCATCTCCGCGCACAAGCGCAAGGTGCTGGTCAAGGCATTGGGGGATTGCAAGGCTTTAGACAAGGCCATCCAATGTCGACCGCTCAACGTCTGCGTTTTTGAGCGATGGGCAAAGGACTGTGTGTCCCATGCCACAGGCTCGGTGACTTCACGCAAAGCGCTCGAGTCTGTTGCGGCCATGATGTCTTTCACCATTGCCTGGGCAAGACCTACCTCTGGCATCAAGCGATAAAGCTCCAACTCCTTGATGGGCTCAAGGGTGGCGGTTTGACACGTCAAGTTGGGCAAATGCCCCAAATACGACAACATCAAAAGCTCAAACGTTCTGAGCAAGGGGCCCAAGGTTTGCTCAAACCCACCCGACAAAATCTTCACCACATCTTTGTACACATCAAACAACTCAGGATGGGGATCCTCACGGGCCAACAACTTGAGCAGCAACTCATTCAAATAAAAACCGCTCAACAAGGACTCTCCCTGAGGCATCACATGCCCACCGCTCCACTCAGCACTGGACAAATTCCTCACCTCTTGCTCTCCACTGAAACCCAAACTCAAGGGCTGCAAGGGCATCAAAATGGGTCTGAAGTTGGAGTGCGGTCGCTTGGCACCTTTGGCCACCAAGACCACGCGACCCTGGTGTCGGGTGAACACATCCAAGACCAAACTCGACTCGCTCCAGGGATAGCGGTGCAGCACAAAGGACGGCTCATCTAGCGTGCGGGCCAGGGCGCTTTTTTTATTCGTAGCCAAAGCTCTTCACCCGAGCCTCGTCATCGGCCCACCCTGAGCGCACCTTCACCCAAATCTCTAAGAACACCTTGGCTTGCATGAGGCGCTCCAACTCTTGGCGCGCATCCGTGCCCATTCTTTTGAGTTTTTCACCTTTTTCACCTATGACCATGGCCTTGTGGCCTTCGCGCTCGACCACAATGGTGGCGGCAATTTTGATCATGCGCGCTACCGATCGGCCTGGCTCTTCGGTGAACTTATCGATGACCACCGTAGAGGTGTAGGGCAACTCGTCGCCCGTTAGGCGAAATAATTTTTCGCGAATGATTTCACTGGCCAAAAACTTTTCACTTCGATCGGTCAACTCGTCGTTCAAGTACCACCACGCTTGCTCGGGCAAATCTTTGATGCACAGTTGAACCAAGCGCTCAATGTCCTTGGGGCTTTTGGCAGACATGGGAAATATCGCATAAAAATTAAACCGCTCTTGCATCTCCTTGAGCCAGGGCATGAGTTCTTCTTTGCGCTGAACTTGATCGACTTTGTTGGCCAACAACACCACTTTGGAGCCTGGCTTTAAAAGTCCCAGCACCTTGGAGTCTGCCAAAGAAAAATATCCTGCTTCAACGACAAAAAGCACCAAATCCACATCGCCCACGGCACCTAAAACGGTTTTATTGAGTGAGCGATTGAGCGCGTTGTTGTGCAAGGTTTGAAAGCCAGGGGTGTCGACAAAAATCAGTTGACTGCTGCCCTCGTTGCGTATGCCAGTGATTCGGTGTCTGGTGGTTTGAGCTTTTTTAGACGTGATGCTGATTTTTTGTCCCACCAAGGCATTCATGAGCGTTGACTTGCCCACATTGGGTCTGCCCACAATGGCAATCAAACCTGAATGTTTGAGCCCCAGGTCTTCTAGCAAGTCAGGTGCATCGCTCTCTTGGGTTTGCGCCCCTTGCAAGGGCTTGGCAATCAAATCCTTTAAGGACTCCAAGGAAGCAGGCAAGGCAGAGGCTTTGGACGCTTTGACGCGGGTTTGTGGCGTCAAGGGACGGGTGGTTTGTAGGCCCTCTTTGGAAGTGCTCATGGTTGTTTTTCCTTGATGGACTCCAACATGGCCAAAGCGGCCATCTGCTCTGCCGCTCGCCTTGAGCCCCCAATGCCTCTTTCAATCAAAGACATCTCTGGCACCTCGCACTCCACATCAAAGGTTTGTTGATGGGCCGCCCCAAGGGTACCCACCACCCTGTAGATGGGCAGCTTTAAATGCTTGGCTTGTAGCCACTCTTGCAATTCGGTCTTGGGATCTTTTGAGGCCGCTTGCATGGTGGGATTGATTTGAATGGGCTCAAAAAGTCGAATGACCAATGCTTGTGCAGCATCGTAACCTGCATCCAAAAAGACCGCTCCAATCAATGCCTCAAGGGTGTCGGCCAAGATAGAGGGTCGCTTTTGACCTCCCGATTTCATCTCCCCTTCACCCAAACGAATGAGGGCGGGTAACTTTAAATCCATCGCCAATTGGTGCAAGGTGTCTTGCTTGACCAAGTTGGCTCGCACCCTAGACAAGTCCCCTTCCGGCAAATCGGGCAAGGCGGCAAAGAGCATGGTTGAGACCGCCAAGTTCAGCACCGAGTCCCCTAAAAACTCAAGTCTTTCATTGTGGTTGGAGCTAAAACTTCGGTGCGTCAAGGCTTGTTGCAGCAAAGCTTGCTTTTCAAAGTTCAAGCCAAGCCGCTCAAGCAACTCTTGATGAGCGCGACTCAAAGAAAGTGAGGAAGGCGACTTAGTCAAAACCACCAATGCGTTTTATATTGCCAAAATTCATCCACACATAAAATGCGCGGCCCACGATATTTTTATCCGGCACAAACCCCCAATAGCGAGAGTCCAAGGAGTTGTCCCTGTTGTCGCCCATCATGAAATAATGCCCCTCGGGCACTTTACAGACAATGCCCTCCAAACTGTATTGACACTGCTCTTTATAGGGGAAATTGCTGGCGCCCTCCACAAACGCGGGCCTCTCGTTTTCATTCAACAAGCGATGCTTTACAGTGCCTACGCTTGGGTCTTTGGTGTCCCCAGTGGGCATGGTTTCTTCAAATTGCTTGATGTAGCGCAAAGAGTCTTCTTCAAAAAAATCTGGCACAGACTCGCCCTTCACAGCAAGCCCATTGATCGTGAGTTTTTTGTTGATGTAAGCCACCTCATCACCCGGCAAACCCACAACTCGCTTGATGTAGTCTAAACTGGGATTGGGTGGATAGCGAAACACCATCACATCGCCTCTTTTGACAGGCTCACCGTCAGAGATTTTCAAGTTGATGACGGGCAAGCGAATGCCATAGTGAAACTTATTGACCAAAATCAAGTCGCCCACCCAAAGCGTCGGAATCATGGAGCCCGATGGGATCTTAAAAGGTTCAAACAAAAAGGAACGCAAGACAAAGACCACCAAAATCACAGGAAACAACCCCGCTGTCCAATCCAGCCACCAAGGTTGGCGCAAAATTTCAAATTGTTTGGCTTGGATGTCTGTGGGTTCTTGTTGAATGCCCATGCGAGCCAGCTCATCGGCTCGCTTGAGCTCCAAGCGGTCCAATGCTTGGGCCTCTTGGACCCTTTTGGGTAAAAAGATCAACTTCTCAAAGATCCAATAGATACCCGTCACCACCGTGGCTGAGAACAACAAGAGCGCAAAGTTGCCTTCTTGGTACCCAAGGTACCAAGATCCAATGTACAGGCCAAAGGCCCCCAACACAAATGCCGTCAAAATAACCACTTCAATCCTCCACTTGCAAAATTGCTAAAAAGGCCTCTTGTGGGACTTCAACAGATCCAATTTGTTTCATTCTTTTTTTACCCGCTTTTTGTTTCTCAAGGAGCTTTCTCTTGCGAGAGATATCTCCTCCATAGCACTTGGCCAATACATTTTTACGCAACGCCTTGATCGACTCACGAGCGATGATATTAGCACCAATCGCCGCTTGGATTGCGACGTCAAACATTTGTCTTGAGATGATTTCTCGCATTTTTGCAACCACCGCACGACCTCGATATTGAGACTGCGAGCGATGAACAATGATGGACAAGGCATCGACCTTCTCACCGTTTAAAAGGATGTCGACTTTCACCACATCGGAGGCGCGGTATTCCTTGAAGTCGTAGTCCATCGAGGCATACCCTCTAGAGACGGACTTTAACTTGTCAAAGAAATCCAAAACGATTTCTCCCAACGGCAACTCGTAGGTCAACATCACTTGCCGACCGTGGTAGGCCATATTGAGTTGCACACCTCTTTTTTGATTGGCAAGCGTCATGACGGCGCCCACATATTCCTGGGGCATGTACAAGTGAACCGTGACAATCGGTTCTCTAATTTCTTGCAGCTTGCCTTGGTCCGGCATTTTGGAGGGGTTCTCGACCATGATCACCTCACCATCGCCTTGGACCACTTGGTAGACCACACTTGGAGCCGTTGTGATCAAATCTTGGTCAAACTCTCGCTCGAGTCTTTCTTGCACAATCTCCATGTGCAAAAGACCCAAAAAGCCACACCTAAAACCAAAGCCCAAGGCTTGAGAGACCTCAGGCTCATAATGAAGCGAAGCGTCATTGAGTTTGAGCTTCTCTAAGCTGTCTCTCAAGGAGTCATACTGATTGGCCTCAGTGGGGTACAAGCCGGCAAAGACTTGGGGTTGAATCTCTTTAAATCCAGGCAAAGCCTGCGTGGCCGTTGCACTCGCTCCACCCGTACCGGCCTTGATCTGAGTGATCGTGTCACCGACTTTTGCAGCTTGTAGCTCTTTGATCCCCGCAATAATATAACCCACTTGACCGGCACTGAGTTTTTGTCGAGGGGCATTTGCTGGCGTGAAGACGCCAAGTTTTTCAGCAATGTAGGTGGTTTCAGTGGCCATCATTTTGATGCGGTCTCCACAGTTGAGCTCACCATCGACAACACGCACCAACATCACCACGCCCACGTAGGTATCAAACCAACTGTCCACAATCATGGCGCGCAATGGGCCCAGAGGATTTCCGCGTGGCTCAGGCACGAGAGCAACAATGGCCTCTAAAATTTCCTCAATCCCCAGGCCCGTCTTGGCCGAGCACGGGATCGCCTCTGAGGCATCGATGCCGATCACATCTTCAATTTCAATCCTCGCATTCTCTGGATCTGCTTGCGGCAAATCCATCTTGTTCAAAACAGGAATCACCTCCACACCCAAATCGAGTGCGGTGTAGCAATTGGCCACAGTTTGCGCCTCAACGCCTTGGGAGGCATCGACCACCAAGAGCGCGCCTTCACAGGCAGACAAGGAGCGCGAGACTTCGTAAGAGAAATCCACGTGGCCAGGGGTATCGATTAAATTTAAGTTGTAGGTCTCACCATTTTTCGCTTTGTAGAGCAAAGAAGCGGTTTGCGCTTTGATGGTTATCCCACGCTCTTTCTCAATGTCCATGGAATCTAAAACTTGCGACTGCATATCGCGCGCCTCAATCCCACCACAACGCTGAATCAAACGGTCTGCGAGTGTGGATTTGCCATGATCAATGTGCGCAATGATGGAAAAATTTCTGATGTGCTTCATCAAAGGAAAGACCTAAGTAGTTGAATTCAAATGGTCATTGACATAAAAAAGGGCGCGTCAACTGCTGACGCGCCCGGAACCAACAATCTATGGCAACTGCGATAGTTGGGACTTTATTGTAGGCAAAATTGCTTTCAATGAAAGCCCCCAATTTGACTTGATTGGTTCGTTGTAGGTCAACAACATGGGCGTTATTCACAGTTTACTCACAGTATTTATTGAAAAAAAAGAACAACTTGTGCGTGAGCTGTGGAGTAATTGTGGAGACTGTGTGCGTATCAGCATAACAAGTATTTTTTGCATTCAAAATTGCGACAAACCATGAAAACTCATCGATTCTAACGAAAAATTGTAAGAAAAAAATATTCTTTTATTTTTGCTTTTAAAGCACAAAATTTCCTAAAAATAATTTCTAGATGTGCTCTTTTTGAGTCAATCCCCTTATTCCCGACCGAACTTTAGGGTATTTTGAAGCCTTTATGAGTTCTTTTTGATTATCAACCCCACCTCGATCAGAACATGGGGTTGATGCGCCACTAGGCTTTACTTGTTCGCACGAATGATGGCGTATTGAGCCCATTCGCCTCTTTTAAACAGCACGGTCGTGGGCTTGCTCTTGTCCAATTTGGATAAGGTGGTCTCGAAATCTTTGACCGATTGAATCTCCATATTGGCCAATTGCAAAATGATGTCGCCTTCGCGCAGGCCCGCCCGCGCGGCTGCTTCGACGGCTTGGTCCACACGCACCCCGAGTCGCACCTTGGACTCACGCTTCACGCTTTCACTCAAATCGCTCAAGCTCAGCCCCAATGCTGAAAACGAGGACGTTGCGGGGGCGGCTTTTTCGCTTGGCGCTTGAGAGACCACGCGTTTGTCGGCTTCAAACTCCCCCACCGTCACAGTGATGTCCTTGTTCGCGCCTCTTCTGAGCACACTCACAATCGATTTTGACCCCGGCTTGATGCCACCCACAAATCTTGGCAGGTCGATTGATTTTTCAACCAGCTTGCCATCCACTTTGGTGATGATGTCGCCCGCCTCAAGGCCTGCTTTTTCTGCTGGCGAGTTGGCCTCCACACTTTGAACCAATGCACCCTGTGCTTTGGACAGCCCCATGGATTCAGCAAGCTCTTTGCTCACTGAGCCTATTTGAATGCCCAAACGCCCTCGCTGCACTCGGCCATTGAGTTTGAGTTGATCACTCACTCGAACCGCCTCATCGATGGGGATGGCAAATGAGATGCCCATGAAACCACCCGAGCGTGAATAAATTTGGCTGTTGATGCCAACGACCTCACCACGCATATTGATCAAAGGGCCTCCCGAGTTGCCAGGATTGATCGCCACATCGGTTTGAATAAATGACACGAACTCACCCGTGTCTCTTTGCTTGGCGCTCACAATACCCGCCGTGACTGTGTTTTCAAAACCAAAGGGCGATCCAATGGCCATGACCCACTCGCCAACTTTGAGTCGGCCCACATCACCAATTCGAACGGCAGGCAAACCGGTTGCCTCAATTTTCACGAGAGCCACATCCGTTCTCTTGTCAGATCCGATAATTTTTGCTTTGAATTCTCTTTTATCAGGCAAAGTAACCAAGACCTGGTCGGCCCCTTCAACCACATGCGCATTGGTCATGATCAACCCATCTGCGCTCAAAATAAAACCAGACCCCACACCCTTGGGCTGCTCCTCCTCTTGTGGGGCACTGCGATTGGGTCGTTGCTGGCGTGGCGCACTGGGCCCACCAGGGCTGCCAGGAAAAGGCACGCCAAAAAACTTTTTAAACAGCTCTTGCATTTCTTCGTCTGGGTCGGCTTGCCCATTGGCAGCAGGTGCTCTGGAGGCCACTTTTTCAACGGTGCGAATATTGACCACAGAGGGTCCGACTTGTTCAACCAAGTCCGTGAAATCAGGCAAAGACCGAACCCCTTGCGCGCCTGCAACTTGGGACGTGAGCCCTAAACCCGAGCACGCCAGAAACACGACCATCCATGCGCAACGATTGAGTGTTGCACATTGACCTAAAATTTGCATAATTCTCTCCAAAAGCAAGCACCACGTTTGACCAGACCAAAAATCCATTCGCCTGCATTGACACACAGCAAAGCGTTGAAGGGTTTTAGATGAGGTCGAAAAGAAAAATTACAAGCCCAAGCACTCACAGCTGTTTTTCTCTCCACTCAGATGTACAACGCACGAACATCGTCAAGCGTTGCCTTCCAATCCTTAAAGAGACCTCAATGCTTAGGGACTTGTTCACAGCTTACCAGAGCAAAGCCCTTTGAGCAAAGACCCTCAGGGAGCACGCTTGAATATCAACGTGCCATTGGTACCACCAAAACCGAAATTGTTTTTCATGGCATATTCGATCTTCATGTCTCGCGCCACGTTGGCACAATAATCCAAGTCGCACTCAGGATCTTGATTAAGGATGTTGATCGTGGGCGGACTGATTTGATTGTGAAGCGCCAAAACAGTGAACACACTCTCCACACCACCCGCACCACCCAAAAGATGGCCGGTCATGGATTTGGTGGAGTTGACCACGATTTTGTGTGCATGCTCACCCAATGCGGCTTTGATGGCCTTGGTTTCATTCACATCGCCCAAGGGCGTTGAGGTGCCGTGCGCGTTCAAATAGTCAATTTGATCTGCGTTGATGTTTGCGTTTTTCATGGCGTTGACCATGGCCCTTCTAGGCCCATGCATATCAGGTGCCGTCATGTGCCCTGCGTCACCGCTCATGCCAAACCCGATCACCTCAGCATAGATCTTGGCACCCCTGGCTTTGGCGAACTGATACTCTTCCAACACCAGGGCACCCGCCCCCTCACCCAAAACAAAACCATCTCGGTCTTTGTCCCAAGGGCGAGAGGCCATTTGTGGGTGATCGTTTCGGGTAGACAAGGCTCTCATGGCTGCAAAGCCACCGACACCCAAAGGGGAAATGGTGGACTCGGCACCACCGGCCACCATCACATCGGCATCTCCATACTCAATGATTCGAGCGGCTTGTCCAATGCTGTGCAAGCCTGTTGTACACGCAGTCGCAATGGCCAAATTAGGCCCTTTGAATCCAAAACGAATAGAGACGTGGCCAGAAATCATATTGATGATGGAGGCTGGCACAAAAAATGGAGAGATGCGTCTTGGGCCTCGATTGGTCAACTCAGTGTGCATCGACTCTATGAGCGGTAAGCCACCAATGCCAGAGCCAACCAAGCAACCAATTCTTGCCGCCTCCTCGTCATCCAAGTCTTGACCCGTCGGTAGACCGGAGTCTTGAACAGCTTGGATCGAGGCCACAATACCGAAATGAATGAATGCATCCATTCCCCTTGCATCCTTTGGGGAGATGTACGCATCCAAATCCAAGCCCTTGACTTCTCCCGCAAATTGGCAGGCAAAGGAAGTGGCATCAAATTTTTTAATGAAGTCTATGCCAGAGCGTCCGCTCAGCAAGTTGCTCCAAGACTCTTGGACCGTGTTGCCCACCGGACTGACACAACCCACTCCAGTGACAACCACGCGACGTCGAGTCATGCAAATGAACCTTCTAAATCAGCTTTTTTGATGGGCCAAGGCGTAGTCGATGGCGTTTTGTACGGTTGTGATTTTTTCAGCGTCCTCGTCAGGAATTTCAATGGCAAATTCGTCTTCAAGTGCCATCACCAGTTCAACTGTATCTAATGAATCGGCGCCCAAATCAGCCACAAAAGCCTTTTCATTGGTGACCTGGGACTCTTCGACACCGAGTTGTTCGGCAATAATTTTTTTGACACGTACTTCGATATCACTCATGTTTTACTCAGAGGGTTGTAAAGGAATTGAAGATTTTACTCGAAAACAGAGCACATCTAACCGCCAAGAGGCCTGGGATCAAATGTAATCCTAAGGCATTAACATGCCGCCATTGACATGCAGCTCTTGTCCAGTGATGTACCCCGCATGGGGGCTTGCCAAGAAACTCACCGCAAAGGCCACATCCTGAGCTTGGCCCAATTGGCCCAGTGGAATTTGCGCCATCAAGGCTTGCGTTTGAGCTTCGCTCAATGACGCCGTCATGTCCGTTTGAATAAAACCCGGCGCCACACAATTGACCGTGATTTGGCGACTGCCCAGCTCTCGGGCAAGTGCGCGGCTCATGCCGGCCAAGCCCGCTTTGGCTGCCGCGTAATTGGATTGCCCAGGGTTGCCGCTGGCGCCCACCACGCTTGTGATGTTGATGATGCGCCCATAGCGTTGCTTCATCATGGGTCGAATGGACGCACGGCAAAGCCTAAAAACAGAACTCAAATTCGTCTGTATCACTTGATCCCAGTCCTCATCCTTTAGACGCATGGCCAACATGTCTTTCGTAATCCCCGCATTGTTGACCAACACATGCAAGGCGCCATGCTCTTTGACAATGGCATCGATCAATGCCTCGCTCGCCAACTTGTCATTGACATCCAAGACCACCCCTTTTGAGCCCGCATAGGGCAACAAGGCCTCGCCGATGCGTTGCGCACCCGCTTGAGAGGTCGCGGTCCCGATGACACGCATGCCTTTTTGTGCCAACTCCAGTGCAATGGCAGCACCAATCCCGCGGGTCGCACCTGTGACCAAAGCCACGTGTTCAGACAATGATTCAGACGTCATGAGGATGAACTCTTTAATAAATCTTTCAAGGATTGAAGGCCCGTGTGGTCTTTTAAACTCGCACTCTCTAGGCTCGCATCAATGCGTTTGGTCAAACCGCTCAAGACCTGACCCGGGCCACATTCAACCACCAAACTCACACCCAGAGACTTCAAGGCTTGAACACACTCAACCCAGCGCACAGGCATGAACGCCTGCCTGTACAACGCATCTTTGATTTTATCTGCTTGCGAATACGAGGCCACATCCACGTTGTTGATGATCGGTATGACTGGCGTATCAAACTCAATCTGGGCCAGCCTTTCTTTAAGGCGATTGGCAGCCGGTCGCATCAAGCTTGAATGAAAAGGCGCAGAGACCGGCAGCAACAACGCACGCTTTGCCCCCTTTTCTTTCAGCACCTGACAGGCCATGTCAACCAGCGCTTTGTTGCCAGCAATGACCGTTTGCAAAGGGTCATTGAAATTGACCGCCTCGACCACTTCTTGTGCACTTTGCGCCGTCGAGGATTGCGTGAGCTCATGGCAAGTTTGCGTGACCAATTGGGCATCCATCCCCAAAATGGCGGCCATTCCGCCAGCGCCAACCGCGACCGCTTCTTGCATGGCTTGTGCGCGAAATCGAACCAAGGGAATGGCTTGCGACAAGCTCATCACGCCCGCGGCCACAAGGGCCGCATACTCACCCAATGAATGTCCTGCTACAGCCACAGGCGGCTCACCGCCATCTGCAATCCAAGCTCTGTAAATGGCCACATCCGCAGCAAGCATCACAGGCTGCGTATGCGTGGTCAAAGCCAAGGTCTCCTTGGGCCCCTGTGCAATCAATGCTTGCAAATCCTCGCCCAAGGCATGACTGGCCTCTTCGAGTGTCAACTTTACTTGTGAGTGCGTTGACCAAGACTCCAGCATCCCCACGCTTTGTGAACCCTGTCCTGGAAAAACGAATGCAAATTGTTGTTGGTGACTCATAAATCCTAAAGGTCCTAGAGTTTGAACAAAACTGCGCCCCAAGTAAATCCACCGCCCACGCCCTCAAGGAGGACGTTTTGAGAGGGCTTGATTTTCCCAGAGCGCACCCCATGATCCAAGGCCAGGGGAATGGATGCGGCCGATGTATTGCCATGGTCTTGAACGGTCAAAATGACGCGCTCCATGGGCAACTTTAATTTTTTGGCCGTCGATTGAATGATCCTCACGTTGGCTTGATGCGGGACCAACCAATCGACATCTGCAGGAGTCAGATGGGCTTTTTCAATGACCGCCTTTGCAGCCCCTTCAAGCAAACCCACGGCCAATTTAAAAACCGCTTGTCCATCCATTTTCACCACCGGGTCCCCAAGGACACCACCCGCATTGACATGCCCTGGCACGCACAAGATGTCTACATATCGACCATCCGCATGCAAGTCGGTTGACAAAATACCAGGCGCATGGGAGGCCTCTAAAACCACCGCACCAGCGCCATCGCCAAAGAGCACGCAAGTGGTTCTGTCTTTAAAGTCTAAAATTCTGGAAAACACTTCCGCCCCGACAACCAAAGCGCGCTTGGCATTGCCCGCACGAATCAAGGCATCTGCAGTGGTCAAGGCATAAATAAAACCACTGCAAACTGCCTGCACATCAAACGAAGGTGCGCCCAAAATACCTTTGGCTTGAGGGTTCAGTTGAGAGAGTTTATGCTGCAAAATACAAGCCGTTGATGGAAAGACCATGTCTGGCGTTGAGGTCGCGACAATGATCAAATCAATGTCCTCTGGCCCCAAGTTGGCCGCTTGCAGCGCACGCACACAGGCCTCAAAGGCCAAGTCGCTGCTGCAGACATTGAGTTGCGCAAAATGTCTGGCGCTGATACCCGTTCTCTCCACAATCCACTCATCCGAGCTCTCAACACCATGCTTGGCCAAGTCACTCACGAGTTGCGCATTGCTCACCCGCTCAGGGGGCAAAAAACTACCGGTCGCGATGATTCTTGAAAATTTGCTCATGGATCGCTTATTGCAAAGTTTGCGCCTGCACTTGTGCCTCTAGCAAGGCCCGTGCTTTGGAAATCTGAGACTGCACCTTCTCTAATAAATGGTTCTGAACCGCATCATACGCTCGATTCAAAGCCGTCTCATAGGCCAATGCATCCGCAGAGCCATGGCTCTTAAACACCAAACCCTGAAGCCCAAGCAAAGCTGCGCCATTGTGTCTGCGGTGATCCACGCGCTTTTTAAACCCAGAGAGCACTGGGTAGCTCAAAATCGCCGCTATTTTGGTGAATATATTTCTTGCAAAACCTTCTCTGAGCAAAGTGCTCACCATCCAAGCCAAGCCCTCGCTGGCCTTTAAGGCCACATTGCCCACAAACCCATCACAAATCACAATGTCGGTGGTGCCCTTGAAAATATCATTGCCCTCTACGTTACCGTAGAAGTTCAAATTGCCCGCCAAGCCTGCGGCCTTTAGCAACTCAGATGTTCTTTTGATCACCTCACTGCCCTTGATGGCTTCTTCCCCAATATTGAGTAAACCCACGGTTGGATTGGCTTTGTTTTGCAGCACAGAGACCAAGGCCGAGCCCATGACGGCAAACTGCAGCAAATGCTCAGGTGTACAGTCCACATTGGCACCCAAATCCAACATGGTCGTGGCGCCTCCTGAAACATTGGGCATTTGCCCGGCAATGGCTGGGCGATCAATGCCCTCTATGGTTTTAAGAACATAACGCGCAATGGCCATGAGCGCGCCAGTGTTGCCAGCAGAGACAGCCACTTGAGCTGCACCACTTTTAACTTGCTCGATACACACTCGCATCGATGAGTCTTTTTTACGGCGCATGGCCACTTCCAGCGCATCGTCCATGTGCACAACTTCCGTGCACTCGATGAAAGTAGCACGGGCATGGGACCAAGAGCCACAAGAATCTTTAAGGCCCACCATAAGGACATGCGCCTTGGGGTGGTGATTAAGGAAATTTTTACACGCCTCAAGCCTGAACTCAGGGGACAAATCCCCCCCCATTAAATCAACTGATAAGGTAATCATGGGCCAGAGGCTTCTGATGAAAGAAGAGGCATCCTGAATGGGCGCTGAATCAAAATAAAGGCCCGCGCTAATTGAATCAGCAACGGGCCAGTTCGCCTAAGCAAAGATCAAGCTTCAGATTTGGTCTTCAACACTTTTCGACCACGGTAAAAACCAGTGGGACTGATGTGATGCCTCAAGTGTGTCTCTCCAGTCGTTGGTTCAACAGCGATACCTGGAACATTCAATGCATTGTGTGAGCGGTGCATGCCGCGCTTTGAAGGGGATTTTTTATTTTGCTGGACGGCCATGCTCGGCTCCTAGACGTAAAAGGTAAAAGGTAAAAGATCAATTGATGCGTGAAAGGCTGGCCCAATGAGCCACCCCGCCCGCAGAACCAAGAATTATATCCTAAAGTCCAGTTTTTACGGCTTTTTTGACTTCAAGACGGACAAAGCGGCAAATGGATGGGGTCTTTCCTCCTCTTTTTGCAACTCTGATGAAGACATTTTATTTAATTGTTGCGTCAAAGGAACAGGACAACTCTCGTGCAACGGCACCAAGGGAAGGGCCATGATCAGCTCGTCTTCCATCAGCTCCAAGGCATCAAATGCAGTGCAGTGCACCAAAAACTCATCTTCAGACTCTTCATCCATCGCTAGGGCAGTTTGCTCATCTCGAACAAAGCGAAAAGTCCTGAGCACATCCAGCCTTTGAATGGACAGTCCCAAGCAACGCTGGCACGTCATCTGAATCAGCGCATGGGCCTGCAATTTAAAACCCGCTTTGCCGTCCAAGCCATTTGCCGCATGAGGATCCAGCGGATCACAAAAGCCCTCCAAGCGCCAATCCACCCACTCGCCATCGTCTTGATTCAAAACTTGGGCCGACGGGCACTCGAAACCATCGTCTTGTCCCTCAAGAGAGCTTGTCCGCTCGGCCATCAAACGGTGAAAGCGCTGCATGGATTCTCGCCCCTCAAGGCAAGCAGCCGATTGCGCAAATTTGAGCACTTGCAGCTTGGTGAGGTCAAGGTCTTTGGTCATTTAACAACAATGGATAAGGATAAAAAACCCCGCACAGCGACGAAGAACTCTTTTATTGAAGCTTTCGCAAAAGGCGTAAACTGCCTCTATCATAGACCAAACAGGTTGATTTCAAAGTTGCCTGAGTTTGACTTGCAACCAAGCCCCCCAAATAAGATCGGCCTTTTTTCTTGGCCGCAGATCCAAGGATCCTTGCTGGCATTCATTCCAAAATTACTTGAGCACATGCACCCCAATCCCGTCAACCCATTGCCAGCTCGAACACTCATCCTCGGGTCAAGCTCAAAGTACCGCCATGAACTTTTGTCTCGTCTTCAGTGGCCCTTTGAGAGCGTGAGTCCAGACATCGATGAAACACCCCTAAAGGACGAGAGGCCCATCGATTTATCCCAACGACTCGCCATAGAAAAAGCCCATGCCGTGGCCCTGCATCACCCCAAAGCCATTGTGATTGGCTCAGATCAAGTCGCCGACCTTCAAGGACAACCGATTGGTAAACCCTTGGGCCATGAAAAAGCAGTCTCACAGCTACAAAAAATGAGTGGGCAAACGGTCCTTTTTCACACCAGCGTTTGTGTCTGCTGCAAAGAAAGCGGGTTCTCACAATCCTTCGTCTCCACGGTGACCGTGGTGTTCAAAACACTCTCAAGCCAAACCATTGAGTCTTACTTACTCAAGGACAAGCCTTATGATTGCGCAGGCTCCGCCAAAAGCGAGTCCCTGGGTGTCACCCTTTTAGAGCGAATCGAAAGCGATGACCCCACCTCCTTGATCGGATTGCCCCTCATCAAAACCGCCTCCTTGCTGGCCTTGGCTGGACTTGATGTGTTGACTTCAAGTTTGCCAACTCACCACAGCAACATTTAAAAACAACAAAAAGGACCCTCCATGGCAAACGGCACACTTTACTTGGTCCCAACGCCCTTGGACTTGGGTTCGACCCTCACGGGCCCACTTGCACTGAGCCTGCCTCAGACCACCATCGACACCGCGGCCAAACTCACGCACTGGATTTGTGAAAACGCAAAGTCAACCCGTGCTTTTTTAAAACGCGTGAACGAAGTCACTGCATTGGCGCAACCCATCCAAGAACATGTGATGCTTGAGTTGCCTCACCAAGTTCATAAAAAGGGAGACCACAAAGGTGAGTTCAATGCCAAGGATCTCTTAAAACCACTGCTAGAGGGACACGACATGGGGCTGATAAGCGAGGCTGGCATGCCAGCCATTGCCGACCCTGGCTCTTCGGTTGTGCGAGCGGCCCATTCAATGGGTTTGACCGTGGCCCCTTTGATCGGTCCTGTCTCACTGATGCTGGCCCTTTCCAGCAGCGGGATGAACGGACAAAATTTCAGCTTTGTTGGCTACCTTCCGCAGGCACAGGAGAGCAAAATTGAGCGTCTGAAGTACCTCGATCAGTGGATCAAGAAATCTGGACAGACACAAATTTTCATTGAAACGCCCTACCGCAATGAAAGCCTCATGCGCAGCATGCTTGAGGTCTTGCATCCGCAGACAAGACTGGCCTTGGCATGTGGCTTGTCAGGCCCCAATCAGTGGATTCAATCTCACCTCATCGAAAAATGGAAAACGTTTAAAACACTGCCCCCACTGCAAGAGCCTTGCGTGTTCTTGCTAGGCGCTTGAGACCAAGACTTAGCGAAGGACCATTGGACGCGACAAGGACTTGAAGGCCCCTTCACCCAAGGCCGCACCAAAGCGCTTGGCCAAGCGCTCGGCCACACTGTCTTTTTTCGTGTAGTCAATGATGGTCTCGACTTTGATCACCTCTCTGGCCACGTAGTCTAGGTTGCCCAAACTGTCCGCCAAGCCCATCTCCACAGCCTCCTCTCCAGTCCAAAAGAGCCCTGAAAACATCTCTGGCGTCTCTTTCAAACGCTCTCCGCGACCCTCTCTCACGACTTTGATGAATTGCTGGTGAATGCGCTCGAGCATGCTCAGTGCATAGGCCTTTTGTGACTTGGATTGAGCACTGAAAGGATCCATAAACCCTTTGTTCTCACCCGCTGTGAGCAAGCGTCTCTCAACGCCTAATTTGTCCATCAGTCCCGTAAAACCAAAACCATCCATCAACACACCAATGCTGCCCACGATGCTTGCTTTGTCCACATAAATTTCGTCGGCCGATACGGCAATGTAATAAGCCGCAGATGCACTCATTTCTTCGACCACCGCATACACTGGTTTTTTGTGGAGTTCCTTTAAACGTCGAACTTCATCGTTGATCATGCCCGCTTGCACTGGGCTGCCACCGGGTGAATTGATCAACAGCACGACTGCCACTGCGCTCTGATCTTCAAATGCATCCCTCAAAGCACTGACCACTGTATCGGCGCTGCTCTCGCTGTCGGTGGCAATCTCGCCCTTGATGCCCACCACTGCTGTATGAGGTTGGCTGTTGCTGACCGACACGCCCCCTTTGTAGACACTCAAGGTGATGAACACCAAAGCCACACCCAACCAAACAAAACGAAAGAAGTTGCGCCACCACCTTTGCTTTTTTTGTTCCTCTAGACTGGCATAAGCGAGTTGCTCCAATGTGGTGCGCTCCCAGGTGCTGTCCTTTGATGACGCGCCACCAGGGGACACGGACTCTTGCGTTGGGCTGAACTGCAAAGGATCGACGGACTCAAAAGCGCCCGAACTGGCCCGGACATCTTGGGCCTGCGAGCTTTGAGTGTCTTGGGTTGTGGATGGCGTCTCTGGAGGTGGGGTATGGGAAGAAGAGTTCATAACAAGCTGTAAAACGGAAACATTGCAAAAAAATTCAATGGAACGACCCACTGGCAGTGTGCAAATTCATTCAAAGATATTGTCTTTTCGAGTCAGATTGTACGCACTTCGCCAATAAACCCCGTCTTCTTTTTCGAAAACTTCAATTTTCATCAAGCCCGCCTTGCACGGGCCCCCTGTGCAAAGCCCTGTCTGTGGCGCATAAACAGCGCCATGGGTTGCACACATCAGCCACCTTTTGGACTGATCAAAAAAATGCCCCTCTTGATAATCCATCTCCATGGCCACGTGAGCGCAACGGTTCAAATAGGCATGCACTTGATCCTCAAAGCGAATGGCAAATGCCCGGCAGCTTTGTCCACCATACAACACGTCAAAGACCACGCCCTTGCAGCCGTTTTCAAGCGCACGAGACGCGCACAAATAATACTCAATCTGCTGTATCACGGCCACACCTCTTTTTAAGTCCTTCTTGATGGCAGTTAACTTTTGCTTAATTGGCCTTGTCTATATTTGATGCGATTTGAACCAATCCCACAAATCTTGCACACTGTCTGCAAAGATCAAAGGGCTGTACTTTTTGAGCTCACGGTCCTCATGGGCGCCATAGGTCACCGCAGCACTCGCACACGCCGCTCGCTTGGCCATCTCCAAATCATGCGTGGTGTCTCCAACCATCAAGGTCCTGGATGGCATGACACCGTACTGGCGCATCAACTCATTGAGCATCAAAGGATCGGGCTTGCCCGCCGTCTCATCAGCCGTCCTCGAGTCATCGATCAGACCCCTCAAGGCCTCAAACTGAAGAGCCGCATTCAAACCTGCGCGGCTCTTTCCAGTGGCAATGGTGATCAAGTACTGCTCGGACCTTAACCACTTTAGCATATCGATCACCCCATCAAAAAGGGTCAATTCGTGCTCGTTTTTTTTGTAATGAAAGCGATACCGCTCGCCCAATTGAGGGTACAAATGCTCAGGCACATCGGGTGCAGCGTGTGCCAAGGCGGCCATCAATGGCATGCCAATCACATAGGCGGCTTGCTGGGCAGGCGGGCGCTGTCCTCCCACATCCTCAACGGATGCTTGAATGCAGCGCGTAATCAACTGCGTGGAGTCAAAAAGCGTTCCATCCCAGTCAAACGCAATCAAATCAAAGGGTCTTTTAGAGTTTGAGTCCTGTGCCATCACTCAAGAATCCTTGCCGTTCATGGGGCTCGCGAGCGGGCCGCCCAAGTCCAGTTGCCTGTCGATGAAGTCTTGCAGCTCTGGTGGAAGAGCGCACTCGAGGGTCACAGGCTTGGCAATGTTGGGGTGAAAAAATTTCAGCTGCCAAGCGTGCAAAAACATTCGCTTGAGTCCGCTTCTTTGAAGTGCCTTGTTTTGATCATAGTCGCCATACTTCTCATCGCCCAATATGGGATACCCAAGACTTGCCAAATGAACTCGAATTTGATGCGTGCGACCTGTTTTGATGGTCACCTCAAGCAGAGAAAAAGCACCCACAAGGCGGGCCACCTTGACCAAGGTAATCGCCCTCAATCCAGAAGGATCGTCCTTTTGCGCTACCCGCACCCGTCTTTCTCCCTCTTGGGTGCCATTGCTCAACAAAAACCGCTTAAGCGGCAAGTCAATGACCTTTCGGTTGGAAGGCCATTGACCGTGCACCATGGTCAAATACGTCTTGCCTGTCTCACGCTCCCTGAATTGGTCTTGAAGGTGCTTTAAAGCACTTCTTTTCTTGGCCACAAGCAAGATGCCAGAGGTTTCACGGTCAATTCGATGCACCAGCTCCAATGATTTGAGCATGGGTCTGGCCTGCCTGAGTTGCTCAATCACCCCAAAACTCACGCCACTGCCCCCATGAACAGCCACGCCAGCAGGCTTATCGATGGCCATCAAGTGTTCGTCCTCCATTAGAACTGGAAATTCGCGGGCGGGAATACCCCCGGAATTGGCAAATTCTTCCTTCAGCTGCGCATGCTCTGAAGTTCGCAAGGGGGGGATGCGAACGACATCCCCCCCTTGAATCCGACTCTCTGGCGACGCACGGGCCTTGTTCACACGCACTTCGCCGGAGCGAATAATGCGGTAAATGTGGGTTTTGGGCACCCCTTTGAGGTGGCGCATCAGAAAATTATCCAACCTTTGACCCGTGGACTCTTCATCGACTTCGATTTGTTTGACCTGAGCTGGACTCTGTGGCCTTAAGGGTCGTATAATGTTATTCACCAGCGTTGGATTCCAAGTACTTGATTTGTTTTGTCATTTGGTCAATTAGATCACGTAAATACTCCAAGCTGGCGGTCGATGCCCCGACGGGCCCCGCGACACAGACTCACCTCCTATGAAGTGTGAGGGGTGCGCCCCCCATCGGTTGAGCCGACATCCATTGAACTTTGATACGGAATATACAAAGTTTGATTTGCTCTAATGATCCAAAGGTCCAAGGCAAGTCAAACGGGATCATAACGAGAAAAGAAATTTAAGATGCTGATGGTGTTTTTCATGTTGCCCCTTGTCCTGTTTGGGTTTTTCCCCAAGACAGCGCTTGGGTTCGCGCGCAACACCCCCTTGTCTTTGCACACTCGGATGGCCCGCTTTACAAAAGCGTTGCCCACTCCTTTGCGACTCGTTCCTATCCACGTGCCCAGTATTCGCCAGCGACCTTAAAACGGTCGCTTTCACAGGCGAATCTTCGCGGCAATTCCTTTCGTTCTTGGCGTCGTTTCAGGCATCGTTGGTCCGTCATGGGCCTGTGGTGTTTAGTTATATATAAAAAGGAACGCATCAATGAAACGGATGCTTATCAATGCAACGCAAGCTGAAGAAAGACGCTTGGCAATCGTAGATGGTCAAAAATTACTTGACTATGAAATTGAAATTGAAGGTCGCGAACAAAGAAAGGGCAACATCTACAAAGCTTTAGTGACCCGCGTAGAGCCTTCTTTAGAAGCTTGCTTTGTCGACTATGGCGAAGAGCGCCATGGGTTTTTGCCCTTCAAGGAAATATCCAAACAATTTTTCAGCTCCAACATCTCCCCCAGCCAAGCTCGCATTCAAGATGTGATCCGCGAAGGCCAAGAGCTGTTGATCCAAGTCGAAAAAGAGGAGCGAGGCAACAAAGGCGCCGCCCTCACCACCTTCATCTCGCTGGCTGGGCGTTATGTTGTTTTGATGCCCAATAACCCTAGAGGCGGCGGCGTGAGTCGGCGCATTGAAGGCGATGACCGCGCGGAACTCAAAGAGGCCATGGACCAGTTGGAATACCCCAATGGCATGTCCATCATCGCCAGAACCGCAGGTATCGGCCGTTCAGCGCCCGAATTGCAATGGGACTTGAACTATTTGCTCAAATTATGGACCGCCATTGATGGCGCCTCCAAAGGGGCGAAGGGCGCCTTCTTGATTTATCAGGAATCCAGCTTGGTCATTCGTGCAATTCGTGACTATTTCAACAGTGACATTGGCGACATCTTGATCGATACCGATGACATCTTTGATCAAGCGCACCAATTCATGTCTCATGTGATGCCAGAGCACGCGGCCCGTGTCAAGCGTTACCGAGACGATGCGCCCCTCTTTAGCCGTTTCCAAATTGAACATCAAATTGAATCGGCCTATGCAAGAACGGTGACACTGCCCAGTGGAGGCGCGATTGTGATCGACCACACTGAGGCCTTGGTCTCTGTGGACGTCAACTCCGCACGGGCCATCCGTGGGGGTGACATCGAAGAGACCGCTACGCGCACCAATTTAGAAGCCGCCGAAGAAGTCGCTCGCCAAATGCGTTTGCGTGACTTGGGAGGCCTCATTGTGATTGACTTCATTGACATGGAGGAGTCGCGCAACAGAAGAGATGTAGAAAACAGACTTCGTGATTCTTTGAGACAAGACCGTGCACGCGTACAGTTTGGCACGATCAGTAAATTTGGCCTCATGGAGATGAGCCGACAACGCCTGCGGCCTGCGCTGTCTGAAGGCTCCTCCATTCCCTGCCCACGCTGCGGTGGCTCTGGACACGTGAGAGACACCGAGAGCTCAGCGCTACAAATTTTACGGATCATTCAAGAAGAGTCCATGAAGGACAACACGGCAGCCGTTCACGCACAAGTGCCTGTTGAAGTGGCCTCTTTCTTACTCAATGAGAAACGCACTGAAATTGCCAAAATTGAACTCAAGCAACGCATCAGTGTTTTGCTCGTGCCCAACAAGGCCCTAGAGACGCCCAACTACAAACTCGATCGCCTCAAACACGATGACCCCCGACTAGACAACATGGAGGCGAGCTACAAAATGGTCGACGAGGTCGAGGACGTGACTGCAGTGACTCGTCGCTCTCAGGAACCCACCAACCGCCAAACCCCTGTGATCAAGGGTGTCTTGCCTGATGCCCCCGCTCCTCATCACGAGACGAAACCCTCAAGAGCTTTGGCACCCAAAGCAGACCCCAAACCCGTTGAGACCCAACCCTCCGGTGGTGTGTTTGCTTGGATCAAATCTTTGTTTGGCGCAGGTGAGGCCAAAAAAGAAAGCCCACCCTCCACCGCCACAAGCAGTGCTGGCAAAAAAGAGGACAAGCGCAACCCCAGGGATGCTCGCAACCCCAGAGACGGCAGACGCACAGGACGTCGAAACGATCGCTCCGATCGCCCAGAGCGTGGCGAAAGCGCAGAGAGAGGCGACAAAGCGCCAAAAACTGAGGCCTTGTCTGAGCCGGGCGCTGAAGGCAACATCAGCAACATCGAGCAACGCGGGGGCAGATCCCGAAACGCAAGAGGGGGTTCACGCCCCTCTCAAAGCGATCGCGCGACGGACACACGTTCACAAGACAATCAGCCACGCACTGAGCCACAAAACAACCCCGATGCCGACCGAGGAGAGGCCGAGCAAGCTCGTCCCGCTAGGCGTGAACGCAACGACGGCCGTCGCGAAAGAGGCCCTCGCAAAGGAGCCGATCGCGCCCCTCAGGCAGAGGACACGCAAACACTTGGCAACAGCGACCACGCTGCGCCGTCCACGCTTGATCAAGCTCAAACCCAGCGCGATTCGATCAACACCACCGAGAACGCTGGCTCGCCCAATGGCGCCCCTCCTTTAGACAACAAAGAAAGAAGGGGACGTGACCGTTACGGCAGAGACCGCCGTGAAAGATCTCCTAGAGAAAACGACACGAGGCCAACCGAACACGGGCCAAGCGATGATTTGGCGGCCTCATCCGAGCAGGCCAACTCTGTGAGCTCGACAGACGTTCGCCAAGGTTCCTACTTTGACGCGCGCCAAAGCTCATCTCCAAACACTGCAGCACCAAGCGCCCAAGCCAATGGCGTGTCACACTCTAGCGCGCCAGAAACCGATTTTGCGGTGACTCAGTCAATGACTGCGACTGCAGGTACTCATCCCAGCAGCATTCAAGCGCCCCAAGTGACGCAAGAAGTCAAGATCGCGATGCCTGGCATTGCCCGTTATGACTTGCCTGTTGAGTCCTTGATCTCTATGACGCAGTCTTCCAATTTGCAGTGGGTCCAATCCGACCCCATCAAAGTGGCACTGGTCAAAGAAAGCATCGCCAATGAACCCACCGTGGTGCGCGTACCGCGCTTGCGAGCTGCTGCTGTTGTGCTTCATGAAGGTCCATTGGTCTTGGTTGAAACCAAGAAAAATTTAAGCGACTTGGACTTGCCATTCACCAACGAATCCAAGTAAAAAAAGGCATCCGGCAAGAGCGCATCTTGCCTGCATCCAGCCCTTGACAAGAAGGACCACCAAAGGGTCCCGTTGCTGATTCAAGCACGGGATCCTTTTTTTTTCAAGCGCGTTTGAATTCGCAAAAACCCCTCAGTGCAACAACAACGCGGCCCGTCTCCAAAGTTCAAGCGCCTTTGCGTGCTCTTCCTTTTGCTCCATCAACTGAGCCAATGCAATCCAAGATCGTCTTTTAAGCGAGGGCGCAACGTTTCTAGGGATGAGCAACTCCAAAAGTTGCTGTGCTTTGCCCCACAAGCCGTGATGCACACACGTTTGAGCGTACAAGTACTGCAATTCGACCACTTGAGGGTGAAGACGCACCGCTTGCTCGAGCACATTCAAGTCTTGGGTGTTGGGCGCCAAAGCCAGGGTCACTTGTTGCAAAAACAGCACCAGTTGCTCTCGCAACTCAGGTGTCAAACTCAAAGGATCTTTGTACAAACACTCGCTGTCGTGAATGAGCCACTCTTTGGCCATCTTGGATGAACCCTTTAAACTCAAAAGCCTCTGAGCGGCCAACAATCCAATGCCTTGAATTTGACGCTCCTTGGTCTCCAAGTGGCCCCACAATTTCAGCAACTGCGCCTCATCTTTGGCCTCTGAAAGACAAGCGCCAATGAGGCTTTTGAGAAGCGTGCTTGCAACGTTTGCTGTAAACGCTCCATGCTTGGCCAACAGCTTTGCAGTCTCCAGAGCGAATTCATTTTGCTCACTCAAGCGAGCGGCTTTGAGTCTTAACCTCAAAGCCACCGTCCTTCTTGCAGCACCCGAGGACAATTGCGCCAAACGAGACAAGGCCGCATGGGGGTCCTTGTCAGACAAATGCCAACGCGTGGCCAACAAGTGACTCGTCTCAAGGGGCTCGACTCTAGAGAGCAGATGCAAAGAGCGAGACAAGGACAAGGCTTTTTCAAAATGGGCATCGCGCCTGAGTTGATCGCGCAAACAATGTGCAGCCTCGGCGTAAAGCAAATGCAGCATGCATTCAAGTTCTGACAAATAACTCTCGCTAAGCGCGTGCTCCATGCGCCCAGAGTTTAAATCTTGCAAAAGCGCCAATGCTTTTTGGGCAGACTTTTGTGCACGCAGATACCTCCCTGATGAGAGCTCAAACATGGCTTGTAACAACCCTTGCTGAACCGTCCTCTCCTTTTGGAGCGAACGCCATCTTTGCGCCCTTTGGGGCAAATCCACCAAAAGCTGTGCGCTCCTTAAAATGACATACAAGGCCACCACGCTTAAAACCCACAAGAGCATGACCAAATTCAGTGAAAGATCGACCCTGTAGGGAGGCCAAAAAAGCGTCACCACCCCTTGCTTGGCACCCAAAAAAATTGACATCGCCACGGCCACAGCGAACAAGGATACAAACCAAATGGCAGCGCGCATCTCAGTGGCCCGCCTGCGCTTGAGCAATGGCGGTCAAACTCTCAGCAAGAGAGGGCAGCTGCACTTGCTTTAAATTCGCTTGAATGTTGTCTAACAATGAAAGCGCAACCGTTGTGCTCTTTTGATTCAAGTTGAAATATTGATGGATTTCTTTTTGCACGATGACTGTGTCTGCCTTGGCAGCGTCCAGTTGTCTGGCCAACAAAGCCATCCTTGCGTTGAGCAAACGCAGTTTCAAGTTCTCCCGAACAAAAAAAGCTTGCTCTGGACTGATCAACACCCCTTGCGCTTGGTCGACTTGACTGACTCGAACGAGTCCTTTGAACTCTTGCCACACTGAGGCCAAGACCCTTTGCCACCACCCTTGAGCAATTCGTTGCGCCCAGGACACTTGCACGTCCGCCCCAAGCTCTGTAGCGCCCTCTTTGTTATCCAAGCTTTTGTCTTGAGTTGAGGGTGACAACGCGCTTGACAATGCACTCGCGCGTGCGTTACTTTCTTTGGCTTTGAGCACATCATTGGCCAAAGGCAACTCATCCATCAGCCTAATCATTTCATCCAACTGAATCAATAAATTGGGCGTGTCCGCCAAGGGGGATGCCTTGACGCGGTCCATGTCTTTGGCAATGGCACTCAGCACCCCGTTTAATCGAGGTTGGGAGAGTTTGGCCAAACGCTCTTGAGAGGTTTTTAATGCAGCAAGCAAAGGCTGCAAACTGCCCGTCAACAAGGCTTGCTGTTGGGCCAAACGAAGCGACGCGTCGATGTCCTCCAACATGCTCTCATCTCTAGAGCGCGAGAGCGTTTGCATCAAGGCATCCATTTGTGCTCTTTGCAGAACCACTTCGCTCAACTTATTTTGCGTCAATGCCAGTTTTGCAGCGGTGTCCCGAGTCAAATCAAGCGACTCTTTGGCCATGCTTTTGGCCTCCAATGAAACCAGGGACGTGTCTGCGCTTTGTCTGGCTAAGAGTTCTTGCACATGGGAGAGCTTGTCCCAAAGATAAAAACCCACGACCACGGCCAACACACTGCACAAGGCCCAAAGCGCAGCAAAGGACTTCAAGAGCGTGCTTTTTAAAAATGCTGGCCTAGCAGACTCCTTTGCCGATGGGGCGGTGTTGAGCTCTTTTTCAGAACCGTTTGAAGTTGTATCGGGCTTGTTCATGGCATTGATTCTAGTGATCGCAAGACATCGACCACATCCGGTCGTGACAAGAGAACAACACCAAAACCCACATCATGCAGTGCTTTGGCAATTCTTTCATGCGTGACAATGGCCCGTGCATTTGAAAAATCAACCGGTTGTAAATGAGCCACCAGGTTGTGAACCGCCTGGGAACTCGTAAAGACCCAAACATGGGTAGGCTTTAAAAATTCTTTGACACTTTGACGCTTGTCTTCTTGCCAAACAGGGCAAAGCCTTTGATAGGCCACCACATAGACCACTTCAAGGCCATGCGCCTGGAGTTGTTGGCTTAGAAATTCGCGTCCAACTCCCCTATCCATGTCACCCGGCCCACTGGCGTATTGATCGGTACCTCGCACAATCAAAACCTTTTGCCCCGCTCGCACCGTGTCTTTGACACGCAACCACAAATGTTCACTGTCCCAAAGCCCAGATTCATCTTGCGGCATCCAAATAAAAGGCTCGCTGATCCCCGCTTCCAACAAAGCCGCTTTGCTTCCACCTCCCGTGGCCCAACACGGTGTGCGCCAGGCACTCATATCGAGCTCAAGATGTTGGAAAAATTGGACCACTGCTTGAGGGCTCACAAACATAATGGCTTGGAATTGATCCAAATGTGTGCCCATGCTTTGCAGGGCACGGGGCTCGGGAGGACCCTTGATTTCAATCAAGGGCAGGTGCTGAACTTGAAAGCCCCGACCCTTGAATGCCCTTTGCCAACTGTCCGAGGGCGCCTTTGGTCGCGTGATCACAACGGTACGCGCAATGCTGGGGTCGCGCAAGGGCTGTTGGCTCATGAGGATGAAAAGTTTGACTTGGGTTTAATCAGCTAGAAA
>Ga0114978_10000374_pt1 | contig 37354 bp, 40 predicted proteins | sample S_140212_EF_Meta_FD_87027 | JGI IMG/M metagenome (GOLD analysis project Ga0114978, IMG submission 87027) | Freshwater microbial communities from Lake Simoncouche, Canada to study carbon cycling - S_140212_EF_MetaG | ecosystem: Environmental > Aquatic > Freshwater > Lake | place: Lake...
ATATCACCAACTTCGTATTGATTACCAGCATTGATTAAACTAATACTTGAAATTGTACCACCAGAAACAGTAACTCCAAATGTAGAGTTTTCACCATGTCCGTTTGTAGTTCCGGTTAGACCGTTATAAAATCCAGGAGTTGATGTTGTTCCACTTGATGTGTATGTTAATGCTACTATAATTCCATAATTAACAATAAAATTATAATCAAAAATTTTAGTATCTATGTTGTTTCTTTGGAAGTAATAACCCACTGTGTTATCTTCAAAGTAACTAGCAACTTTATTGTTGTAGAAATATTCTCCGATTGTATTATCTTGAAAATAGTCACCAATTATATTGCTTTCAGACTGTACTACACCAAATCCAAATCCTTCCTCAATATAATTACTCGTAAAATTTTTTCCGATTTTATTATTAGAAAAATCATCAGATATATTATTATCATAAAAGTTATCCCCTATTTCATTATTGGTAAAGTTATCTCCTATTTCATTATCAAAATAATTGTTTCCTAATTTATTTGAGTAAAAACTATCAAGATCATTACTATAGAAATAGTTACCAACCACATTATCATCAAAACCACCACTTAAGTTATTCGCAGCGAAACCATATCCTATCTTATTAGCATAGAATCCATATTTTATCTCATTACCCTTAAACCCATTTCCTATATCATTATTTTGAAACGAGAAATCAGTCTGTGTGTAAACTGAATTCCATTCAGTTCCTGATGGTCCATTTCCATTCCAACCATTTTGTACAGCTTTGTTGTATATACCTTGATTATCTCCTCTTTTAATTTCAAGACGACCTTCAATAATAACATCTACTTCTGGACCATAATTTGTTTTTGTAAAGTAAACAGTATTCTCAGATAAATTAACTCCATTTGCCCAAATCCTTCTTCTCTCATATGAGAAACCACCACCATTGATACCTCGAGTCCACTGTGTGAATTTAACAAGATGGTACTCATCATAAGAAGTCCTCTCTGTTAGCTCTGAATTAGAAGACCAGTTACTAACCGTAGGTCCTGTAGCAATGAAAACACACCCATTGGTATTAATAACACCACTTTGTATATCTGCAACATCAGTGAAATCATCAGTACCTTGATAGTTTGTAATTTCATATGTCTCACCTACTATTAATTCACCATCAGTGATTGTTGCTCCTGAGTTACGAGTGAAGTGCATGATAAGTTCTTTACCTAGAATAACATTACCAATATTTTCATTCGCACCCAAAGCACCATAAAATGATTGGTAGTTTCTATAAGTTAGATTTTCTATGTTTTGATAATTCCAAGTAAAGTACTGAGTATCACCCAGAGTGTTATTCTCAAAGTCATTACCTATTGAGTTATCCTTAAAGTTTGGATAGATATAATTGTTATCCTGAAAATACTCACCTATTTTATTATTTTGGAAATAATCTGAAATATAATCATTATCGTTAAACCCATTACCAATGTGGTTTCCATAAAAATCATGACCAATATTATTATTGTTATAGAATCCATTACCAATCACATTTTTGTAGAATTTACCATAAACATTATTTTCATTAAATTGATTCCCAATTTGGTTATTTTGGAAATCACCTCTAATTTCATTTTCATTAAAGTTATTTCCAATTTTATTTCTATAAAATTCGATTTCACCTAAGTTTCCACGATCACCTAAAGTGTTGTACTGAAATTCATTACCAATTTGATTATCATAAAATCTAGAGTAAATAGTATTATCGTAATAGTCATTTCCTATAATATTATCTTCAAAATCTGACCATATAATATTATTATTAAAATTACTACCAATATTATTATCATAGAAATCGTTATCAATATTATTATCATCAAAATCATCGCCTATGTTATTATCCTGAAACGACGCTAGTATATAATTATTCTGAAAACTATTATCTATGTTATTATTACGAAAACTATTTAATATTCTATTATTTTGAAAAAAGTTACCAATCTTATTATCATCAAAATCATCGGCATCAGTTCGTATAATATTATTTCTAAAATAATGACCTATTACATTTTCTTCAACATCACTATCAAAAGTGTTATTCATAGACCCATTACCTATTACATTGTTAATACAGTCTTCACCAAATACGTTATTTGGAAGATCGAAAGCCTCTTCATCCCACCCTATTGCTAGATTATAAAAATCACCAATGTAATTATTTACTACATCATCATTATCAGGAAATGTTTTACGATCTGAATAATCATCTTGTCCATCTATGTTGTTTGGAAAATAACTTAAATAAGAACTGTTATCAGCATCTAATCTATATCCTTTGTGGTAATTTCCGGTATAACTCGGTATAGAACTACCAGTAACTGACATAGTTAATGATGATGTTATTTCAGTAATTTCGAATACATATTGAGTTGTTTCAGGAAGAGCTATATAATCACCAACAGAAAAATCATCACTGAAATACGTTCCTTGTCCAGAAATTACACCATCCGTATTTAATTGAATAGCTCCTCTAAGAGGTCCAAATTCATGATAAAATGCTCGATATCTTTTAAATAAAACTTCATAATGATCATAATCGGTTCTGTTATTATACCCATCTATTCTTTCAACAATTCTACCATAAGCAGTACCACCAGAAGTATAAGTAGAAGAATATGTTACATCATACTTTATTTTATCCATCGGATAATCAGGTTGATAAGCGTCAGGAGCCAAAGTATTTACACTAGTTGCAAGTACAATTATTGGGTGAACACTAGATGTTTTATAAACTCCTTGATAGATTACACCTCTAGAAATATTATAATTTGGTTGATCATAACAAGTCATAAAGTCAGTTATTCTATAGTATGAACCAGGTATTAATGCATTGTCATCAATAGCAGTGCTAATTGCTGAATAAGTTATATCTGTTAACCCAGCTCCCCCACCAGTTGGTGTTGTTGATCCATTCTCGTCCTTTTCGCTAAAATTAGGACCATCAAATCCAATATATTTAAATCCAGCAGGTGGATTTGGTAGAGATGCGAAATCTGTTTCTGAAAATAATATTCTTCTCATGTAGTAGTAGTTATATTTTTTATAACTTATATATTAAAAATGAAAATGAACAAAATCTTTTAGAGTATTAGCTCTATCAGTATGTCCAATAGCTGTTAGTTTTTTAGCAGCAGATAGATATGTTCTTGGTCTAAGTTCTTCGTTAAATCTTTTTAAGTATTTCATATATTATATTAATTTTCTAACTTACTTTAGTGTACCCGTAATATACTATTTGGGCTGAACCACTGTTATTGGTTATACCAAATGTGAATACATTTGAAGTTGATCCCATATAAATTGTGGTACTAATACCTCCCGCAGATCCAACTATCTGATTTGGTATTGCGGTTAAAACTAAAGTACCCGTTATTGAAGGGGAAGGATCATACCACCACCCATACTGTACACCTATTGCAGGTACGTTTGTATTTGATAGCGTTACTGTGGCGTTCCAATTAACAATACCATTTGGAATGTTTCCATTCACCCACATAACATATGATTCACCTGCAGTAACTGTAAAACTAACAGTATTTGCACCTGGTGATAAAGTCCAACTTCCTGTGACTGCTACATTACCACTCAATCCTGATGAACCAGAAGAACCACTTGTTCCAGAACTACCTGATGAACCAGAAGATCCTGAAGTACCACTTGAACCAGAACTACCTGAAGTACCGGATGATCCGCTTGTTCCTGAAGATCCACTTGATCCAGATGTTCCTGAAGATCCACTTGATCCAGATGTTCCTGATGTACCATTTACACCAGAGATACCTGACGTGCCAGATTCACCACTTGAACCGGAAGAACCAGATTCACCACTTGAACCGGAAGAACCAGATTCACCACTTGAACCGGAAGAACCAGATTCACCAGCACTTCCTGAACTCCCTGAATTTCCCATTACATTGTAGGAAACTACATAAGGAGATGGACCAGCTAAAATATCAAAACTGATAATATCAGCACTAGTAATTAAAAATCTTCCAGAATTAGGAGTCGTTACCTCATCAACTATAAAAGACACAACACTAGTACCATCTGTTATTGTAAAAACTACAGGTAAACCTGCTAACACATATCCTGATAAAGAAGTCAACATAGTTGTTTGGTCATTACCATCCTGATCTATGGCATTAATATCTACTGATATAAGTGTAGGAGTAGGTGAGTCAAAACCACAAAATAAATTTCCAACAACTTCCGGACTCTCACTTACAATCCAAACAGATGTATTTCCTCTTCCTAGAGAAACAGTATTGTCTACATATGCCTTATCAACCAATGAGTGAGTAACAAAAGTTGCTGAATAGTCTTCATAATAAACAAGACCTTGTCCGTTTTCAAAAGAAACTAGTGAACTACTACCTGAAATTGAAATTTGACCACCAGCACTTAGTGTTAGATCTTCTTCAGCTAAAATCTGAGCAGATTCAATTGAATCTAAACTAATAAAATTAGCCACCACATCATAAACTGAACTTGTAAATACAATGTTATCATATTCTGGCAGAATCAAATCGTAATTGTTTCCAGATAATTCTAAGGTTGAGTCTAAATAACCACCAATACTTACAGTAGTTCCACTTGTAGTCAAACCATTTCCATAGTTAAGTTCTAAAAGATTTCCATTTACTAATAAATTACCAGAACCATCTGATTTTAATTGAACATCATTATTTAAAATTAATCCGTTTGTACTTAATAAACTATTAGTACCAGATATAGTAACTCCATTGATATAAAGATTGGAGTTTATTAGAGATAAATTATTAGAAGTACTTACAGTTGTTCCACTAAATGTAAATGGTGCATTTAATAAGTCATTATAACTTGTTAAATTTGAACTGTTATTAAGAAGTAAGGAATTAGTTCCAGCAGTAAGTAAAACACCACCTTGTGATGTTAAACCACCAAGAAGAATACCATCAAAAACTATATAGTTATTATGAGATTTTATAGAAGCGGTACCTAAGTTAATTGTATTACCAGACAAGTATAGATCTCTCCAATTATATCCAGCAGTTGCACCAATATCATATGTGCTACCAGTTGCTGGAATTAAATGTGATGAGATATTATTGAGTGCTACCGAAGCAGTACCACTACCACCAAGTCCAGTTAAATTTAAGTACCAAGTACTAAAAGTAGTACCAACTCCTTGTGATTCATTAACAATAAAAGAAAAAGATCCAGTTATATTATTATAATAATCAACCGTACCTATCATATAAGAAGTTGTACCGTCTTCATAATAATCATCATCCACCATTAAATTAGGAATCTCATTATAAACTATAACTTCTTGTCCTGGTGTCCAAGCTAAATTTATTTGTGTATCTAAATCTACCACATAACCAACATCTGGTATTACTATAGTTGTTGTTGATGTACCACTATATCCAGGACCAGTAGCACCAGTTGGTCCTAATTTATCCGCTGTTGCAATTTCATTTGCAACATAGTTCTCGATTTCCTTGTCTATAAATAAAGGAACCTTCACTCTTAAAATATCTAATCTTTCTTGTATTAATTTCAATGCTTCTCTAGACTCATTGGCACTAGAGAAAGCTATCATAATAAGTTTACCACCCCTAAGGTTAATTTTCAGTAAATTATTATTTGACAGTACGTTAATTACTGAAAAAGGCTCAATTGAATATTTAACAATTCCACTATTATCTTTAATTAAGATATTTCTATCTGTTGAAGATAATGGCTTTAGAAACTTATCATAGCTGTAACTCATTTCTTTCTATTATTTTTATACTACACTTAAATTTATTATCGCATTTACATAATTCAATGCAATATCTGAGTAATCAAATGTTACAGTGTAAGAACCAGTAGCAGTAATTGTAGAAACTGTACCTAAAGCATTACTCAACATTATATTATCAGAAGAAAGTGTCATTATTCCATCTCTATCATCATCAGTGTAATCTACCAACACATCAATCAAATTCTGTTTTGTTACAACACCAGCTGTTCCGTGAATACCAATAGAAACAGTTGTTGAGAAAGTAATACCCATATTTGTATCAACTGGAACTGAATTATTACCAGCAACTGATATAGTTGCTCCTGAAATAACATCACCTACTTTATCATAAAAATAAATAACCGGTGGTTGACTATCAGCAACCGGATTTAATAATTCTATATCAATATTAGGGTTTGACAATATATAACTCAATAATGATTGAGCTTGTACAGAATCATATTCAGTTAAGAACTGTAAAAAGATAACACCAAAACTTGAGTCATCTATGATAATTATACTACCATTTCTTTCTATTGATTGTATATTACTTAATGTAAGATATATTAATGGTCTTATTGGACTTGATTTATCGTTAATAACAATAGATTGACCAACAACATAAGATTTTATATCTGTGTATTCTAATCCTGTAAATGATGTACCAGATTGATTAATACCATCATTAAAGAATGAATACTGGTCATCAATAACACCAATCATAACATCTAGATTAACATCATACTTTGTATTTGGATTAGTTAAATAAAGTTGTTTTACTCTATTTGTAGTATTTCCAGTAAGAACCATCATTTGAGCAAAGCTATAAACTTTAGTTAAATCATCATAATAAGAATAATTAATGTAATTATCATCAGGAATTACAGATTTACTATTATAAGTTACTTTTATTGCTAAAAATGTAGCATTATCACCAAGTCCTAAATGATTTAATAAGTAATTTACTTGACCAGCTTTAAGAATAATTCTACTTCTTAAAAGTTGTTTATATGGCATTCTTAAGTCAGATACCAACAATCTATCAGCTGTTGTCGATCCATTAATTGCTAAAAATTCACCATTAGATACTTTAATATATTGACTTTGTGCACCGAATAAGGATTGTCCACCGCAAATACTCATAAGTTAGATTATAATTTTATGTATATATTAAATTATAATCACACTAAATCTTCAACTTGAATATAATATCTTTCTTCCAATACAGGAGAGTTAGATGTTTTAGTAATTTTTATTCGTTTACCTTTATTTAAAGTAAAATAAGGTGAATTTGACAACGTAGAAGAAGTTGAACTATGAATTGTTAACGGTAATGAAGCAGATGATCCATAAGCCACTAAATCAGAATTTGATGAAATATCAAATACAACATAAGAACTAGTCAAACCAACTACAGAATCAACTGTATATTGTCCAGAAAAATCAAAAACTGAAGATGTACCAACATAAAAATTATTTAATGTAAGAACATCACCTGATTTTATAGAGTTATTTAAAACATAATTGTTACCACTAAAAGGAACTTCTAACTTATTTCCAATATTAAGTATTAAATTTTGATTTAAGTCAACATCAAAATTAAAATTCTTCCACATATAAGATGAATTTTGTAATTGATTTTGCGGATTGTAAAAAACAGGTAAATCAATATTACCCAATAATAAAACTTCTGTGATATTTGGACCAGCATAATCACTTCTCATATAAATATCTAACTTTTTATTCTGAGAAGAAAAATCCGAACCATCAATTATTAATTCAGCAGTTTGTCTTAAATCTAAATCTCTATCAAATAAGAAAGTCAATCTTTCATTATTTGGTAAAACTAAATTTACCTCATCGTTATTACGAACTCTTATAAGAAAGTTTTTATTCGTTGGCACTGAGAAATTTATTGGAATAGCTCCTTCAGCATCGTACATATTACTTGTTAAATATGTATTTAACGAAACATATTGAGTATCAATACTTGTAAGTGATATAAGAGGAGGAGTTCCTGGTTGTTGACTAACTTGAATTGAAGAAGAACTTACAATTTGATTAGTCGAGTATAATCTTAATAAAATTTCTAAATTAGAAATTTTAGCATTTAATACATTAATATCTGTTTGAGTATATAAAAGACTCTTAAGATCTTGAATTTCAGTTCTAACAAAATCCTGTTCAGCAACTATTGTTAAAAAGTTATCATTTATCGAAGCCAAACGTTTCATAGCTTCATTAAATAAATTCATACTAAACAATGAATTTATCGCTTGTGGATTATAAGTATCTACAACATTCTCATTTATAATATTAAAATTTAAATTTAAACTAAAAGCATAAGATGTACCGTCTTGAGTTCCATTTGTAACTAACTTCTTATAAACCGGAAATCTTAATCCAATTTCTTCATCAACTGGATTATTATTTGGATTATTTAAGAAAGAGATTCCATATAGGTTAGTTCTACTTATACCATTTTGGTCCTCAACTGTATAATACCAAAGTATAGCATTAAATTCAAAATCTGTTGGTGGTTCACCATTTGTTTCTTGAGCATTGAATTGGTCGAAATTAGTTACAAATTGTCTAGGTATATTCATTTTAACATAGTGACTAATGTTAAAATCTAAAGTAACTCCATCAACACTCGATCCATCTACTGTTGGATTATTAATATCACCAGCGACACCAAAATAATCACCACTTCTTCTAAGAGAATCTCCGGTTGCAGTTTCATATGTATAATCAAGAGTATCAAATTGACCAAAATAAGAACCAGGATAGTTCTGTGGAGATGATACAATAGGAGAGTTGAACAATTCAGCACCCATAATCTCTGGTTGATATTGACCTGGTATAATTGGGAAAACTAAATTAGGCTGATAATTAACATCAGTCATAGTTCTAAACAATATATCAGGTGTTTGACCAGTATGATCTGGTATATGAGCATATACTTCTGTATATGAACGATTCGCTTCTTGAACGTTACTCAAACCATTTACTTCACCAATATATTGTACTAATTTACTATAAACCAAAGTAGAATATCCTATAATAGCACCTGGACTTGGTATAGCAGATAAGGTAGTAAACATATTAAACACAACTCTTTGTCCTTGTGTTGCACCAGCTGGTAAAATCTCCATTACATTTAGATTAATACCATCTTGAGGTGTATATCCATAAGTTGAAAATGCAGATTCAACAGTTGTAAGAGTTATATCACTTACATTAACTAAATCACCAACTCTAAAATTAGTCTGACCTTGAAACTCTACCTCAACATATTGTTGACCAGCAAAAGTTCCATTAGTTTGATAACAATTAATTATACCATATGGTGTAACTTCTCTTTCTTTCCATAAAAATTCAGGGAAATACTCATCATCATTTTGATTATTAGATTGGAATTCCGTAAGTTGACTAAAATATTCGTCTTCTGGAATCGCAGGCTCAAAATCAATTAATCCTATTTTTTTACACCATTTCCAAAAAACTTTCTCAGTTATAGTTTCCAACGCATTAGTATTATAATAATACTCAGAATTATTAAGTCTACTTTCTCTTACAACCACCTCTTGATTCGCAACATAGTTTCTTAAAGATTCAATCATTTGTGTACCAAAATCTGTTGCTGGTGTTGCAACTGGTGATTTAATAAATGAATTATCAAAATCAAAATATATCGGTTTAGACATAGTACCTGATACCGTATTTTGTTTTGGAAAATTTAATAAAACATACTTAGAAAAGTACATTTTGTAATTATTGTTTTGATAAGCTGCTGATATATCTTCAGCTGCCCCTGGGAACGCATAAAATGTTGTTCCGTTGGACTTTAGAGACTTATAGAGAGGGGTAGAAGCCATTTAACTATTTTTTTTTCTTACTCTATATATAATAATTCAACACTTCCATTTCACAAAACATAAAGTGTTTTTTAGATATAAATATTAATGTTAATAATATCTCACATATTTTATATCTTTGGATTTTTGTTTTTTATAAACAACTTTAAAATATTAATGAGATTTAATAATTATTACTACCTAAAAGAATGGTATATAAAATTTCAGAATGTAACTGGTAGTAGACCTAAGAGTCAGGATTTTAGAACCAAAGAAGATTATGTTACCTTTAAGAGTAAAAACACTTTATCTATATTTGAAATAATTTGGTTGTGTATTGGTGTATTCACAAATAACTGGTTTATCTTTCTTTTTCTTTTATTAGTTAATTTAATTGCAAATATTAATTCTAGTAATATAAGTATTATAGATAGATTTTTTTCATTTTTTTATATTTTAATGAAATCTGTAATTTACATGATTTTGTTTATAAATGAATTCCATTTAAGAATAAACCTATTAGATGTTATTTGTTCATTTTTTTAACAAACTCCTCAAAAGCTTTTTCAGTTCCTTTTATAACATATTCATAAAGACCAAATGAATTTTGACTATTTGGTGTGTTATCAAAAAACTTTACATCATTCAACACTTCATCTATATCATTTCTCCACTTTAGATAAAAATCATAAATATCGGAATCATTTATAAATCCATCAACCTTCACATCCTCTGGGTTTTTGATAAAAGATTCAATAAACTGATTTACCTCACCACCGGAATTCTCAACAGTTTTTTCTATCATTGATTTTACTTCTTCTTTAACTTCTAAAAATTTAGATGAGTCTGAAGCATCTGTTTCTTTTTCAGATTGAACTTCAACTGTTTCGTCAGCTTCTTTAATAAATTGAATATATCTTTTAATCATAACTTATATATTAAATAATTATTTCAATTTACATCCAAGTTGCTTCAAAGACTCCATTGTACCAAATACCACCTTCCCAAAGTCCTTCTTTGTATATTCCATTAGTCCATATACCAGATTTCCAATTACATTGTGAAAAGACACTAACAACTCTTAGTTTTGTATCAACAGGGGCTTGAGAATTTAAGGTTATATTTCTATCAACATAAATATTTGTATACTCTAAATTAGTGTCTTCTACCGTGTATAAAACAGTATATGTTTGAGGAACTGAATTATTTCCATACACAATACCTAAAGTACCAGCGGCGTTATTATCAATAATTGTAATTTTGTCACCAATGTTAAACTTAAATATACCATTTGCGACAAAATAATTCTCACTTGTAGTAGTTGATCCAGTAAATCCAATTACTTGCACATCTTCTAAAATTCCACCATACCAAGTACCAGACTTCCAATCAATATTATAAGCAACGCCACCATAAAAGTCACCTTTTAACCATTGACCAGTGTACCATATAGAATATTTGTGTATATCAGAGACATCTGGTTCACCATTAGAATCTAAATTTAATCTTGAGTAGAAAGATCCACCAAGCCATTTACCTCCATGCCAAGTTGCAGTTCTACTATTAAATGAATTTACTCCAAATCTCGAAGGTGCATTTTTCTCTTCCCATTGACCATTATACCACATACCGTTTTCAAAGTCACCACCATACCATCTACCATCTAACCAGTAAGCTGGCTCAACATCTGTATTGAAAATCCCGTTGTTCCAAGTACCTAAAACCCAAATACCACCCATGAATAAACCATTGTTCCAAGTACCGTCATTCCAGATACCTCTATACCACAAACCATTATTCCAGTTACCACCATACCATCTACCACTTATCCAAGTTCCTCCATTCCAAGTTCCATTAAACCATCTACCACCAAACCAAACAGAAGCGAGTAAATCAAGAGATGTTTCATCTATATCAACTTCTAAATTTCTATCTTTAATTGTTTTAGCGTCCCAAACACCATCATACCAGTCCCCAGATATCCAATTACCAGATATCCATCTACCACCAAACCATCTACCACATTCCCAGGTACCTTTATACCACGTTACAAAACCATCAGGAGCAACAGCAATAGTTGCTCCTGATATTTCAGCTTCGAGTAACCAAGGAGCGCTTCGTATTACATCTTCTAAACTTGTATTTTCAATAAGTCTAAATCTATATTTACTAAAATCAACATTAATTAAACTAAATACATCTCCTTTTAATAAAGTATTTTCAATAGTTAATTCAATAGATTGTTTTGCTCTACCATCAACACCTAAGTCTATCAAATCAACTGGTGAGAAATTTAAGAATGGATCTCTCTTTTTATACCTAACAAATCCAACATCATTACCAACAGAAACAGCATTACCATATGGAATATTAAGATAAAAGTTATACTCATTAGCCACAATAACAGCATGATATCCTAAGTAATTTTGATTTAATTCCTGTGAAGATCCTGTACCACCAGTGAATTCTAAGTTAACACCGTCTCCTGTTTTAAGACCATGCTTTTTATTACAAAATATGAAAAGATTACCGGAATAATTTCCAGTATTTAGAATAGGAACTTCAATATCTCTTTCTAATTTTGTAAAGTTCATACTAAGCTCATTCTTGTAATCAATATAAACAAGTGAACTTATATTCTCTATTGTATCAACATCTGATAAAAGAACCTTTGCATAAGAATCTGTTGGTATTTTATAATTAAGTTCTTTCTCATAACTATTATAAGTAAAACCTTGAGACACCTCAGTATTTCTTAAATTTAATCTACCAATATTATTTAATTCTTGTAGGTCATAACTAATCTGATGTAGTTTTCTTCTAGATATAATATCAACAAAGTAAAGAGGGTCATTAAGATTAAAGTCAAGTTTTTTATGAAACTCAATAGTATATCCATTATTAACAACATCTTGATATTTCTTCATCACTAACAATCTCTCAGTAGTTGATGATGGAGTAGCAGTAGCATATATTGGACTGTCATATAATCTAACATCTACAAAAGTATTAATTAAAATACTTTCCCACTCTCTTTTCAAGTCTTCACCAAATAATATTTTATTACCCGTTGTTCCAGAAAATGTTATACCATTATAATCAATATAAGCCCCATCAATTTGGAAATTACCAACACCTTGTAGGGGAATTCCTCTATAATCAGGAAGAGAGTAATAAGTTTTATCAGCGTAAAAAGTAGGATTTGGATCACCTTTATCATTTATTGATTCTAGATAATCTAAAAGATTATAAGTTGGTGTGTATCCAAATTTTAAGAATCCAGATGTATAAGACATTGTAAACTTATCAGGTCCTAAAGCGTTTATATCACCATAAACAAAAACATTTGCAGCTAAGTTATAATAAGATGTAAGGTTATTAAATTTACCAGATACTTCTACATAACTAGACGCGGTTTTATAAATGAAATCATATCCAATTCCTATTGGATGTGTTGAAAAATTTGATTCTAACTCATAAATATCATTAAATCTATTAAGATTCTTAATAACAATTGAACTTGTATTCAATGAAAGTTCTTTTATAATATTATCATTAAATGAAATAAATGCGTAAACATATGTTTGTACTGATGGTGGTGAGATTGATGCAATTGTCTCAATTTTATTAACTAATAGATTAGTATCAATAACAGATGACTCAAATCTAAGTACATCACCCACAGAAACAGAAAAACTTGAAGTAACTGATAATACCATTATGTAATCATACATATAAATATCAAAAGATTGTGTTGGTGAAGCAATAGCCGTCATACCAAATCCATTATATCTACTATGTTCATCACCATAAAGTAAACTAGGTGCTAATTTACTGACGTGATTTATATCAATTGTCATACTACTAGCTGTTAGTGTAGAGTATGTAGCGTGAACAAAATTAGCTGAGTATTCAACTTTACTAGCATCACTTAATGGTATACTAGAATAATACTCAAAGGTCTTTTCTCTGTCTTTCTTATAATCAAACCAGTTTACCTCAGATTGAGTTAAATAACTCGGAGCCGTTGCTCCATATTTAAGAGGACCAAAATCAATGTACATTCCAGCAGATGCTCCAAAACTAAATGTAACACTCGTTGGTAATCTATAACCACCAAAATCATCAAAGAAATTTAGTTTAGAACCAGCATCATAATCTAAATAAACTAATTTAGATTTTAATCTATCCTCAAATCCTGAATCAATTAATTGAAAATTAAAACTACTACTAAATGTAGAAGATCTCAATAATGAATTATTACCACATATTATCAACTCATCTTCATAACTAAATATCTCATTAGGAAAATAAGATGACTCATATGTAGCATGTGTCGCAGAAAGTATAGTATTTGAGTAAGAAGTACCAACACCAATTTGTGAAAAACTACCTAAGTCAAATGAGAATAAACCTGAACTACCACTAGATATATCAATACCGGTAAAATAGAATGTATTTGAGTTTTGTTTTCTAGATATATTTAGAATATCATCATAATCTTTATTAAAATCAAAATATACGAAATCGAAGTTTGGTATAGAATCATTTAAATCATAAGCAATTATTTTACTATCATCAGTAGTAATAAATATTAATTCTTTATCACCTGATGTTGATTGTGTTGAATATGAAAATGTTAATCCCCAAGAGTTTACATTTGTATACAAAAGGTCATTTATGTTATCAACTAATAAATATTCATCCTCATCATCAATTATTCTAGATACTCTTCTTCTATAAGCAACCCATCCAGTAATATCTTTTCTCATTTCAACAAAAATACCAGCATCACCACCGATATAAAATTGATTTGGTTTAACGTAAACAACTTTATTAAAGTTAAATGTATCAAAGGCTTCTACTCGTATTCTTTCCCAGTTAAAACCACCATCTTGTGTAACTAAAATAGTACCTAAGTCACCAACAACAGCTCCTCTCAAATCATCGTAAAATGAAATTGAATTTAAGTCAGTAGTTATTATTCTTCTAGGACAAGAACAATCCACTTCAATTCTATCAGTCAAAAAGTCATGTTTTCTAGCTCTTAGTAAAACACCAGTATCACCACATATCCAATAATATTTCAATGTTTGTGAAATACCTCTTAAATTAACTTTATACTTATTATTAATAATGTTAGAATATCCTTCTTGGTTATTTAATATAATACCAAACTCACCTACTGATATTGTTCTTTGAGGTATACTATAAGTGACCGAATCAATTGTGTAGGATTGAGTTGAACTTTTAATAACATCATAATAATTTATTTCAAATAAGTTATTATAATCAACTCTATTCCTAAGAATCCAATTTTTCTTTTCAGTAAAGTAGATTGGTTCATCAACAGATGTGGATGGAAAATATCCACTTAGTAATCTATTTAGGTGAAATTGTTTACCTCTATTTGATATACCCTCTTTTACAACAACACTATACCTTTTACAGTTTTCATAATCATCTAAATCAGGCTCTCTTACTAATTTACTATTAGTGAATTTATAAATACCATTTGTCTCATTGTAATAACTATATTCTATTGATCCCCCAAAATTAGCAATTGTTGAATATGTACCAATAAAAAATGTATTTGGATCTACTGTATTAAGAAGAGATATGGTTGTAATTTGGTCTTTTATCAGAACTTTATGACCTTCTTTTAATCTAACACCATCAATTACTAAGTTTGTATAATTTGCTGCTAAGTCATCTAAAGAAGTAATAGTTGCAACGTCAACATAAACAAAATTACTTAATTGGTCTTTTATTAAACGATTGGGAGTAAAAAGAGTCTTAAGAGTCATTCCATAATCAGCTAAGTACTTCTCATAATAATCCGAGAAGTTTAAGTCATTAATTTCAATTGGACTTCTACTTGGAATTAGATAATTAGAGTAGTTAGATGTTCCTAAACCAACGTACCAGTTTCTTTCTTTATATTCACCAATAACATCATAAAGATCATCCAATGAGTTAACTGGTATATAACTAGCCCCACTTAAACATTTAGAGTAGTATCTAGTAGCGGAAAGTTCTTGAGTCGTGTAATCAAAGTCTGCTTGAGGTAAAACATCTTCAGTTGAGTACCACTTATTTAAATCACTGTTGTATTTCCACATATTATTTTATAACTTTTAATTTCCAAATAGCTGTTTTAACATCTATTAATACATCACTTTTAACAATTTTTACCTTTGATTTTTTAAGCACTTTTTTTATATCAGCAACAAAATCATCATATTTGTATATATCCTCTATATAATCAGATATATCAATTTCATAATTAATCATTTCTGAAAAAATCAAATCATAAATCAAATCATCCTTATTTCTCACGATAAAAAATAATTTTTCATCATTATATATTAAATAGTGAATACTCTTATAACAAAGAATAAGAGAAAGAAACGTATTGGATATATAAATTATAAAAAATAATCTATTTATGAACAGACCTAAAAGTGAAATCAGAACTCAAGTCAATGAAGGTATTCAGGATTGGGAATATAAAAAAAACATTAGAAAGAAAAACTCTTTATCCAAAGAAGAGTTTCAGAAATGTAATGTTCATTTAACAGAAAAACAAAATAATCTTTATAAAGGAATAAGAAATAATATTCTAACAGTTGTACACGGACCAGCAGGAACATCAAAAACTTATACAACTTGTTATGCAGCATTAGCTCTTTTAGCAGATAAAAAGATTGAAAGGATTATTATAACAAAGCCAATTCAAGAAAGTGGCGAGAACTTAGGATTTTTACCAGGAAGTATGGAAGATAAACTACATCCATACAAACAATCTTATTATACAACATTTTGCAAAATTATCGGAAAACCAACAACGGATATGCTTTTTTCAACTGAGGAAATAATATTTGAACCATTGGCTTATATGAGAGGATCAACATATGATAATTCTTTAATGTTATTAGATGAATGTCAAAATGCTTCTATCAAACAACTTATGCTTTGGATTACTCGTTTAGGAAAAGACTCTAAAGCCGTTATGATGGGAGACACATCACAATACGATGTTAGAAAAAAAGATTCAGGTTACAACGATTTCATCAAATTAGTTGATGGAATGAAAGACTTAAATCTTTTTGAATTTACAAATGAAGATATTGTAAGAAATAAATTCTTAGTCGAGATTGCTAACAGATATGATAAATATCGTTCAGAGCAAAAAGACTTTTAATTTTCCTCATCCCAAAATTCCTCTTCCGGTTCAGAATCTCTTTCTACCTGTCCGTTACTTTGCACTAATTTATAAGCGTAATCATGGTATTCAGAGTTAGAAAATCTATTTCTACTAGGATTAAAATACTTAAATGTATCTAAATAAGGATAATATGAAAATTCAGAATTTTCAAGTTTAACAAATAACTTCAATCTTACTGGTTCTCCATCAATATCAAAAAGAGTTTCTGATTTAGCACTTTGTTCCCATTTACAAATATATCCATTTTGTTTAGCCCACATCTTAAATGTTTCAACATCATGGTCATAAATAGAGTAAATTCTATCCATAAACTTAAAAGTTCGTTCTGTATTATGTTCACAAACATTTTCCCATAACAAAGCTCTAGAACGAACTGTTCCATCTTCAGCAAACATAACAACCATTTTGATGTCTACATTTGATGAATATAATTTAAGAAATTTATTACGTTCTTTTTGCCTCATACAAGAATTCCAAAGAGAACCATAAGTATAACCATCAGGCTTAAAGTAGTTTTCTTCAAGATAATACTTTAGAATATCAGATCCTTCTACTACTTTTAAGTCATTAATATTTGAATTAAAATAGGACTTAAATGCGTTGACAAATTTCTCAACTTCGGAATCAGATATACAGAATTCAGAGAAGGCTGATTTACTTAAAAACTTTTTTAGAAATCTTCCAACTTTGATATTAACACGTCCAATTCCAGGTGAGAATGGATCTTTCTGATCAATTATTTTATATTTTGATTTTGGTAAATATGAAAGTGTGTCGATTGAGTTTTGCTCTCGACAAATAAAGTTACCTTCTTCGGAAATCATGCCAGACATTCCGTGTAAAAGAATTGAAGTAATTTTACGGTTGTGTGACCTTTCGATAAAGTTACACATTTCATGGTCAAAAATAAGTCTATTAAACATTTAATATATAGTTTTATGAAGTTTATTTACGAATTCAAATCTTTCTATAATGAAGGTGATATTATTCTCATTGAATATTGGTACAATGATATATTAACACCAGTCAAAATATTAGAAAAGTTATCCTCTAAATCATACAAAGTTAGTCATAATATTCCACAGTCAAAGATACAAAATGCACCTGATGAAGTTATCAAAACAACTGATATAATCGACAAATATCGATTATAAGTCATATTTTTCCATAGCTTTCTCCATCAAGTAGTCATAAAAGTATTTATCATATTGACTATTCGGGTCAAGATACTGTTCAGCAACAACCATAAGTTCTTCTGGACTCATATCTTCATCAACAAATTTCTCAACTAACCAATCATACTCGTTTTTTCTAGAATCTGTTGAAGGATAATAGTCGTCGTCATAGTCAGTGATGTCTTCAAGTCCTCCACCAAAATCATAAAAAGTTTTACCACTGCTTTTTTCACTTCTACGAGTTCTTTTTCTTTTCTTTTTAGTGGAGTAGTTACCATAATCATACACACTAGAATCTGAATACCAATCATCGTGATATCCTTTACCATAACTCTTATATTCAGTTTTGGTGAAATCTCTTACTGTTGGAAGATTTTCCCAATTTACTCTTAAACAAGCTTCTGCTAAACTGGTTAAGTGTTCAATATCTTGACTTTCTGATGTAGTATGTTCTTTATTATAACCAACTGAAATGTTAGTACATTCTGGAATAATCCCCATAAACTCAGCTGAATCTGTGTAAACACCACCATCATCAGTTCGATAATTCATACCTACTCTGTTAAATTCAGAAACAAGAGAATCAGCGAATTTTTCTGAACAACATCTTTGTGAAGACTGGTGTGTGATAACTGAGTTATTACCTCTTCTATCAAATGAAATAATTCTATCAAACTTACCCTTAAACAAACCTTGTTCAGCCGCAAGTCCAGAGCCAATACATCCAACTTCTTCTCCAATGAAAAAGTAATAAAAACCAGGAACATTATTTTGAATCATCCACAACATAACAGTAACACCGGCTTTATCATCAGCACCTAATGTTGTTTTACCGTCTGTTGAAATTATATTTCCGTTTATTTGGTGAGTTACTTTTACAAACTCTTTAGAAACAGTATCGATGTGTGATGCAAAAATTGTTCGTGAATCACCTACTTTATAGTAATAGTTTCCCCACTCGTCTTTCTGTAGACCAGTAGGAAATAGTTTTCTCATTTGAGAAATAAAATCATCCTCGAATCCAAAAGGAACCGTTTTAGATGTTAATCTCAAAAAAGTCTCAAATACAAAATCTTTTACTTTTATCACTCTTCTCATTTTATATAATACAAATATAAGGATAAATATAAGAAAATACAAATATTTTATAAACAAAGAGATAATTTTCAATATATACGGTAAGCTGTTCGCTACACTTATGTCGGGTATCAATAGGATGCCATTGAGATTTAGAAATGAATCAAAGATATAGGATAAAATAAAAAATGAATAACTATGGCAAAACAAATTGCTCAAACCAAGACTAAACCAAGTGCTTGGATCGTTACTCCTAACGACAAAGGAAGAAAATCAATTAAAAGTGGAAAAGTCTTCCTAAAAGACAAAGAAGAATTCGAGATAGAATTATTTAATCCACTAACCGTTTCAGTTCTCGCTGATATTAAATTAAACGGACAATCAATCTCAAAAACAGGATTAGTAGTAAAACCAGGACAAAGGATTTATTTAGACTGCTTTATTGACGATAAAAAGAAATTCAAATTTTCAACTTACGAAATTGAAAACTCGAGAGAAGCATTAGAGGCAACTCAGAACAATGGAGTTTTAGAAGTTTTCTTTTATAAAGAAGATGTTATCACTTTAGATAACTGGCAGACAAAGTTCGGTAGAATAATTGTTGAAAGGTATCCAGCTTATTATCCAAGCTACCCAGTCTATCCTTATTATAATAGACCATCTATTTGGTATGGTACAAATTCAACTACTATTGGTGGTAGTTGTGTGACTACAAATCTACTAACTACAACTTCAAATGCTAATTACTCAAGTAATAATGTTGTAAATTGCAGTTATACATCCGATGTTAATGTGCCATATGGTGGTACTACGGTTAATAATTTATTTTCAGTAAATAATATAGAAACTGGTAGAGTTGAAAAAGGTGAAGTTTCAAAACAAAAATTCACTGAAGTAGATATGGAGTTTGAAAAGAATTACATCTCTTCAACTATTATTCAAATCTTACCAGAAAGTAGAAAACCAACAGAAGTAAAAGAAGTATTCAATAAAAAAACTGGTGAAGTCAAATTTAAAAAAGAGGCAGAAGATGTAATCGAACTAATTAAAAAGTTAGCAGACTTACACTCAGCAGGCATCTTAACAGAGGATGAATTCTCTGAAAAGAAAGCAGAATTACTAAGTAAAATATAAAATAAAATAAGTGAACAGCTTAAAATAAAAGAGAGACTTAAAGTCTCTCTTTTTTATTGTAATTTAGATATTATTTCATCAACTATTTATTTGAAACTGGATAATATATTTATAACTAAGTCTGGGGATTTAGTTATATTACCATGTTCTGTACCAGTTATTACAATCAATTTTGATTTACCTGTAGTAGATCCAGCAGCTTCTTTTTTACTTGATTCTATCTCATCTTTTGACTTAGGTTTTCCTTCCTTGTTACCAGCAAACAAAGATATTACTTCTACACCAGTCAATGGTGGTAGTATATCTCCTCCTGGTGTTGTTTCTCTACCTAGTCCTTTCTTCGCTAATGTGTCTTGTTCAACAAACTTTCTGTTGTTGATAACATCACCTTTTTTAAACGCCATACCTTTTACGTCTATGGGTTTAACACTATATCTCGTTTCAAAATTGGTTTTATCATATTTATCCTCAATTATCCACGGGTTATTACCCTTAGATTCTTTTTCAATTTCTTCAGTTGATGGCGGAAATTTGGAACCTACATATTCTATGTAGTTATCTTTCACATCATCTCTCTTCTTGAATGCTATTAATTCAGCAACACTATAAAAATTTAGAATTTGTTTTTGTTCTTCGGGTGTAATATCACTACCACCATTTCTATTTTTTATAAAAATATTTAATGGTTGAGCCGTGGCTATTCTTGGAGTATTACCTTTGACTATACCTTCTGCGAACTCTTCTGTTGAATTGGGTATACCACTATCTATAAAGAATAATTGATTATTAAACTTCTTAGATCCTTTTAAAGCATTGGCTAAGTGCCAAGCGATTGCGCCACCTATTGAGAATCCACCTACGGCACATTGTTTTATATCATCATTGTTATTTATTTCATTGGCGATTTTTTTAGCATACTCTCTTACATCAAACGCATTTATAAAGTCAGCACTATATACAGAGAAGTCTTCACCTAAAGATTTTGCCAATGATTCAAAATCGTCTTTACCTTGCCCACCATCTTTACCAGAACCTGGTAGAAGTATTAGTGTTTTTTCACCACCCTGTGAAAGGTTATAAAGAATAGTATTATCTTTTTTTTCATCAGCCTCTAAAAGAAGTCTAAACTGTTCGTAGAGTTTTATGTATTTCATATCTTATATTGTTTCTGGAGCATCAATAGATTTTCCGGTAGATTTATCTCTAGTGTTTATAACTAAGTCAGGTTTATTTATTTCCTTTCTTTTTATATAAAACTCATTCATACCATCAGCACCTAATGCACTCACTACTTTTTCAGGATTTGTATGACCAGCTGTTTTTAACATCTGTATTAAAGACTCAGAATTATAAGATTTATTATCTAAATCAGGTTTATCAGTAGCTTCATACCATTTGCAATATTGGTCTATTGAGGTTCCTTCATTATTTATGTCTATATGCACACTCGTATCTTTATCACTGTTTCTAGAAGCAATATTCTTCAATAACCAGTCAAGTGGAGTGAATAATTGCCACTCCTCACAACCTGTATAAAATTTGTCTTTTATTGCAGTATCAATGTCGTCAAATAGAACAGTCTTAGCTGGATGTAAATAAGCAACCCATGCCATACCAGCAACTCTACCATCTTCTCTTTCAGGATTTATACTACCCATGCATCTTGGACATTTATCCTCGCCTTTAATTGCGTATCCAGCGGAAGCTTTAAGACCTTTGTATTTTTCTTTTTCCTCTTCAGATGCCATAGATTCCCATTCTTCATATTTTTCTTTATAATGTCTATCAAAATTAAAAAATGTGTCTGGAAAATCTTTCATAACTTTAGAAAGAGCAGGAAATCCAGCTTTTTCTAGAATTTTAGATATCATAGGTGACGCCTTTTTATCCATAATACTATCAGTGCCTACAAGTATTTTATCAGCTGATACACCTTCATCATCAAGCCAGGAAACTACATCTCTCATTGTTGCAAAAGTTGTTTTTCCAGAAGCACTTGGTCCAGATAATAAGATTAACTTTTTGCCTTGAATACCTAAGCTTTCTTTTATCAATCTAAATTCTTCGTATAACTTTAAGTATTTCATATAAGTTTTCAATTTTAATATATATTAAGAAATGAAACTTAAAAGATATATTCAGTTTATAAAAGAATCTCTTAAAGAAGATATTGAAGAAGGTAATCTTTGGAAATTAGATGAGGACCAGATTCGTGAGTATTTTATCGACTTTGAAGATGCTGGGTATTTACTAACAGTAGAATTTGGATTTGTAGAAGAAACTACTAAACATTACTACAATAGACCATCAGAAAAAAAAGAGATTTATACAGAAAAAGTAACATCTGGTGATAATGTAAGACCAGCTTACTGGATTAGAATTGAAAAAAGTAGTTCTGTTAATAGTGAAGACATAACTGACTCTCTTAAGTTTGTTTACTCTATCTTGAAAAGTGAAGCTAATGCTGATATAACACTACATGATGCTGATACTGATGTAGATATTAATACAACAATCATAAAAGGTGGTATTTTCATAAATACCGAACCGGATGATGATAAATCTGGAGAAGAAGCAGAATCTTATCTAGCACTTTTTGTAAAGCAAAAAGAATCAATTACAATAACACCAAAAGACTTAGTCGATTTTTATGGATGGAACGTTGAAGTAGAAAAAGAAGGACAACTATGGGCTGAAATCGATTTAGAAGATTTATCTGACTACATAATATCATCAAGATCTGATTACAAAGACTCATTAGTTAAAGGTCAAGAGCATATGTGGGACTATTATGATATATCAAACTATTCTCCAGAAATAACATCTTTATTTCAATATGACTTGAATAAAGAAAATGAGATACTAACTGTTAAATCTATCATTAAAGAAGCTGGAGGTCTTGAACAAACTATAAATCATATTGGAGACGAATGTGATAACGATATTTATGAAAAAGTTAAAGAGATGTTGGAAGAAGAATTAATTGACTATCTACTTAAAGAAAGATTCTATAGCACAATTAAACAATTAGGAAGTAATTCAGAAATATTTCAAGAAGTCAGAGATACTGTAGCAAACTGGGAAATGTCAGCACACTGTGATGATAACTATGATGAAATAATCAGTAGTTTTGATAGTATTGTTAGTGATGAATTAGGTCAGTACGAAAAGGTAGAAAAAGAAATAACTAAATTCTATACATCAAAAGACGCTGAAGGAAATCAAACTAAAAGAGAATACAAAACTGATGTAACTTATTATCAATTTCCATACAGTAATGATTGGATAAAAGAAATAGACTCTGATTATCTTTACAATAAAGATTTAGATGATTTATTCAGAGATTGGATAAGAGAACAGAGTATAGATAGAAACTTAAATCCAAGAATATCAGATTATGGTGATGTCGATAAAGTAAAAATGAATACAGATATCAAATCTTTTTTAACAAAATACCTAAATAATTAGAGATTAAGATATTCTTTTAATTTTGACAACATATAATCAGTAATTAAATCCGAAGTATTTACAGAACTTAAATACTTAATATCCACCTTAACTGATTTACTCATTTGTTCTTCTTTTGATCCATCACCCTTAGCAATTACTTCATGATAATCTCTTTCAGTTAATCTCAAAATAAAAGGATAATACTTATTCATAGAACCTTTAGAAACAAAAAGTGGTTTTAATTCTTCCACCTCAAAATCTTCTCTTACAACAATACCAGCTTCTTCTTCTAATTCTCTAAAAAGAGCTGTTTTTGGTTCTTCTCCTTTTTCAATACCACCACCGACAAGTGTGATATGATACTCTTGACCATCTACATACTTAAATGTAGGAATATACTCATATCTTAAAACAAATTGATTTGTATCAATTAAGTAAGGAATACAAACAACCGAATCTCTTTCTTTTACCATTGACCAGTCTTCATATTTAACTATCTGCAATTTACCATCTTGATAAACTACTTCATCTTTATCTGCTTCAAATTCAGTTTTAGGTTTTAGAGTTGAGAATTTTTCCATTTTATAATAAGATTTCTTTATATATTAAATTAGTTGATTGACTTTTTCAATCACCATATCTGGTGTAATCTCAACTGAACACTCAAAATTCTTATCTTTAGGGCACCATTCCCAAGGTTTGTTACCATGTATTATCTCTTTGTCATTCCAACAAGAATTACAAACTGTATCATTAAAAACTCTATATGGTGTGATAAATTCACTTTTAGGATGTGAAAATCCGGATATCATTATAACTGGTTTTCCTATTGACCAAGCTAACCAAGATAACCCAGAACCAAGTCCGATGAAGAATTCGCAATTATAAATATCTGTAATTCTATCTTGTAAATCAATATCACCAGATTTATCTATAACACCAACAGGTTGTTTATTTACAAAATCATTAAATCCAAACTCTTTTTCTTTATCAATACAAACAACATCATATCCTTTAGAGATTAAATAATCACAAACTACTTGCCATCCATTTTTGTTATTCCAATATTTATACTGAGCCGTGGATTGAACAGCAATACAAACATAAGGTTTAGTGAAATTATTATTTTTGTTTTTTATTACTATATTTGGTCTAATCTCCTCATATTCCATACCAAGTATATCAGAAGCGGCCTTTTGTATAGAACCATCTTTGATATCACAAGGTGTAAATTCAGAAATAACTTCATCAGGTCCTAAAAAACAACCTAAATCATACTCAGCATAATAACATTGACAGAAATCAAAAAAACAATTAAACTTTTTACAAGAAAGAGAATTCATTCCCGGTATTAGAGTTGTTCCTTTTGGTGGTTCAGTTGGTTGATACTCTATAAAATTCAGATTATCATATGACTCTAAAAATAAATCTTTGTAATTTTTGATATTAACAAATACCTGACAGTTATTTGTTTTTTGAAACTTATCAACTTGTGATATCCAAGATATTGTATCACCAAGGGAAGGTGATGTAAAATTAATTTTGACTCTTTTATCTTTTAAATCAAAGACATCCGAATAAATTAATTCAGAGTCTAAGTAAATATTTACTTTATAATTAATAAGATATGTTTTGGTATAATGTAAATCATCATAAGATAAACCAGAAAGTAATAGTTTATTATTCTTATTATCCCATATTTCTACTTTATAGATATTTCCATTAGGACAAGAAACTCGTACTTTACAACCTAAACAATAACTAATTTCTATTTGTGGAGACATTTAATATTTATAGTTGCGCGTTGGTTTTCTACACTTCAATTGACTCTTGACATTATTTAATTCGGATGTTCCAATTTCAAGTTTAGCAGTTTTTCTTTTCATAACTAATCCCTCAATCATGTCGATAGGTGTGAGTTTATCAAATAAGTCTTTGAATCCTATCTCATAGGTTTTAACTCTATAAACATTAGTCGTAATTGAATATAAATATTCTTTTTCAGAGTCTACTTTACCATAAATCGAATCCAATAATTCAATTCTTTGTTGAAAACTCTGACCAACTAAATACTCATTTTCGTATGTTAAAATATCAAATATCACAAATTTATGATTGAACTCTTGTCTATTTTCATCGGACTTTGCTTTATTCATATACTCACCGTTAAGAATCATCCAACCACCATTTCCTCGGTAGATATCTTTAATCTCATTATCAGTGAGTCTAAAATTTGTTAATCTTTGATTGTGGCGGTTCATAACAACAAACTTATCTCCATTTGTGAAGATTAAACAGTTAGAACCATTAAGTTTTGGTTGAGCAAGAAGAGAATTATTATCCCAGAAATTTAAATCGTCTGGTGATATAGCATTTTTAGGACGAGGTGGGTAGATATAACGATATGTTAAATACTTTGGCATAAAACAAAGATAAGGAAAACTACTTAACTTGCCAAGGAGCTTGTCCAAAAATTGTTGTTAAATCTTCATTATGTTTTATACCGGTTGCTTTAACAACCTTAGTATTAGCAAAAATAGCTAATTTATAATCCATAATTTCTAAAGGATTATGAATTTTAATCTTTTTAATATTTGAATGAAATGTTGTACTAATATCAATAGTAAACTCAAGAAAATTAACATTTTTATCCTCAAAGAAATCAACTGTATATTCTTTATATTTAGGAAATATTTGTAATTTCTCAGTACCAATTAATCTCTTTTTATATTTAAATGATTTGTAACCTAACCTGTTAGGTGTTGTGAATTCATCATCATAACCATCAATAATATACTTATCATATCGATTCCTATCTTTGATAAGAATATCAATATCATTACTTTTTCTACTAATTAAACCTAATAGTTTAAGTGCTAGTGATCCAGTAATAACATCATTTGGAAAAGTATCAGTTATAAAACTTAACAAACTTTTATTTTCATCGACTACAGAGTCTGAAATTTTAAACTCAATTTCACTATTGATACATTTTAATTTAAAACTTCTAAACTCCATCCTTAAATTATCTAAGGATAGAGTATTGGATACAACTTTTATTGACATTATATTTTTTTTAATTTTTAGAGGTCGGGGATAGATTTTCACTACCGTAGAAGGATTTGCCGTCCTTCGCCTAGATGCTCGGCCACCCGACCGTATATTAAGAGTTTATTTCCTCTTGTAATTCAGACATTAATTGCTGATACTGATAATCTTGTGCCATTGAAATCAAATCAGAAAGTGAATCAAAATCAATTTCCGGATTTTCCAAATAATCATTAATTGTTGTCGTAGCGTCCATAACTTTTATATTTATACAAAGATAATTAAAATTAAATCATATTACAACTTTTTAGTAAGATAATCTAATATCAAATCGACCTTTTTATGAAGAGAATCTATTTTCTCACTTAAAGATGATTCTGATTGATATTCAACTATATCTTCTTTTGGTAAAATTATATCATTGCTGAAATAATCATTATTATAAACAACATTACCATTATCATCCAAAGTACATATAAATTCAATGAATGTAACTAATTTATTATTATCATATTTTTTTATAAAATTCGGATGATATCCCTCAAATGTAGAGAGAGTTTTACTATCAACATCACTAACTTTGATTGAATCATGTATTACTTTACAAACTAAATAAGGTTTTTTTCCTGGATAATAAAAATTTATTATCTGATTTTCTTTATATGAATAATCTGAAGTTATACTGATTTTTTTCTGATTTAATATTTGGTCATAAATATTATAAATATCATTTCTAAGAGAATCTTCAAGTAAAAAACTATTATCATTCGGAGAAAATACTTTTGTTAAATCAACATAATCACCATTTGCAATTTCTGTTCCAGACGGTAACCTGTAATATGTGGTGCCAAGTTTATTATCAAAGTGTAGAAAATTTATCAAACAACTATTTAAGTAATTAAATGTTTCTGGTGATTTTTCAGACATTCTAGCTAAACCAGTACCATATCCATTTTTTGATAAAACTATATCAATATCTAAAAGATTCTTTTCTTTTATAGTTAGTACATCTTGTAAAATAATTTTACAATTATCTTCATATTGCAAATCGTTAAAGAAAGATGAAGATAAGTTATCTGGCTTCTTTTTAGTTCTTAATCCAATAGTATTCTTTAAGTCTCTAATTATAGCCTGACCTCCTTTACCCCACCTTTCACAATTGTCACCAAATACAAAAAACTTATTTGATGATTTCATGACATCTATATTAGTCCAGTTTCCCGAGAATATTTCCACTTTTTTCATCTAATAAATCTTTAAAATAACTTTTTTTATAAAATACTTCATATTGACCACCTAAAATGGCTTCTAATTTTTTCTGTCTCATAATTTCCTTGGAATAAATAGTCGACATATCAATTAACTTACCAAAAGAGTAAGTATGTGTTGTAACCCTTATTCCTCTCTTTGATATATAATCAATCGTTTTTGGTTGTTGCTCATCCGGTAAATACTCATAAGAACAACATCCACTACAGTGATAACTACCACAACCATCACATTGATAGTAATAATCATCATCATAGTCCCAAAAGTTCCACCAATCTGTGTACTCTTGAATACCATCCTTTAAGATTAATTTACTTTTAATATCTGATTTAATTTTCTTGTGAGCCATTTACTAATTCATTTATTCTCCAATCTCTTACTTTGATTTTAAAATCCTCAAAAGAGTGTGATTGAGACATAATTTCTATTTTTGTATTTATTTCAGTTATTAAGTCTTTAATTTCAGAATCTCTATTCCTACTCCATCCATCATAGACACAAACAATTTCGTCTCTATCCGAAGCAATAAACCACATCGTAACATTATTATAAACATCTAAATGTTCTTTTGTTTGTTGCACTAATTCAACAGAACTTTGTCTTGAGAGGTTAGTGGTATTTATATAACAAACAAATATAGGACTATCTAAATTGATATCCTTTCTTTCTTGATTCAAATCAAACATAAAAATATTTTCTTTTTATATTAAAGAAAATATAAGTAGTTTAATCTAGATGTCTTACTTCTTTGTGTGAAGATTTACTTTGACCACTATGTGACCACAATCTAGCGAAAGGAGTTGTAAAATAATTATTATAAGCTAACGTATCGTCTATGTGTAATGATATTTTATGTTCTCTACAATAATCACTTTTTACTTTGTCCCAATCTTCGTCATTGAATTTTCTTTGTACGGTTCCGTCTGGAAATTGAATTTTACCATTTTGTTCAGCACCGTTTTCTTTAAGATAGTCATAAACAGAAAATTTATGAGTCCATTTGATGTTGAGTTTAATTAATTGTTTTTCGAGTTTTTCATCCCATCTACCACCAGTGACTATGTGTACTTCACCACCATTATTTACTATAGATTCTGATAAAAATGAAAATAACTCTGGCATTGAGTCTATAACACCATGTATGTCTAAAGATATTTTTTTCACGGACTAATTGATATTTTTATATATATATTAACAAATATAATAATAAATATGGAAATTTTGAAGGAAAAAAAGATAAATGTTGATTTAAATGATAAATACTTTTGTTACTTACTTGGATTAATATGGTCTGATGGTCATGTTGATAAAAAATCGAATAGAGTTCTTATTTCATTAAAAGAGGATGATATGAATAATATCAAATATATTTTTGATAAAACTGCAAAATGGAACACAACACATTGTGATAACTCAAAAAGAGGTTATAAAAATCAACTTAGATTAGACATCAGTGATAAAAATCTTCATCAATTTTTGACTGAACATCAATTTTTGAATAAGTCGGTAGAATCACCAGATCTACTGGTTAATAAAATCAAAACTAAAAATTTAAAATATTTTATAAGAGGAGTAATTGATGGTGATGGTTGTTTTTACTATAATAAAAAAAATTATACACGACAATTAGTGATAGCATCCACTTACGAACAAAACTGGAACTACTTGATAAATTACTTTAAATCAATTGGTTGTAAATTTGAGGTAAGAAAAGTTGAAAATAAAAGCAAATCCTCACTAATAAGAATTACAAATAAAGACATTATAAAATTAGGTGAAGAGATATATGAAGACTTTTTTGTATTAGATAGAAAATATGAAAGTTATAAAGTTATAAAAGAATCATATTCTGATAATCCGTATAAAAATAGAAAAATTAGGACTAAAAAAATTATAATAGAAGGTAGAGAGTTTCAATCTATTTCGGATGCTTCTTCATTTTTCAACATTAATAGAAATACGTTGAGAAAAAAACTTGTAATTGGATTTTATAGGAGCAATTACAACGAATGTAAAATGACTTAGAATAATTTTCTAATCAACCCTTCTAATTCATTATTTTAATATATTTTTAATTCTCATATCACGCATAAATTGAATAATATGATTGGGTTTTTTATTAAATGAACCCAAAATAAAACTTAGAAACAACTCTAATTGAAAATCACCTTCATTACCAAATGTTTCTAATTGAAAAAATCCAAAACTTTTACCACTCATCATATGAGTACTCATTTGTGATAAACTAAGTTGCGCCGATCCTCTTTCATCTAATGTGATTTTTAGTTGGTCAGCAAAAGTCATATAATTTTGATTAGGTTTGCCAACAACATCAGTAGACAAGGAATATCCATCTGGATTAGTTCTCCAAGTTTCAGTAAATCCTAATACTTTAATAAAAAGTATAAATTCTTCTTTTGTCATTTTAATTTAATAAATCTCGCCAACCTTTTCTTTCAACTGGAATTATCTTACACTGATAATCATTTTGTGAGAAAGCAACATTACAATAATGTATTTCTTCATCGGAGTTTTCAAAGTGCATATCAACTTTTAGTTTCATCAAGTGTGAAAATTTATACTCTCTATTTGTAAAATGTATATCAGTTATTCCTAACTTTTTAGCCAATTCATAAACAACTACATGTTCATTTTTGAGACCGAGTTTTTTACGACTTTCATCATATCTTCTTGTAACTATACAAACATTGTGTCCTTCTTCAATGTATTTCTTTGCTAATTGTTGTATTTCTTCTTTTTGATGATTGATAATTTGTCCACCAAATTCATCATCTAAAGTACCGTCAAAATCAAAACTAATCTTCATAATCATTTATTAAATGTTTTATTATAAACGTCTCTGATGGCCGAGACACCGTTTGGTTTTATCTCTCTGGTACCAATTCCAGCAAAATTTTCTGAGGTTATTTTAGGAACATCATTCATTTCTAAAAATGAATAGGTAGAATATGACCATCTAAACCACTTGTCTCTTAATTGGTCAAAAACAAAAACCTCTCTATTATTATTAATACCCATCATAACAGCATATCCAGTTCCACCATCAACGATATCATATTTACCTTTGTTATAGTATCCTTTTGTGTTTTTATCACCTGGTTTGATGATAGCTCCAATTGCAAATATTTGCTCTGAATATTTTACTTGAGCCCAGTTTCTAGCCAATAGGTTCATATATTTATGAATACCATATCGATTTAACCATTTATTTGCTTTGTTTACCTCAATAATTCCTTCTTTGTAATCTTCCTCGGAAATTTCAACTTTATTTAGAGATTGATGTTTAGGTGTCTTATACGAATAAGCATAGGTTTTTACACCAAATGGCCCTCCTCCTACTTCCCATTCGGTATCAGCACCGGGTGCTCCACCAGAGTGACAAACTACCTTTGTCAAATCTATTTTGTTGTCAAAAATATCAATCATTTATTATTTTATTAATTATAAACTCTCTATTCAGTGAAATATCACGTTCAAATATTATATTGAGTATAGAGTATTCCTTTTTTGGTTGTAGTTGTACTTTATATTTAACTTCATTGTATTTATCTTTTAGATAACTAAAACAAAAAATCCTAGCGTCTTCTATTGTTTGTAGACTTTTATTAGGAACTTCTTCCTTATGTAGAATTTTTTCTTTATTTTCTAAATAAATATTAACGTATATCATAGATTAATTAAGTTCTAAATTTAAATTTTCAATAACCCAAATAGCTGTTCTATCATCTATCCTAAAATAAAGGTCTCTAATATCAAGTTTTTCATCAAGTATATATTTTTTTAAATTCATAAAGAAAAAATTACCATTACAACCAACCATTTCTTTATAAAGATAATTCCAATTTCTATCATAATAAGAATTTATTCTAAAATCCTCAACTCTCTGAACAGTAAAAATCTTAGCCTTGAATAAATCTAAATCTAAATTATCCAAGATTAAATCTAATTGTAAATTATTATCAATAATCCAAATAACTTCATCACTCTTAACACAAGCAATCTCTAAGTTAAGATGTTTATACTGATTAAGTAAATCTTCAATGATAACTCTTTGTGCTTTAATTTGTCTTTTTGGATTTAAGTTTCCAAAAATAAATTGTCTTAAACTTTTTGAGTGATGAAATATTTCCGGTAAATTAAATTTATTTAATAACTCTTCATAAGAATTACCTAATTCATTTAAGAAATCAGGATCATACTTTTTAAGTATAGTCCAATTTGCTTTTCTAATATCAACTGATAAATACTTTTTGTTCTCGTCATAAACAAAGTTCTTTGTTGTTGGATAGTCAGATATTAAATTATCATCACTAAGTTCTTGAAAAGATCTTGTTGATTTAATGAAATTTATAATCTCATTTGATTTATCCATTCTAAACTGATAAAGGTCACTATGTTCAGACTCAGCTAACTCATAAAGTTTTATCATTTCATAGATGTTCTTCCACTTATCTACCTTTGAAATCTGATTAATATAGTAGTCAAAATGAGTATACTCCGGTATACTCAAATCCATTAATTTACAAAATCCTTTTATATCTCTCATACACCTAAACTAACTAATTTTTCATTTCTTAAATGTTTTTTATAATCTTCTTCATCGGTAATAAAATACTCCGACATTTCTGCTTCAGTAAAGTAATACCATTTAATTTTCTCACTGTATGGTAAGTTCCACCAATCTTTTCTACCAGAATAATATCCATATCGATCATCTTCAATACAAAATCCATATCCTTTTCTACCATCAACTTCTGGATCAGCGTTAAATGATAAATCACCTCTACCTTTAATAGAGTAATGACTACCAACTTTAAGTGTTTTGTATTCTTTAATACAAACAACCTTCATACAATCCCATCTATCTTCCATCAAATATTTTTTTAATTTTTTTCTTACGTTCCTTTATAGTATTAATCTTCTTTCTTATCTTATAAGATTCTTCATAAACATTAGCAGCAGTATTAACACCAACACCATAACTACTATTAAGAATAATCTTTAGAACAGATAATCTATTATATAAACTATCCATGATGGTCTATTTTTTCCAATTCTCGTTTTGACATTATGTTGGTAATATCACCTATATTAAATGGTCGATATTCTCCAAACATTTTATAAGCCGCATCAACTCCAACATCCATAGAACGACCCCAATCTTCAATTGAACCATGACTATGACCGTAAAGATGAATCACACCTTTATGACTTCCATTCCAAACACGATGTGAGTAGTGTGAAAGAAATAATTTTGTTTTACCAAGTTCTAAATGTAAGACATCTTGAACAGATGAAAATAAATCAGTTGGGTTAAACGATGTGTCGTGAAACTTAATTTCTTTATCAACAATATGTTGGTCGTGATTTCCTAAGATAAGATGTATGTTTTTACAAACAATCGAATCTCTAAATAATTTAATGTTGTGAACTCCACCAAAAGACCAATCACCTAAGTGATAAAGAATATCGTCTTCCTTAACATACTTATTAATGTTATCAATAAGAGTCATGTTCATTTGATGAACTGTTTTAAAATCTCTATATCCTCGACTCCATCGAGAAATTTCTGGACCAGCTATATTAGTATGTCCATAATGAGTGTCGGATGTAAACCATATATTCATATTAGGACAAATATAGGAATTTTTTCTAAAAACATCAAATTTTTTCAAATTAAACTTCATGTTGAGTAATATATAAAATATAAAAAAAATCTCATATAATGCAAAAACTATCATCGCTTGTCGGAAAAACACCACTTATACAAATCTCAGAAAGAATCTTCGCAAAGTTTGAAGGTCAAAATCCAAGTGGTTCGATAAAGGATAGAATGGCATCTTATATAATAAATCACGCTGAAGAAAACGGTTTAATTAAAAAAGGAGATACTATTATAGAAGCAACATCTGGTAATTCTGGAATAGCATTTGCTTTTTTAGCATCAGAAAGAGGTTATAAATGTATTATCATTATGCCTTCTAATATGAGTGAAGAACGTAAACAAATGTTAAGACTTTATGGAGCTGAACTTATTGAAGTACCAGATGGTAAATTTGATGATGCAATTGCTTTAAGAGATAAGATGGCTGAAGAGAATGGTTACTTTAATCCTAATCAATTTCATAATCCTCTAAATATACAAGCTCATTATGAAGGAACCGGTGTTGAGATTCTACACCAACATACAAGTAAAATAGCGGCATTTGTTGATGGAACCGGAACTGGTGGTACTCTTATGGGTACCACTCGTCTTTTAAAGATGTATCATCCGTTTATGAAAGTAGTTGCTGTTGAACCAGCAGAATCACCAGTTATGTCAGGTGGTCAACCAGGATTACACGGAATACAAGGAATTGGTGATGGTTCTAAATTCATGGTTAACTTAAAAGAAGTAGATGATATTATAATTATATCGACTGAAGAAGCTAGACAAAGAGCAAGAAGATTAGCTAAAGAACAAGGTTTATTTGTCGGTATCAGCTCAGGTGCTAATATTTTGGCATCAGAAAGATTGCTAGAGAAATATCCAGATATGGAAGGTAATATTATTACAATCTTATGTGATAGAGGAGAGAGATATTTATCTTGTTTATAAAATATGTTTCATATTTTAATATATAAAGTGTAAAAAAATATTAAAATATGAAACATTTGAAAAAATTCGATGAGAGTATAATCAAAGAGGAATTTGATGCCATGGTTGGTATTAATAACTTTTTTAATAATCCAGCTATGATAGCTCTGGCTACAGCATGGTTGTTGACTGGTAAATATAAAGTTGATAACTTAAAAACCAATTTAGTAGGAATGAAAGATGATTTCATATCTTATTGTAATTTAATGGGTTATCAAATTGATAAAGACGTTTTAGATCTTAAATTTAGTGAACTTATAACAATGATTAAAAAAATAGTTAAGTTATAAATTATATGAAACACTTAAATAAGTTTAACGAGTCTATATATGAGAAAGAAATCATTTTTACTAATAAAAGAAATCCGAGATTAGAAATAATTGTAACTAAATCACCAGATGGTAGAATTACAAATATTGAAAATGAAACTGGAATGAGATTTCCCTTTTCAGTAGGACAGATTCTAAACAGAACAGCTGAGGTTTGGGCTTGTAATAATAACTTCTTAATGGATGGTAAAGATACTTGTCCTGAGAAAAAGATATTTGGTGTTAAAACTAAAGATGTTCCACAAGGTCACGAATGGAGACATATATTCCCACATAAGTTTAAATAAATATGAGAAAAATAAATGAAAACGCTTATCCAGTAATGATGAGTTTTAGTAGATTTGTTAGAGACCAACAAACTGCTAAAAGACAATTTATGGCTCAAAAGCTTGAAGAACTTTATGACGAGTTAAGAGTTCAAATGGATTTTAAAGGATGGTCAGCAAAAGGTAGAAATAATGTTACTGAAACAATGTTAAATAATTCTACTTGGAAATTTAAGTTTAATAAGGTATATTCTGGACAAGAAGTTGTTTTAGAACTACAAGGTAATATCAAAGATGACTACCTACCAACTGGATATAATCAACTAAAAGTTACTCCTGAAGTTCCTGGTATAATAAGAGGTAATCCATTTACTTGGGATGAAGAAGGAAATACTATGTTAGGTCTTTCTATTATCTTAGATAAAATTGATGTACATTTTACTTACTAATAAATTCAAATAATAATTTAATATATAAAGAAATTAAGATTTATAATGATAAAAAGATATTCACAATTTATAAACGAGTCTCAAGCTCCTGGTCCAAATGTAGAAGGATCGTCAAAATATTCGATTCAATCAGAAGAAGTAAATTTATTTTCTAGTGAACCAGCTTTACAAAAACTAATTGCTGACCAAAAAGTAGCACTTTTTGACAACGAAGTTTGGTTTAATTCATCTGATGATAAAACTAAAGAAATTTTAGACCAATATTTAGAAATAAAATAAAAAAAGAACAGTTTAACTGGTCTTTTTTGTTTTAATATGCGTCTTTAGATTATCCCAAAGTATTTGATAAATATCATCAATCTGGTCATATCTAATCCTAATTAAACTAATATAATTATCCTCACAATAATCAGATTTAATCTTATCATTAATCTTTAATTTATCAAGAGCTTCTTGACCACCAAAAAAAGATAATGGTAAAAAATGTTGCTCACCATCAAACTCAATACATGTTCGGATAGAAGGAATATAAAAGTCAAAAGGTAGTTGAAATATATTTTTACAATCTGAGAATTTATGTTGTCTGTCATAATTTATATCATACTTATTAAGAAACTTTGCAATTTCTTTTTCACCCTTTGATTCATTACAATTAGAACAGCCATTTCCTTGTAAATGTGAAAGTGGTCTTTGTGTAAAGTCACCATGTATAGGACAAGTAATAGTAACTTTTATTTGATTTTTAACATATTCTGTTTTATCATAATTAAATTTATTATCATGTATAATGTTTGATTCTTTTATAAATTGTTCTGTAGTTTTTCTAACAGAGTATTTTATATTTTCAGGTGCGTTAGATAGGTGACCATTTGGAGTTTGTTCATATACATCTCCATTGTATAATATTTTAACCTTGGTTTTACAATTAACATAATCAACGAGTGAATAGTCATATTTATCTCCCCACTTATCTTTTGACTTTTTAATAAAAAAATCTTGATTTGAATTATCCTCCGGTGCCATTTTTTTCAAATGTGAAATAGCTACCTGATCAAATATAATACCATCATATATAATTTTAACTTTATTTAAAGCTCCACTATATTCAGATAATGAATAGTCATATTTATCTCCCCATACTTCTTTAGCTTCTGATATAAATTCCTCAGTTGTTTTAGTTGGTGTATTTTTTTCTGGACACCTACCAAGTAAAATATGTTTAACAACTTTTTGTTTATACAAAACCCCATTATAAATAATATCAATATTATCATTTGATAATACCTTGTCAGATAAATTTGGATATTGATATTTATACCCATGAATATTCCTTGCTCTATCTAAAAATTCTTCTTTAGTCATATGTTATATATAAAAATATCATTTCCCCCTTTTAGTATAGTAATGAAAAAATTATTAAAAATATTAAAAGGGGAGAATATAATATTAATATATAAAGTATAAAAATAATTAATTAAAAATGGCAAAACAATCAGGTAAAGAAGTAAAAAGATTCGAATTTAGTAAGGTAGGAACTATATTAGATAATATAGCAAAATCAACTCCAATTTTAATCGAAAAAGAACTGAAAGAAAGAAAT
>Ga0114978_10000375_pt1 | contig 37296 bp, 32 predicted proteins | sample S_140212_EF_Meta_FD_87027 | JGI IMG/M metagenome (GOLD analysis project Ga0114978, IMG submission 87027) | Freshwater microbial communities from Lake Simoncouche, Canada to study carbon cycling - S_140212_EF_MetaG | ecosystem: Environmental > Aquatic > Freshwater > Lake | place: Lake...
CTGCTTTAACCACGCGGCAGAAGTGTGGTGGCGCACCATGGAAGCCAAACTAAGCCGCCCCAAAAACCTGCGCGTCTACCGCATTCCCACCCTGGCGTCCCAAGCGCTCATTCCCCTGGCCCAACGCAGCATGCAGTTGCAGGCCACCGTGCAAGAGGGTGCTCTGACGCTCAGCGACGACCGCAATACGGTGGAGATTGAGCCGGTTCGCTGGAAGTAGGCCGATATTTGGGTTGGCTCAATCCTGCACCCCCTCCACAAAAAACTTCACCCGCCGCACGCCGTTCCATTCATCGGCATCCAGGCGAAAGGCCATGGTCACTTTGGCGGGCAAGGGCTCGGTGTGGCCGAACCAGATGGCGTCTACCGGTTCGCCTTGGTGTTTGAGTTTGAGGGAGAGGTGTTTTTCACCCACCAGGCGCTGCGAAATCACCTCAACTTCTTCGCTGAAAGTGGGCGCGGCAAAGCCCTGGCCCCAGACGGCTTCGTGCAAGGTGTCCACCAAATCCACACGGCGGTAGGCGGGCAGGAGCGGGCCGTCGGTGGCCAAGCGGCGTTGCAGGGTGGCGGCGTCCAGCCACTCGTGGGCGACTTCGTTCAGGCCTTGCTCGAAGGTGTCGAAATGCTCCTCGGCCACCGTGCAGCCCGCCGCCATGGCGTGGCCGCCAAAGCGCAGCAGCACGCCGGGGTAGCGCTTGGCCACCAGGTCCAACGCGTCGCGCAGGTGAAAGCCGGGAATCGAGCGGCCCGAGCCCTTGAGTTCGTGCTCCTTGCCCGGCGCCTGGCTGGCGGCAAACACAAAGGTGGGGCGGTGCAGCTTGTCCTTGATGCGCGAGGCCACGATGCCGACCACGCCCTCGTGAAAATCGGGGTCAAACACGCAAATCGCCGGGGGCGGCTCGTCGCCCTCGTCAAACAGCGACTCGGCCACCATCATGGCTTGTTCGCGCATATCGCCCTCAATCACCCGGCGTTCGCGGTTGATGCCGTCCAGGGCGCGTGCGAGTTCATCCGCGCGGGCCGGGTCGTCGGTCAGCAGGCATTCGATGCCCAGCGTCATGTCCGACAGGCGCCCTGCGGCGTTGATGCGCGGCCCCAGGGCAAAGCCGAAGTCAAAAGTGGTGGCGGTGGCCGCCTGGCGGCCTGAGGCGACAAACAGCGCCGCCAGACCGGCGGGCAGTGCCAGCGAGCGCACGCGCTTGAGGCCCTGGGCGACCAAGCGGCGGTTGTTGGCATCCAGGCGTACCACGTCGGCCACGGTGCCGAGTGCGACCAAAGGAAGCAACGAGTCAAGTTTGGGTTGTGTGGCCGCGTCAAACGCGCCGCGTGTGCGCAGCTCGCTGCGCAGCGCCAGCAGCACGTAAAACATCACGCCGACGCCGGCCAGGGCCTTGCTCTCGAAGGTGCAGCCAGGCTGGTTGGGGTTGACGATGACGTCGGCGTCCGGCAGGGCGGCGGCGGGCAGGTGGTGGTCGGTCACCAGTACTTGCAGGCCCAGCAGCTTGGCGTGGGCCACGCCCTCGATGCTGGCAATGCCGTTGTCCACGGTAATCAGCACGTCGGCGCCTTGGTTAAAGACGCGCTGCGAGATCGGGGCGGTCAGGCCATAGCCGTCAACCACGCGATCGGGCACCAGATAACTGACGTGCTTCGCGCCCAGCAAGCGCAGACCGCGCACTGCCACGGCGCAGGCGGTGGCGCCGTCGCAGTCGTAGTCGGCCACGATGCACAGGCGTTTTTGCGCGAAAACGGCGTCTGCCAGCAAGACGGCGGCCTCACGCGCGCCTTTGAGGCCGTCGGGTAGCAGCAGTTTGGACAGGGCGTTGTCCAGTTCGTCGGGCTGGGTAACGCCACGTGCGGCGTAAAGCTGCGCGAGCAGCGGGTGGATACCGGCCTGTTCGAGTGCCCAAACACTGCGGGGGGGAATGTCGCGGGGGGTGATGTTCATAGGTTTTTCAAAAGGGCGGTGGGGGGCGCGCTGCGCAGGAAAGAGCCAATTCGGCGCATAAGGCTGCGCGGCTGCAGGCGCCAAGTGCGGGCCGTGTGGCTGCCGCACAGGGTCAGGGAAGGGGCTTGGGCGCCAATGGATTGGCGGCGCTGGCCGATAGCGCGTGCCATGTCCGCGAGGGGGCCGCTATCGAGCGTCTCCCAGGCCTGCGCCCAGGCAGTAGCGTTATCGTGCAGCGCGGGTGCTTGCAAGTTGCCGAGCAGGGTGGCTTGCAGAAATGGTGGGGTGTTTGCGGGCAGATCGCCGGTGCCGCTGAGCCAAAACGAGTTCACCATGGGCGCGCCGCGCGCTACACGGGCATCGTTGATGGGGTGGGTGTATAGAAGCATCTGCATCTCGTTTTGCAGACGGCGCACCAAGCGCGCAGCCTCAGGGCGTGGCATCCAGGGGTCCACCGTTTGCCCGCGCACACGCTCCAAGGACGCCGTGGGCAGGCCGCGCAGGGCCTCGCCTTGCACCAGCCAGGTGTCGGCTTGCAGGTAGTGCAGCCGCAGACCGTCATCCAAAAAATACGGGGCCATGGACTGCAGCAGTGCTTGGGATTCCTCTGCTTCCAGGCGCAAAACCGCCGGGTCATGCATGGCGATGTGGTCGGCGTGAACCGCCAGGTGGCAGAGCGTGATCAGTCCCCAGGCTGCGCCCGGAGTTGCACCCGGATTCGCATTAGGCAAGGCGCGTGCGCGCAGCGCCGCCCAGGGAATCAGGCCGTCGGCAAAGGCGTCTTGGCTTAGCACGCGCTCAGCCAGCGGCGACAGCGCACTGGTATGGCCCTGCAGTTCGGCGTTGGGCGTCAAGGTGCGCAACAGTGATTTGAGGTGCGGAAGTTGCAGCCGCTCCAGCGCCGCCTGGCATTGGGGGCCGGATGGTGCGGCAAAGGGAATCACAAGGTGCATGGAGCGATTGTCTCGCACCGGCGTGCGCCGTCCGGCATTGGTTTGCCCAGCACCCCTGCGACAATGTGCCCGTGTACTTAACAGGATTGCCTATGAAATGGACTTTGATCTTGGCCGGCGCAGCAATCTGCTCCGGCTGCGCCGTGTTAGCGGTGGCCGACGCGGTGGTGACTACCGGCGCGGTGGTGGTGAAAACCGGTATCAAAGCGGCCGGTGCCGTCGTGGGCGCGGTGCTGCCTGACTAAGCCCGATGTCCATGCTGCAAAACCTGCCCTTTGAGCTGCGCATTGGCTGGCGCTACACCCGTGCGGGGCGCTCAACGCGGCGCAATGGCTTTATCTCATTTATCTCGGGCGTGTCCATGCTCGGTATTGCGCTGGGGGTGGCGGCGCTGATCATCGTGCTCAGCGTGATGAACGGCTTTCAAAAAGAAGTGCGCGACCGTATGCTCAGCGTGGTCTCGCACATCGAAATCTACGCCTTGGGCGGTGCTGCTTTGCTGGACCCGGCGCAAACACTGCTGCAGGCCCGCGCGCATCCCCAGGTCATTGGTGCTGCGCCATTTATCGCGGCCCAAGCGCTACTGGCGCGCGGCGAAGACATGAAGGGCGTGCTGGTGCGCGGCATTGACCCGGCGCTTGAACCCGAGGTCACCGACCTGGCCACGCCCGGACAGCAAACCGCCTTACAGCAGTTGCAGCCCGGCGGCTTTGGCGTGGTGCTGGGGGCCGAGTTGGCCCGCTCTATGGGCGTGCGTCTGGGCGATGTGGTGACATTGGTGGCACCCAGCGGCCAGGTAACGCCGGCTGGCGTGGTGCCGCGCCTCAAACAAATGAGGGTGGTCGGCACCTTTGACTCGGGCCATTTTGAATACGACTCCGCGCTGGCGCTGGTGCATTGGCAAGACGCGGCCAAGATATTCCGCCTGGAAGGTCCCACCGGCGTGCGCTTGAAGTTGCGCGACTTGCACCAAGCGCGCGAGGTGGCGCAAGACCTGAGTCGCCGGCTCTCGGGCGACCTGCTGGTGCGCGACTGGACGCGGCAAAACCGCAGCTGGTTTGCCGCTGTGCAGGTGGAAAAACGCATGATGTTCATCATCCTCACCCTGATCGTGGCCGTGGCCGCGTTTAACCTGGTCAGCACCCTAGTGATGACGGTGACCGACAAGCGCGCAGATATTGCTATTTTGCGCACCCTGGGGGCGAGCCCGTCGAGCATCATGGGCATTTTTATGGTGCAAGGCGCGATGGTGGGAGTGATTGGCACGCTCGCCGGACTGCTGCTGGGCCTGGGCGTGGCCTTCAACATTGACGTCATCGTCCCGGCGCTGGAGCATTTGCTGGGCGCCACCTTTTTGCCGCAAGACATTTACCTGATCAGCCGCATGCCCAGCGATCCGCAACAGGCCGACATCTTGCCGGTGGCGCTGATCAGCCTGCTGATGGCCTTTGTTGCCACCCTGTACCCGAGCTGGCGTGCCTCGCAAATCAATCCCGCCGAGGCGCTGCGCTATGAATAAGCCAATCGCTATTTTGCAATGCGCGGGCTTACGCAAGCGCTTTACCGAGGGGCGGCTGGACGTAACGGTACTGCAAGGCATTGACCTGCAAGTGCACCGGGGCGAGACACTGGCTATTGTGGGCAGCTCAGGCTCGGGCAAATCCACCTTGCTGCATTTGCTAGGCGGCCTGGACGCGCCCAGTGGCGGCAGTGTCAATCTGTGCGGCGAGCCGCTGGCTGGGCTGGACGCCGCTGCCCAAGGCCGCTTGCGCAATCGGCATCTGGGCTTTGTTTACCAGTTCCACCACCTGCTGCCCGAGTTCAGCGCGCTGGAAAACGTGGCTATGCCCCTGACGATTCGCCGCGCTGCGCCCGCGCTGGCCAGCGCCCAAGCACGCGCCATGCTCGAGCGCGTGGGCCTGGCCGAGCGCCTGCACCACCGTCCGGCTGAACTCTCGGGCGGCGAGCGCCAGCGCGTGGCCATTGCCCGCGCCCTGGTCACCCAGCCCGATTGCGTACTGGCCGACGAGCCCACTGGCAACCTGGACCGCAACACCGCTGACGGCGTTTTTGACCTGATGCTCAGCCTGGCCCGCGAGCACGGTACAGCTTTCGTGCTGGTGACCCACGACGCCAGCCTGTCGCAGCGCTGCAGCCGCCAGCTGCGGCTGGACCAAGGCCAACTCCAACCGCTGGCGTCCGCATAAGAATGCAGGAAGAAGGATTGAAGTGATGCTTTGGATCCGTGTCCTCTTGTATCTATGTGTTTTCTTGCCCTCGGTGCACGCCGCCGATTGGGCTTGGGGTTTGACCGATGCGCAAATGGCGCCGGGGCGGCTGCAGCGCGTGGCATCGGCCCGCCAAGGGGCGGATATTGCGGTGTACCTGCGCGACACGCCCGGCGCCAATGCGACTTTGGTGTTGCTGCCCGGCGGCAGTGGCGGCATTGGCAAGAACGGCCCCCAGGGTTGGCCCGATGGTGCGAACTTTCTGGTGCGCAGCGCGCCCCTGTTTGCGGCCAAGGGTTTTAACCTGGCTATCGTGGCGCGCCCCAGTGACCAGACCGATATGGATTACCCGTTTCGCGTCAGCGCAGCGGCCATGGACGATTTGCGCCGCGTACTGCGTCAAGTGCGAAGCAATTTTGCCGGCCCCGTGTGGGTGGTGGGTACCAGCCGGGGCACGGTCTCAGGCACCGCTGCGGCCATCGCCATGCGCGAAGAAGGCTTGATCGACGGCCTGGTGCTCACCTCCAGCGTGACGGCTGCCAAAACCATTGGCGCGGTGCCCTTGCAGGTGCTGGACAAAATCAGTATTCCGGTGTTGGTCGTGCACCATGAAAAAGACGCGTGCCGCGTATGCCGCCCCGATGAGGCGCCGGCTATTGACCGGGGCCTGGTCAATAGCCGCAGGCACGCCTTGATCATGTTCGTTGGTGGCGAGGGCGAAAGCGGCAACCCCTGCGAGGCTTTGCACTTTCACGGCTTTATCGGCGCGGAGCCGCAGGCCGTTGGGCGTATCGCCGATTGGATTGCGGCCACGCCACTGCCATGACGGTGGCCTGGATCGACACCCATTGCCATCTGGACGCGAAAGAGTTTGGCCACGCACCGCAGGCAGATGCCGTGCGCCTGGCGGCAAGGGGTGCGGGCGTGCACCACTGTGTGATACCAGCGGTAGAAGCGGCGAACTGGGACACGGTGCGCCTGCTTGCTCAGCGCTGGGGCGACAGTTATTGCCTTGGTATCCACCCTTTTTATGTGCCGCAGGCCGATGACGCGGATTTGCAGGCGCTGCAAACGCAAATTTCGCAGTACCAAGACGACCCGCGCCTGGTGGCGGTGGGCGAGATAGGCCTGGACTTCTTTGTGCCCGCGCTGTGTACGCCGACCCTGCGGGAAAAGCAGGAGCATTTTTACCGCGCCCAACTGCAGATGGCGGCCCAGGCCGACCTACCCGTAGTGCTGCATGTGCGTCGCAGCGCCGACCGCCTGCTCAAGCACCTGCGCGTTTTGCGCCCAGCTGCGGGCTGGCGCGGGATTGCGCACGCTTTTAATGGCAGCGCAGTGCAGGCGCAGGCATTTGTTGAGTTGGGTTTCAAACTGGGTTTTGGCGGCGCGCTGACCTTTGAGCGCGCCTTGCAACTGCGCCGTCTGGCGCAAACCCTGCCGCTCGAAGCCATTGTGTTAGAGACCGACTCCCCCGACATCCCTCCCCACTGGCTCTACGCCACCGCCCAGGCTCGCCAGCAGGGGGCTACCCAGCCGCCCAACACTCCGGCCGAAATTGCGCGCATTGCCCAGGTGCTGGCGCAATTGCGGGGCATTGAATTAGAGGAACTTCAAGCTGCTGTCTGGCGCAACGCGCAGAACGCGCTGCCTAAGCTGGCGGCGGTTCTATAACCCACTATGATTAAACAAATGACGACTGAAATTAACCTGCCCGAAGTGAACTTTTCTGAAGAAGGGCCGGTGCGTCACCTGCATTTGGGCAGTCAATGGATTCAGGGCTCCATGCTGCTGGACGCGCCCTATGTGTTGGTGCATGAATACATCCAGCGCATGATGGCCTGGCTGCTGTTGATGGATCCGTCCACCGCGCCCAAGCGCCAAGCGCTGCAACTCGGCCTGGGCGCTGGGTCGCTCACCAAGTTTTGCCACAAAGAAGTCCGCATGCAAACCGCCGCCATTGAACTCAACCCCCAGGTACTACATGCCTGCCGGGGCTGGTTCAAGCTGCCGGCGGACAACCCCCGCATGCAGGTGATATTGGCTGATGCCGCGCGCGAAATCACCCAGGCGCGCTGGCTTGGCGCGGTAGACGCCCTACAGGTGGATTTGTACGACGAAGAAGCCGCCGCCCCAGTGCTCGACAGCCCCGACTTCTACGCCGACTGCCGCAATGTGCTGACCGTCGAGGGCTGCATGACGGTCAATTTGTTTGGCCGCAGCTCCAGTTTTGATCGCAGTGTCGAACGCATCGCCGCCGCCTTTGGCCGCGATGCCATCTGGGCCTTCAAATCCACGCGCGAAGGCAACACCGTGGTGCTGGCCCAGCGCACGCCTAGTCGCCCTAGTCGCCCCGTGCTGGCCGAGCGCGCGCAGTACATCGAAACCCATTGGGGTCTGCCCGCTGCAAAGTGGATACGCGGCTTCAAGCCCATCGCCCCATGAACACGCCAGTCGCACCTGCCCTGGGCCCCATTAGCTATCGGGGGCCCTTAGATTGGCAGCGGCTGATCATGTGGCTGCGGTCTGATGGCACGATTTCTGCCGAAGAATCGGCGCGCGTCAGCGCACGCTGCGCCCAGGGCGAGAGTGCGCAGCATCCGGTGCTGCGTCTGGCAAGCCTGGGCGTGCGTCGCGCTGCTGACCAAAAAATCATGGATGCCGAAGCGCTCTTGACCTGGTTGGCGCCGCGCGCTGGACTCGTTTATTTGCGTATTGACCCGCTCAAGGTGGATGTGAGCAAGGTGGCCGAGGCCTTTACCGCCGCCTACGCGCAGCGCCACAAAGTGCTTCCGGTGGCCATTACGCCTAGCGAAATCGTGGTGGCCACATGCCAGCCTTTTGTCACCGACTGGCTGGTCGAGGTTGAGCACCAGTCGCGCCGCCGGGTGCGGCTTGTGCTGTCCAACCCGCAAGATATTGCACGCTACACCGCCGAGTTTTACGCCCTGGCGCACTCCGTACGCGCTGCCCTGAAAAACGGTAACCAGACGCGCGTGAGCTTTGAGCAGCTGGTGGAACTGGGCAAAACCAACAAACAACTCGACGCCAACGACCAAAGCGTGGTGATGGTGGTGGACTGGTTGTGGCAGTACGCCTTTGACATGCGCGCCAGCGACATCCACCTCGAACCCCGGCGCGAGCAGTGCGTGATTCGCTTTCGCATTGACGGTGTGTTGCACCCGGTCTACCAGTTGCCGCCCGCCGTCATGCTGGCCATGACCTCGCGCATCAAGATTTTGGCGCGTATGGACGTGATCGAGCGCCGCCGCCCGCAGGACGGGCGCATCAAGACCCGCGATGCCAAGGGCAATGAGATCGAGATGCGCCTGTCCACGCTACCCACCGCCTTTGGCGAAAAAATGGTGATGCGTATTTTTGACCCGGAAAACACGGTCAAGGACCTTGACGCCCTGGGCTTTGGCGCGCACGACGCCAAGCGTTGGGAGGCGCTGCTCAAAAAACCCCATGGCATTATTTTGGTGACCGGCCCTACGGGCTCAGGCAAGACCACGACCTTGTATTCCACCCTCAAACGGGTAGCCACCGAGGAGATCAACGTGAGCACGGTGGAAGACCCCATCGAGATGATAGAGCCGTCCTTCAACCAGACGCAGGTGCAGCCCCAGCTTGATTTCAGCTTTGCCCAGGGCGTGCGCGCCCTGATGCGCCAGGACCCGGACGTCATCATGGTGGGCGAAATCCGCGACTTAGAAACGGCCGAGATGGCGGTGCAGGCGGCGTTGACCGGGCACCTGGTGTTTTCGACTTTGCACACCAACGACGCGCCTTCGGCCATGACGCGTCTGATCGAGTTGGGCATCCCGCCGTATTTGATCAACGCCACGCTTTTGGGTGTGCTGGCCCAGCGCCTCGTGCGTACTCTGTGCGCAAGTTGCAGCGTGGCCGACCCCGATGCGCCGCTAGCCGGACTGACTGCGGCCGTCAAGCCATGGTCTTTGAATGGCAGCTACCGTCCGTTCAAGGCCGTCGGTTGCGTCGAATGTCGGATGACAGGATTTCGGGGGCGCATGGGCTTGTATGAGCTGTTGGTCGTGTCCGAACCGCTCAAGGCGCTGGTTAACGCCCAACCCGACATCGAAGCGTTGCGCCGTCAGGCGGTGGCCGACGGTATGCAACCCCTGCGCTTATCCGGCGCTGTACGGGTGGCGGAAGGGCGCACGATGCTTGAAGAAGTGCTGAGCGCGACACCGGATGTCTGCGGTGCCGGGATCTGATTTTTTTCGGTGCACAATCGCGGCACTTTAATAAGATGAGGAGACAATTTGTGAATATCAAAAGCCAGAAAGACTTTTTCTCGGGACTGATGTTTATGGCGGTGGGTGTTGCCTTTGCCTGGGGTGCTAGCGGTTACACCATCGGCAACGGCGCGCGCATGGGGCCTGGCTACTTTCCTCTTGTGCTGGGTGTGCTGCTGACGGTGCTCGGTGCCATCATCACCTTTAAGTCGATGGTGGTGGAAACCGTGGACGGCGACAAGATTGGCAGCTTTGCCTGGAAGCCCCTAGTTTTCATCATCGCAGCCAACCTGGTGTTTGGCGCGGCCCTGGGCGGATTACCCAGCATCGGGCTGCCGCCCATGGGCTTGATTGTGGGGATTTTTGCGCTCACTTTTATCGCCAGCAACGCGGGTGATGAGTTCAACTTCAAGGAAGTGACCATCCTGGCCATCATTTTGGCGGTCATGAGCTATGCAGCGTTTATTTTGCTGCTCAAGCTGCAGTTCCCCGTCTGGCCTGCATTTATCAAAGTTTAAGGAGCGCAATCTATGGATTTGTTCAACAACCTGGCGCTGGGTTTTGGCGTTGCATTCACGATGCAAAACCTGATGTACGCGTTTGTAGGCTGCCTGCTGGGTACCCTGATTGGGGTCTTGCCCGGTATTGGCCCCTTGGCCACCATCGCCATGCTCTTGCCCGCGACCTACGCCTTGCCCCCGGTGGCGGCGCTGATCATGCTGGCCGGCATTTACTACGGTGCGCAGTACGGCGGCTCAACCACTGCGATTTTGGTCAACCTGCCAGGGGAGTCCTCATCGGTGGTGACCGTGATCGACGGCTACCAGATGGCGCGCCAGGGCCGGGCGGGTCCGGCACTTGCCGCGGCTGGCTTGGGCTCCTTCTTTGCGGGTTGCGTGGGCACGCTGATCTTGGCGGCCTTTGCAGCGCCCTTGACCGAGTTGGCTTTCAAGTTTGGCCCTGCCGAGTATTTTTCTCTCATGATTTTGGGCTTGATTGGTGCTGTCGTGCTGGCTTCGGGTTCTTTGATCAAGGCCGTGGCCATGATTGTGCTGGGCCTGCTCTTGGGCATGGTCGGCACCGACGTGAACTCGGGCGTGGCGCGCTTTAGCTTCGATGTGGCCGAACTGACCGACGGCATTGGTTTTATCGTGATTGCCATGGGCGTGTTTGGCTACGGCGAGATTATCAGTAACCTGTCCAAGCACGAAAGCGAGCGCGAGGTGTTTACCGCCTCGGTCTCGGGTCTGATGCCGACCAAAGAAGACTTTAAAAACATGGTCCCTGCCATATTGCGCGGAACGGCATTAGGTTCCTTGCTGGGGATTTTGCCCGGTGGCGGCGCGGTGATGGCGGCGTTTGCTGCTTACACGCTGGAGAAGAAAACCAAGCTGCGCCCAGGAGAACTCCCGTTTGGAAAAGGCAATATCCGTGGGGTCGCAGCCCCCGAAGCCGCTAACAACGCCGGTGCGCAAACCTCCTTCATTCCCTTGCTCACCTTGGGCATTCCGCCCAACGCGGTGATGGCGCTGATGGTGGGTGCTATGACTATCCACAACATCCAGCCCGGCCCGCAGGTGATGACCAGCAACCCGGAGTTGTTCTGGGGCCTGATCGCTTCGATGTGGATTGGCAACCTGATGCTCGTTATTTTGAATCTGCCCTTGATCGGTATCTGGATCAAGTTGCTCAGCGTGCCTTACCGCTGGCTGTTTCCGTCGATCGTGCTGTTCTGCGCGATTGGTGTGTATTCGACCAACAACACCACGTTTGACATCTGGATGGTGGGTATTTTTGGTTTTATCGGCTACGTCTTCATCAAGCTCGGTGCCGAACCTGCTCCGCTCTTGCTTGGCTTCATCCTGGGGCCGATGATGGAAGAATATTTGCGCCGCGCGCTCTTGCTATCAAGGGGCGACTGGAGCGTGTTTGTGACACGCCCCCTGTCAGCTAGCTTGCTCTTGGCAGCGGCAATTTTGCTGGCGGTGGTGCTCATGCCTTCGGTCAAGGCCAAGCGCGAAGAAGCTTTCGTCGAAGATTGATGCATCACAGGGCTGCGCCTTTAATGGCGCAGGCCCAATAAAAAGGGCTTGAACTGCGAGGTTCAAGCCCTTTTTTGATTGGCGCGCGACGCGCATCAGTCGTGCAGGTCGCCCGCCAAAGAGGCCAACGACTCTGCTGAGATTTGCGTGTGGGCCGGATAGTTGGTGTGGTCGCAACCCAACTTGACGCCGGCGCCTGCCTTGACTGCGGCGCACATGGCTGGCGTCAGCTCGAAGCGTACGAAATGCACGGCGGAGGTTTTTTCGTCGTTCTCGCGGTCCAGGTCTTCATCGGCAATAGCGTAGACGCGGCTTTGACCTTCCACTTCGATAAACATGTGGTCTTCCACGCCAATGAGGCGGCCCAGTTCACGCTTGCGCTCGTTGACGTCGGGATATTCCAGCAACATGGTCGCTTTCCAGTTGCTGCCGTCGGGCAGCAGCGGGGCGTACGCCTCGATCTCTTGCAGGATGCCGTCCTCCTCAAAAATCTTTTCAATGCGCAGCATCTCCTGGATTTGGTAGCGGAGGGTGGTTTCGCTTTCAAACTGCAGATTAATGTTCTCGCCCAGGCGCACACTGCGCAGCTTGCGGTGGGCCATTACCTCTGCCTTGTGGGTTTTACGGTATTTGGTGTAGGCCTCCAAGGTCATGAGGCTCTCTGGGGTGATATTTCCGGTCAGTTGCATGGTGGTTTTCTCACAGGTCAAATTATTTCAGGCCGTAGGCTTTGGCAATCAGGCTCAAGGGGTGTTGCAACTCGGGCGCACCCAGGCCGTTGACCTCAAAGCCCTGGGCAATGTGGTGGCCTCCTAAGGGGCAGTCGGAGCTGATGAAATCGGGCTTGCTGCCGTCCTTCATGGTGGCCATGGCTTTAAAAAGCGGCTTGCCGATCTTCATGGCCTGTTGGTGGTACGCCTTTTTGACGCCAAAGGTGCCGGCGTGGCCCGAGCATCGCTCCAGGGTATTGATGGTGGTGCCAGGCACCATCTTGAGCATTTCTTCGGTTTTCTTGCCAATGTTCTGCACCCGCCCGTGGCAGGGAATCTGGTAGCTCACATTGCCCAGCGGCGTGCTGAACTCGGTTTGCAACAGTCCGTCGCGCTTGCGTTGCATCAGGTATTCAAACGGGTCCCACATATGCTCTTTGACCAGTTGCACGTCGGCGTCCTGCGGATACATAAGCGGAATTTCCTGCTTGAACATCAGCGCACAACTCGGTACCGCAGCCAAGATGGCATAACCCTCTTTGGCATAGCGCGCCAGAACCGGGATATTGGCTTCTTTGGACGTATTTACAGCGTCCAGGTCACCAAGTTCGAGTTTGGGCATGCCGCAGCATTTTTCTTTTTCAACAATCACATAAGGCACTGCGTTGTGGTCGAGAATTTTCAGCAAATCCATGCCGATACCCGGCTCGTTGTAATTGATGTAACAGGTGGCGAAAATGGCGACCTTGCCAGGCGTCTTGGCGCCGTCTTGCACTACCTTGGCCTTGGCCTTGGGTGCGCTGGAGCGGAATTTTTTGGTGGCAAGGGTGGGCAGCCAGGCGTCTTTGTCCACGCCCAAGGTGGACTCCATCACGTTACGGGCCATTTGCGTCTTATTGACGGCATTGACCGCCTGCACCACGACGGGGATGCCAGCAAAAGAGCCATGCAAATCTGTGCTGGCCAGCAGTTTTTCGCCCGTGCTGACTTCGCCCTTTTTGAATTTGATGGCCTTGGCGCGCAGCATGGTGTGCGGGAAGTCCAGATTGAACTCGTGCGGTGGCACGTAGGGGCACTTGGTGAGGTAGCACAGGTCGCACAAATAGCATTGGTCTACCACTTTCCAGTAGTCCTGCTTGTCTACACCGTCAACTTCCATGGTTTTGCTCTCGTCAACCAAGTCGAACAGCGTGGGGAAGGAGCCGCACAGGCTCACACAGCGGCGGCAGCCGTGGCAGATGTCAAAAATGCGCTCCATTTCGTGGAGCACGGACGCTTCGTTGTAGTAGTCCGGCCCCTTCCAGTCGATGGGGTGGCGGGTGGGAGCCTGCAAATTGCCTTCGGTTGCCATAGTGGGCCTTGTTTTCAGGGGTGTGAAGGGAATGTTCTGCATTGGACGCTGCAAGCAACGCCCAACACAGACAATTCATCGGTGCCAGGCCTCATGGCGCTGGCGCAACAGAATCAATCGACCAGTTCGGCCAGAGCCTTGGCGTAGCGGTTGGCGTGTGAGCGCTCGGCCTTGGCCAAGGTTTCAAACCAGTCGGCTACTTCGTCATGGCCTTCGTCACGGGCCGTTTTGGCCATGCCGGGGTACATGTCGGTGTACTCGTGGGTTTCACCGGCCACAGCAGAGGCCAGGTTGTCGCGAGTGGCGCCAAAAGGCATGCCGGTTGCGGGGTCGCCGCACTGCTCAAGCCACTCGAGGTGGCCGTGGGCGTGTCCGGTTTCACCTTCGGCGGTGGAGCGGAACAATGCTGCCACGTCAGGCTGGCCTTCGACGTCGGCTTTGTTCGCGAAATACAGGTAACGGCGGTTGGCCTGAGATTCGCCTGCGAAGGCGGCTTTCAGGTTGTCTTCCGTTTTGGAGCCTTTGAGTGCTGCCATGGAGATCTCCTTGAAGGGTTAAAGAAAACGCGTTTGCTCTGAACAAGAATTTGCCAAAGACGCGTTTAGCTTAACCCCGACATGTGTCCCCGTCTAATTGGCTGGATCAATATCTGTGATTGAGCCTGCCTATGGGGATGAAGCTAGGCGAAGAGCGCGTCAAACCCGCCTTCTGGCTCAAAACGCTGGTTGCGCCAGAACAGGCGCGACGGGCCGGGCATCGCCCGTAACTGCACCGAGTGCTGGGCATCGCCGGGGTAGCAGATCACCCGTTCGCCGTCTTGGTTAAAGGCCTCGGGCATGATGACTGGTGGTAGGCGACGGGTGGCCTCAGTCAGCGCGCTGGCCACGGTGGCGTGGCGCGAGAGCTGCGCCAAACTCATGATTTGCGGCGGCGCCAGCTCGATCTCGCGGTCCCAGTACTGCAGTAATGCTGTGCGCGGTTGCAGCCAGGCGCTCTGAGTAGCTTCCACGTTGTCGTGCGCGGCCAACTGGTCTGGCGGCATGGCGGCAACAAAAAACCGGGTGTCAAAGCGCTTGTTGGTGACCGAGGGCATACGGGGGGTGATCCAGCGCGTCCAGGGCTGCACCGCGCTGGTGTGCAGGCGCAGCTGCTGGGCGGCAAGCCGCGAATGAAACGCTTGCGCCGTCGCGCCGATAGGGGCGTCCGTGGCGCTGGCAAACAGCACGCCAGACTCTTCAAACGTTTCTCGCAAGGCGGCCACAAAAAGGCCGCAGGCAGTTGCCTGGTCGGTGTCCGCCTCGCCAAGCGCGGCGTGTAGCAGCGTTGCGTTGCGGTCAAAGTGCGCGTGATGGGCGGCGTCGCAGTCCGCTCCGTCCAACTTGCCCCCGGGAAAGACGTATGCGCCGCCCAGCACGTCTGACAGGCTGTGGCGTTTGACCAAAAACACTTCCAGCCCTTGGGCGCCGTCGCGCAGCATCACGACGGTAGCCGCGTCGCGCGGGGGCAGGGTGGGTATTTCGGAGTTGAGTTCCATGCGTGTCACATTCGTTGCGGGGGGTAAAAAGGCGGTGGCTGGCGTGCAGTAGAGTCAGCGCTTCTTTGGGTGGCTGTGGCTGCCTGCAACCAGAATGGAGAATTTTATGGTCCTAGACTTTAAAGACCGTGTAGCAATTGTGACCGGTGCCGGTGGTGGTTTGGGTCGCTTGCACGCGCTGGCACTGGCCAAGCGCGGGGCCAAGGTGGTGGTCAACGACCTGGGTGGTGCGCGCGACGGCTCCGGCGGCTCGGTGTCCGCCGCGCAGGCGGTGGTGGCAGAAATTGAAGCGGCCGGTGGCGTGGCCATGGCCAACGCGGCTTCAGTGACTGACTACGCCGCGGTGCAAGCCATGGTCCAAGCGGCGGTAGACGCCTGGGGTCGGGTGGATATTTTGGTCAACAACGCAGGCATCCTGCGCGACAAAAGCTTTGCCAAGATGGAAATCGACGATTTCCGCTTGGTACTCGATGTCCACCTGATGGGTGCTGTGCATTGCTCCAAGGCGGTCTGGCCGCACATGGTGGCGCAAAAATACGGTCGCATTTTGATGACTACGTCGAGCAGCGGTCTGTATGGCAATTTTGGTCAGAGCAACTATGGCGCCGCCAAAATGGCACTGGTCGGGCTGATGCAAACCCTGTCGATTGAAGGTTCAAAGAACCATATCCACGTGAACTGCCTGGCGCCCACGGCGGCCACACGCATGACCGAAGACCTGATGCCAGCCCAAGTTCTGGAAGCCCTCAAGCCCGAAGCCGTAGTGCCCGCTATGCTGGTACTGGTGGCCCAGGATGCGCCCACCCGCACGATTTTGTGCGCGGGTGCCGGCAGCGTGGAGGCGGCGCAGATTACCCTGACGCAGGGCATCTGGATGGGCCTGGACAGCAACGCGCCCGAGCTTCTGCACGCGCAGCTATCGCAGGTGACCGATGGCCACGACGCTGCCGTGCCCGCCAGCGGTGCAGCCCAAGGCGCCCATGAGATTGGCCGCGCCAACCAGCATTTGGCCTGAAGCGGCGCGTCCTCGAAGCGGGGGCGCTTGTAATATCCCGCCAACACCGCATATGCACATGACTATGCTACCTTCACAGCGTTGAATGGATTTTGAGGGCCTATGGGCATGACAGAAAGCAGTACCGCCCTCGATGGCTTGAACACGCAAAGCCTGCTGGGCATTCGCCGGGGCATTGAAAAAGAAAGCCTGCGCTGCGACCCAGACGGCGCATTGGTACGTACCCCTCACCCGGTGGAGTTGGGTTCGGCTTTGACGCACCCCCACATCACTACCGACTTCAGCGAGTCGCAAGTCGAGTTGATTACCGGCGTGCACTTGGGTGTACAAAGCTGTATTGACGAGTTGCGCCAAGTGCAAAAGTTCACCTTCCAAGCCATGGGCGACGAGTTGCTGTGGGTGTCGAGCATGCCTTGCGTGTTGCCCGCAGATGATGCGATTCCGCTGGGCCAATATGGCAACTCCAACGTGGGCCAAGCCAAAACCGTGTACCGCAGCGGTCTGGGCTACCGCTACGGGCGGCGCATGCAAACGATCTCGGGCATCCACTACAACTGGTCCATGCCGGGCTTGTCCAGCGAGGCTTATTTCGGTCTGATCCGCAATTTCCGCCGCCACGCATTTTTGCTGCTGTACTTGTTTGGCGCATCGCCTGCGGTGTGCGAGTCTTTTGTGGCCGGACGTAGCCATTCTTTGCAGTCCTTGCACCCCGGCACCATGGGTTTGCCGTATGCCACTTCGCTGCGCATGGGCCGCTTGGGCTACCAGAGCGACGCCCAAAGCGCGCTGGCCGTGAGCTACAACAGCCTAGAAGGTTACGCTGCGTCCCTGCACCAGGCGCTGACCGTTTCCTACGCGCCATACCAGGCCATCGGCCTGCTGGCGCCAGATGGCCACTTTCGCCAATTGACAACGAGTTTGCTGCAAATCGAGAACGAGTTTTACGGCACCATTCGCCCCAAACGGGTGATCTTCCAGGGCGAACGCCCCCTGCACGCGCTGCGCGAACGCGGCGTCGAATACGTGGAGGTGCGCCTGATGGATCTCGATCCGTTTGAGCCGGTGGGCATCAACGTCCAAACCCTGCGGTTTTTGGACGTTTTTTTGCTCCATTGCCTGAGCCAGCCCAGCCCGGACGATTCGCCGCAAGAGATGGCCGCCATGTCGCGCAACCAACAATGCGTCGCCGAACGCGGGCGCGAACCCGGGCTGCAATTGCAACGCGGCGACGCCCCAGTGGCGCTGACCAATTGGGGTCTGGATTTGGTTCATCAATTCGCGCCACTGGCCCGCGCTTTGGACGCGGCGCACGATTGCAATGATTACACCGAGGCCGTGGCGCACGCCGAACACGCTTTGCGCCACCCCGAGACGCTGCCTTCAGCGCGGGTACTGCAGTCGATGGCGCAAGATTTCGATGGCTCTTTTTCTGCTTTTGCCAAGGCGCATTCGGTGCAAACCAAGGCACAGGAGTTGGCCGCGCCACTGCACGCCCACGAGCTGGCGCATTTTGAGCAACTGGCTGAGGCATCCCGCCTACAGCAGCGCGCGATTGAAGACGCCGACACCCTGCCGTTTGCACAGTATTTGACGCAATACCTGTCACCCGAACGTTTGGGCCGCAGCACCTGAACACCGGGTTGAACCTGCGCCCGCTCGCAGCGCTGCGGCGCCGCGAGCAAAGTACCGGACAATCGAGGCACTGACTCCGATTGAAAGAATAAAAATATATGGCGATCCAATGGTTTCCCGGCCACATGCACCTCACGCGCAAGGCCATTGGCGAGCGCATCAAAGACATTGACGTGGTGATCGAGCTGCTCGACGCCCGCCTTCCCGGCTCCAGCGCCAACCCCATGCTGGCCGAGATCACCAGCGGCAAGCCCGCGCTCAAGGTGCTGAATAAACAAGACCTGGCCGACCCGTCGCGCACCGAACGGTGGCTGGCGCACTACAACGCGCTGCCCGGTGTGCGCGCCCTAGGGCTAGACGCGAGTATGACTACGCCAGCGCGCGCGTTGGTGGCCGCATGCCACACCTTGGCGCCCAACCGCGGCGGCATGGCCAAACCCATGCGGGTGTTGATTTGCGGCATTCCCAATGTGGGCAAGTCCACCCTGATCAACACCTTAAAGGGCAAGCGTTCTGCCAAAACCGGTGACGAGGCCGGTGTCACCAAAATCGAGCAACGCATCACGATTGCGGACGACTTTTACCTCTACGACACGCCCGGCGTCTTGTGGCCGCGCATCATCGTGGCCAAAAGTGGCTACAACCTGGCTGCAAGCGGCGCCATTGGGCGCAATGCGTTCAACGAAGAAGAAGTAGCGCTGGAGTTGCTGGACTACCTGCGCCAGCACTACCCGCATGAAATTGAGGCGCGCTACAAGTTCGAAGGCGTCTCAAGCATGAACGACGAAGAAATCTTGGCCGCCATTGGCAAGAAGCGCGGCGCTTTGCAGGCGGGCGGGCGCATCAATCTGCAAAAGGCGGCCGAAATCGCGATTTACGACTTTCGCGCTGGCAGCCTGGGCTGCGTGACGCTGGAGACGCCTGAAGAATTTACCCAGTGGCTGGCGGTGGGCCAAAAGATCGACGCTGAGCGGCAGATCAAGAAGGATGGCATCGAACACACGCGCCTGGTGCGACTGAAAAAGATCGCCCGACCGGCCACCCGCGCCGAACGCGACGCGCAGGAAGACAAGCACGGCGATTGAGCCGGTCAGCACGGCTTGTCCGCCAGCGGCGCTTTAAAACAGCACTACGCCCCGGATAGATTCGCCACTTTTCATCAGGTCAAAGCCCTTGTTGATGTCTTCCAGCGGCATGGTGTGGGTGATCAGGTCGTCGATATTGATTCTGCCTTCCATGTACCAGTCCACGATTTTGGGCACGTCGGTGCGTCCGCGTGCGCCACCAAAAGCTGAACCTTCCCACTTGCGACCGGTCACGAGCTGAAAGGGGCGAGTGCTGATCTCGGCCCCGGCTTCTGCCACGCCGATGATGATGCTGCGGCCCCAGCCCTTGTGCGTGCATTCCAACGCCTGGCGCATGACCTTGGTGTTGCCGATGCACTCAAAGCTGAAGTCGGCCCCGCCGTCGGTGATTTGCACGATGGCATCGACCAGGTTGCCGCCTGCGGCCTCAATCTCTTTGGGGTTCAGGAAGTGGGTCATGCCGAACTTGCGGGCCATGGCCTGGCGCGCGGGGTTGATGTCCACACCGATGATCTTGTTCGCGCCCACCATTTTTGCGCCCTGGATCACGTTCAGGCCGATGCCGCCCAGCCCGAACACCACCACGTTGGCGCCGGCCTCGACCTTGGCGGTAAACAACACCGCGCCAATGCCGGTGGTGACGCCGCAGCCGATGTAGCAGACCTTGTCAAAGGGCGCGTCCTCTCGGATCTTGGCCAGCGCGATCTCGGGCACCACTGTGTAGTTGCTAAAAGTGCTGGTGCCCATGTAATGAAAAATGGGTTTGCCGTCCAGGCTAAAGCGGCTGCTGGCGTCGGGCATCAGGCCTTTGCCCTGGGTGCTGCGGATGCGCTGGCACAGGTTGGTCTTGCGGCTGAGGCAAAACTTGCATTCCCGGCATTCGGGGGTGTACAGCGGAATGACGTGGTCGCCCTTTTTGAGGGTGGTCACGCCCGGCCCCACGTCCACCACAATGCCCGCACCCTCATGGCCCAAGATGGCCGGAAAAATGCCTTCGGGATCTGCGCCCGAAAGCGTGTAGTAATCAGTGTGACAAATGCCGGTGGCCTTGATCTCGACCAGCACCTCGCCAAATTTAGGTCCTTGCAGATCTACGGTTTCAATGGTCAGGGGCTGACCTGCTTTCCAGGCGACGGCGGCTTTGGTTTTCATGGGGTGGGCGATATATAAATTAGACCGGCGCATGGTAACGACAAATATTCGGCGCAGGCCAGTGGCAGCGTGTGGGAGCGTCAGTGGAAGAGTTGCTACAAGAATTGATCTTTTATGGGTTTTCTCGGCTCCGAAAATACGAATTTATTGCTGAATCCTCTTGCGGATCTATTATTTTCGGTTTATCCGCGCGAAACGCCGTCTGGTAAATACAATACGAGGCGGGTCAATCAAAAGGAGCTCGGCGATGGTCAACCAGGCAAGCCGTGGCAAATCGCCGAATTCATGCACTGCATTTGATGGTCGGTGGCCAATGAAAATCCAAACCCGTGCCAATCCGAAACTTCCGGGAATCTGTAAATGACTGTTGCCACCCCCACGATCCAACTCACGAGTGACAGCGGCGATGCGACGGACCTCATTACGAATTCGGCCAATCTGACGTTCAGTACAGCCGCCCCGGGTGTGACCCGCACCTACCAGATCAACGAAGACCAAGCCACTTCAAAGTACGAGGTTCCACCTGAACCCGGCGACTACACGGTGCTGGTCACCGACACCGATAGCTCGGGTAGTTCCGTCAGCGCTTCCATCACCTTTACGCTGGACACCGTAGACCCGACAACTCCGGTGGTGTCGCTTGAGAGTGACACCGGCGACAGTGCTACCGACGGGGTCACGCGCTACGCCTATTTGACTGAAAACGCGGCCGAGGTCGGCGCCACGCGCAGCTATTCGCTCAATGGAGTGGCGAGCAATAGCTACGTAGTGCCCAGCGTAGACGCTGCGTATGTGCTGGTGGTCACGGATACCGATTCTGCGGGCAACGCTGTCAGTACCACTCTGGAATTTACGCTGGACACAACACTGCTTAAGCCCACGGTAGTGCTCAGCCTGGACAGCGGTGACGACTCCGATGGGATTACGAACGCGGCGGGGGTTACGTTTAGTTCGCTTGCGCCGGGCGACACCCGCAGCTACACCATCAACGATGGAGACGCCAGCGATGAATTTTTGACTCCGACTGTGGAAGGTACCTATAAGGTCGTGGTCATTGACAAGGACAGTGCGGGCAACACAGACACCGCTACCCTTGTCTTTGTGTTTGACAAGACCCTGACTGCGCCGACAGCGGGGTTGGCAGACGATAGCGGCGACAGTGAAGAAGATCTAATTACGAACAGTGCCGCGCTCAGTCTCAGTGGCTTGGACGAGGATGCCACCCGCACTTTCCAAGTTGACAATCTCACCGCTAGTGATACCTATGTGGCGCCGACCGATCAAGGAAGCCATACAGTCGTGGTAACTGACACGGACACCGCTGGTAACACGGCCAAAGTGAGCGTAAGCTTTTCCTTGGACACTATGTTGACCACGCCGACCGTGGCCTTTGCGAGCGGCAGCGACACCGGCTCAAGTTCCCTAGACACTATCTCAAATAGCGCAGCCCTGACCTTCAATAGCAAAGACGAGGACGCCACCCGTGTCTACACCCTGAGCAAAGCAGGGGTGCAGGTGTCCAGCGGCTCTGTATACGCTGCGCCCAGTTCAGATGGCGTATACGACCTTTCTGTGACCGACACAGATACCGCTGGCAACACAAAAAGCGCTTCACAGCGCTTTACGCTGGACACCACAGCTCCGACGGCACCATTAATTTCCAGCGTTGACAGCGGCAGCAAGGGCGATGGCATCACCAACAGCGCCGTCCTGACTTTCAATGACAAAGACGCTGACGCGACCCGTAGCTACTCACTGAGCGTGAATGGAGCCGATTTCGCCGTTGGCGCGCAGTACAGCACGCCCACGGTCGATGCCGACTATGTTTTGGTAGTGCTAGACACCGACACGGCGGGCAACACATCGCGCGCAGTGATTGCTTTCACCTTGGATAGAACCCTCGCCCAGCCTACGGTCTCACTGGCCTATGACACGGGCACAGCTGGCGACCGCATCAGCAACACCGCCGAACTGAATTTCAGTGACGCCGCAGCGGATGTAACTCGAACGTTTGCGGTGAATGCCGCCTCTGGCGCGGCAAGCTACTTAGCACCGGCCACTGACGGCGCCTACACAGTGGTCGTGACGGACAAGGACACGGCAGGAAATATAAAAACTGCTACCTTAAGCTTTACTTTGGATAGTTCCATAAAAGCACCGACAGCGGCTTTGGCCAATGGCTACACGGGTGCTGGAACGACCGACAGTGCGGCGATGGTGTTCAATACCAAAGACGCGGACGCCACCCGCACCTACACCATTACGGTAGGCGGCAGTAGCACGCAATCCACCGAATACGTCGCGCCCATCTACAACGGCGACTATGTGGTCACGGTCACGGATACCGACTCTGCTGGTAACACTGCAAGCGCGTCGGTGGACGTTGCCTTGTACACCGTACTAGCTGTTCCCACCGTGGCCCTGACCAGCAACAGCGGCAACTCGTCAGACACGATCAGCAATTCGGCTGCATTGACATTCAGCGTGGCAGCGCCTGACGTCACACGGACCTACACCTTGAATGGCTCGGCCCTTGCCACCTATGTCGCGCCAACGGCGGACGGGTCCTACACCGTGGTTGTTACCGATACGGACTTAAAGCAGGCTGTCGAAATCGCGACCATTAGCTTCACGCTTGACACTACGCTGGCTGCCCCAACGCTGACCCTTGTGACTAACAGTGGCAATGCCAGCGATACTGTTACCAATGTGGCCGCCCTGGCACTGAGCGCTGCGGCAGCGGACGTGACGCGCTCCTACACCGTCAACGGCGTGGCGGTGGATGCCATTGACACAACGGCGGACGGAACCTACGCGATAGTCGTGAAAGACACCGATCAAGCGGGCAATGAAAAATCCGTCAACCTGAGCTTTACGTTGGACACGACTCTAACGACTCCGGAGCTGGCATTGCGCAACGCCGGCTCGTCGGGTATTGCCAACAGCGCGGCGATGACTTTCAATACGCCGGACAGCGACGCCACCCGCGTTTTTACGATCACTTCCGACGGTGTCAGCGTATCGAGTGCCAGTTACGTTGCCCCGAAGGTTAGTGGCTTCTACCAAGTCGCCGTTACCGACACGGATGCGGCTGGTAATTCGGCCAGCGCCAGCCTTAACGTCAACCTCGAAATTGTCGGAAAAACGGTGGATTTTCAGGCCTACCACTGGAAAAGCCATGCACTGCTGGGCGATGTAGTGGTCAGCAACGCCAACGACGCTAGCCAAACTACTACGACAGTCAACGGCCTTGGCCAATTCACCACCGTCACGGAAAGCACTTTGCTGGTGACCGCCGAGCGCGCGATTCCGGCGTTGGAGGCAGACATCACTTCTGCTGCGGTAAACCTGCAAGATGCCATCGCGATCCTGAAAATGGTGGTGGGCTTGGACGTCAATGGTTCGGGGAAGGCGCTGTCTCCCTACCAGGCGCTCGCTGCAGATTTCAATGGCGATGGCGTGGTCAGCCTGACGGACGCCATCGGTGTTCTCAAACATGTGGTGGGCCTGACGCAGACCTCAACGCCCCACTGGGCTTTTGCCAACGAAGCCGACACGACGGTACCCGTGAAAGCCAGCACGACCCCAGGCGCTGCGCCTGCGATTAGCAGCGACTTGAGTGCGGTGGTCGAGGTTGATGTCCATTTCGGACTGGTGGGCTATTTGGTCGGCGATGTGGACGGTAGTTTCGCTGGCCTTTCCACTGCAACGAATCTGCTGACCTCGGATTCGACGTATTTCACCGATTTGGTGACAGCGACAAGTGGACTGAGCCTGTCTCAGTTCGGCGTGTACTCGTAGACCTCGGTCTGATCCCCGCAGTCTTTGGTGCGCGATTCGCGGAGGTCGCGGCCTGCTAGCCAAATTTTGCCCGCGGGATGCATAGGAACTCGGGGCAAAACTCTCTGTCGCCTAAAGCAATCTTCCAAAGCCCCACTCTCGCCTAAACTCGCGCCGCGTCGCGCTGTGCGGCCTTAATTGCTGGTGTTTTGGAGCGCTTTTTATGACCGCATACCCCTTGATGTTTAGCCCCTTAGACCTGGGCTTCACCACACTGAAGAACCGCGTGCTCATGGGCTCGATGCACGTCGGGCTCGAAGAAGCTAAGAACGGCTTTGAGCGCATGGCCGCGTTTTATGCCGAGCGCGCGCGCGGCGGCGTGGCCCTGATGGTCACAGGCGGCATTGCGCCCAACGACCGCGCCCGCCCCATGCCCGGCGGCGCCCGCATGACAACGCCCGAAGAGGCCGAAAAACACAAGGTCGTGACCCAGGCGGTACACGAAGCGGGCGGCAAGATTTGCATGCAAATCTTGCACTTTGGCCGCTACGCCTACCACCCCGAACTGGTCGCGCCCAGCGCCATCAAGGCGCCCATTAACCCCTTTCGCCCGCACGCGCTAACTACGGAAGAGGTCGAACAAACCATCGAGGACTTTGTGCGCGCAGCAGCCCTGGCGCAAAGCGCGGGCTACGACGGCGTCGAGATCATGGGCTCGGAGGGCTACCTCATCAACGAATTCATCGCCGCCCACACCAACCACCGCGACGACGCCTGGGGCGGCAGTTATGAGAACCGCATTCGCTTTCCGCTAGAAATCGTGCGCCGCACGCGCGCCAAGGTGGGCGCGAACTTCATCGTAATCTTTCGCCTCTCCATGCTCGACCTGGTCGAGGGCGGCTCTACCTTGGACGAAGTGGTGCAACTCGCCCAAGCCCTGGAGGCCGCAGGCGTCACCATTTTGAACACCGGCATCGGCTGGCACGAGGCGCGCATTCCCACTATCGCCACCAAGGTGCCACGCGCCGCCTTTGCCTGGGTCACGCAGCAACTCAAGGGCAAAGTGAATATCCCGCTGATCGCCACCAACCGCATCAACACGCCCGAGGTTGCCGAGCAAGTCTTGGCCGAGGGCATGGCCGACATGGTGTCGATGGCGCGGCCCTTCTTGGCCGACCCTGAGTTTGTGAACAAAGCCGCTGCGGGCCAAGCCGACCAGATCAACACCTGCATCGGCTGCAACCAGGCCTGTCTGGACCACACCTTTGGCGGCAAGATCACCTCGTGCCTGGTTAACCCCCGCGCCTGCCACGAAACGCTGATGGTCGAAACCCCGGCGCTGGTCAAAGAGCGCTTGGCCGTGGTGGGCGCCGGACCCGCAGGCTTGGCCTTTGCCACCACGGCGGCGCGGCGTGGTTTTGATGTAACGCTGTTTGACGCCGCAAGCGAGATTGGCGGCCAGTTCAACATTGCCAAGCAGATTCCGGGCAAGGAAGAGTTTTTTGAAACGCTGCGCTACTTTGGCAAACAGATTGAACTCACTGGCGTCAAGCTCAAACTTGGCCACAAAGTGAGCGCCGAGTCGCTCACCCAGGCTGGCTTTACCCAAGTGGTGCTGGCTACGGGCGTCACCCCGCGCAAGCCCGAGATTGAGGGCATCAACCACCCCAAGGTGGTGGGCTATTTGGACGTGATCCGCGACAAATGCGTTGTGGGCCAGACGGTGGCGCTGATTGGCGCGGGCGGCATTGGCTTTGACGTGGCCGAATACCTTTTGCACGCGGGCGTGAGCCCCAGCCTGGACAAGGCTAAGTTTTTTGCCGAATGGGGCGTGGACACCACCTATTCCACCGCTGGCGGCCTGCAAGCCGCGCACATTGAGAAAAGCCCGCGCAAGGTATACCTGCTGCAGCGCAAGGCCGGCAAAGTGGGCGATGGCCTGGGCAAGACCACGGGCTGGATCCACCGCACCTCGCTGAAGAACCGCGCGGTGGAAATGGTCAATGGCGTGACCTACCGCCGGGTGGACGATGCGGGCCTGCACATCACGGTGGGCGACAAAGAGATGACGATTCCTGCGGACACCGTGGTGCTGTGCGCCGGCCAAGAGCCGCAGCGCGAACTGCAAGACGCGCTGGTAGCTGCTGGGTGCACCGTGCACCTGATTGGCGGCGCCTTCAAGGCCGCTGAGTTGGACGCTAAACACGCCATCAAGCAAGGCACCGAGCTGGCTCTTTCACTGGGCAATCAGCCCAAAGAGACGACCAAAGACGTGCCCAAAGCTGCGCCAGCGCCTGCGGGCTTGCAAGTTTTGCCCGCCGTGGCGCAATCGCTTGCGCACTGGCACGCCATGCTGGCCAAAAAAGACATGGGTGAGCTGGGTGACATCTTGCATCCCAAGGCGGTTTTTCGTTCACCGGTGGCGCACACGCCCTATGCCAGCGCGCCCGTCGTGCAGCTGTTTTTGACGGCAGCCAGCCAGGTGTTTGAAGACTTTGTCTACCACCGCGAACTGGCCAGTGCTGACGGCACCGGCGTGGTGTTGGAGTTCAGTGCCAAGGTCAATGGCAAGGCCCTTAAGGGCATCGACCTGATCCAGTTTGACGCCGAGGGCCGCATTGTGGACTTTGAAGTCATGGTGCGCCCCATGAGCGGCCTGCAGGCGCTGGCCGACGAAATGGGCAAGCGCATGGCGCCCTATATGGCGGCGTTCAAGGCCCCCCAATAATTTCTAAACGGAGTAGCACGATGACCGATAAATTTAAAAATCTCTTTTCCATCCAGGGAAAAACGGCGCTGGTTACCGGCGGCTCGCGCGGCATTGGCGAGATGATCGCGGCTGGCTTTTTGTCGCAGGGCGCCAAGGTCTATATCTCTTCGCGCAAGGCCGATACCTGCCAGGCCACGGCCCAGCGCCTGAGCGAAACCTATGGTGGCCAATGCATTGCGCTGCCCGCAGACTTGTCCAAACTGGCAGGGGTGGAGAGCCTGGCGGCGCAACTTGCCGCGCACGAAGCCAATCTCGACATTTTGGTGAACAACGCCGGCGCCTCCTGGGGCGCGCCGCTGGACCAGTTTCCGGAAGTGGGCTGGGACAAGGTGATGGACACCAACGTCAAAGGGGTGTTCTTTTTGACGCAAAAGTTGCTGCCGCTCCTGCGCGCAGCGGGGCAGGGTGCGAGCCCAGCGCGGGTCATCAACATCGGCTCGATTGACGGTATCAAAAGCTCGGCTTTCGACGCTTTTTCCTATGGCGCTTCCAAAGCAGCGGTGCACCACCTCACACGCTTCATGGCCACGCACCTGACCCGCGAACGTATCTTGTTCAACGCTATTGCGCCCGGACCTTTCCCGACTTGGATGCTGAGCACCGGCGTGGGCTTCGGCGGCGAGACCGAGGGCGTAGACTGGGACAAGGTCGGCCAATCCAACCCCAGCGGACGTGTGGGTTCTGCCCAAGACATTGCCGGACTGGCTATATTCCTTTGCTCGCGGGCAGGGGAATACATTGTTGGACAAACCATTGCCTGCGATGGTGGAGCGGTCGGTACGGCCTGAATGACGCTGTAACCCGAAGCAGGCTTGAAACCGCATTGCGCACACCGTCTGTCAGGCGTCAGACTTCCCATAAAACCACAAGGAGACACATTTATGTCAAGCCCCAAGCTGATGCTGGACTACATCTACGAACACGAAAAGAACCTGGCAAACCAGGTTTACCTGACCCAACCACTGGGTCAGGGCCGGGTGGCAGACTACACCTGGGGCCAGACCATGGACCAGGCGCGGCGCATGGCCACGCATCTGCAAAGCCTGGGCTTTGGGCCGGGTGCGCGCATTGGCATCTTGTCCAAAAACTGCGCCCACTTCTTTATGGCTGAGCTGGCTATTTGGATGGCCGGCTACACCACGGTGGCTATCTTCCCGACCGAGGCGGCGTCCACCGTCCGCTTTGTGCTGGAGCACAGCGAGGCCAGCTTGCTGTTTGTCGGCAAGCTCGACACCTGGCCTGAGCAGGAGCCCGGTGTGCCCGCGCACCTGCCGCGCATAGCCTTCCCCCTGGCGCCTGCCACGCCCTATGACACCTGGGACGCTATCGCTGCGCGCACCGCGCCCATTGCCGGCTTTCCCCAGCGCGCTGGCAGCGACTTGGCCATGCTGATCTACACCTCGGGCTCCACCGGCCAGCCCAAGGGAGTGATGCACAGCTTTGAGCGCATTACCGCTGCCTCCGAATTGTCGGTGACGCAAAACATGGGTGGCGTGGTTGTGCCAGGGCAGGAGCATCGCGTCCTGTCGTATTTACCGCTGGCGCATGTGTTTGAGCGCGCGGTGGTGGAGTGCAATAGCTTTGCCTTGGGCCAGGTGCATGTGTTCTTTGCCGAGTCGCTGGAGACCTTTGCTGCCGACTTGCAGCGCGCGCGGCCCACGCTTTTTGTGTCGGTGCCCCGTTTGTGGCTCAAGTTCCAGCAGGCGGTGTTCGCCAAAATGCCGGCGCGCAAGCTGTCACTGATGCTGCGTATTCCTATTCTCAACAAAATTGTGGCCCGCAAAATTTTGACCAACCTGGGCCTGGACCAGGCAGTGCTAGCCTTCAGCGGCTCAGCGCCCTTGCCCGCAGACCTGATCCGCTGGTACCGCAGCCTGGGCTTGCAATTGCTCGAAGGCCTGGGCATGACCGAAGATTTTGCTTATTCCCACAGTGCCACTCCAGCATTTAGCGAGCCCGGCTACGTGGGCGTTGCCAACCCCGGCGTGCAGGCCCGCATCAGTCCGGAAGGCGAGATTCTGATCAAATCCCCCGGCCAAATGGTGGGCTACTACAAGCGCCCGGACCTGGACGCTGAGAGTTTTACCGCCGACGGCTTTTTCCATACCGGCGACCTGGGATCTATGCTTGCAGACGGGCAACTGAAGGTGACAGGCCGGTTAAAGGAATTGTTCAAAACATCCAAAGGAAAATACGTGGCTCCGGCGCCGATCGAGAACCTGCTCAACATCCACCCGCTGATTGAGAGCAGCATGGTCTCTGGCTTGGGCCAGCCTGCCGCTTACGCGGTGGTGGTGCTGGGCGAAGAGTTCCGTCCCAAGCAAAGCAATGCGGTCTTCCGCGCCGATGCGCAGATGCAGTTGGAGCAGTTGCTCAAACAGGTCAACGCCCAGGTTGCCGATTATGAAAAGCTGCAGATGATCGTGGTGGCCAAAGACCCTTGGTCGATCGAAAACGGCTGTTTGACCCCGACCATGAAGATCCGTCGCAGCCGCATCGAGAGCGCCGTTGAGCCCAAGGTCGAGGGCTGGTACGCGGACAAGAGCCCGGTGCAGTGGGCTTGAACCTACGGGCCCATGCCCGGCAGCCTTAGGCGCCGCGCAATCCAACTATAAACTTTGCTGTCTGGCGCAGCGCGTCCCGCGCCTCAGGCAGCAGGCGCGCCATCACGGCAAAGGCGTGGGGCGTGTGCTTCCACTGCAGGCAGGTGCTTTCGCTGCCCAAGGCTTGCAGTTTTTGGTGCAGGCGCAGCGCGTCATCCCGCAATATTTCGGATTGGCTCACCACCGTCAGACAAGGTGGCAAGCCCGCCAAGTTGCCCAACAGCGGTGAAATGCGGGCGTCATCGGCCGGCACGTTTGGCGAATACATGGCCAGTGCGTCCACCAGTAATTGCCGGTGGAGCATGGAGTCTGAGTCGGAGTTGCTGTTGATGGATTCACCCTGGTGCGTCAAGTCCAGCCAGGGTGAGAAGAGCACCAGGCCGCGCGGCAAGGGCAGACCCGCATCGCGCACAGACTGTGCGGTGGCCAGCGCCAGATTGCCCCCGGCGCTGTCGCCGCCCAACACCAGTTGCCGGGCGTTCACTCCTTGGGCCAATAGCGCTTGGTATACCGCCATGGCGTCTTCATGGGCCGCCGGGAAAGGATGCTCTGGCGCAAGCCGGTAGTCCACCATCAGCATGCGAATCTGCGCCAGATGCGCCAGGGTGCTGGCCATGTCCCGGTGGCTGTTGAGGCTGCCTGCGATGTATCCACCCCCATGAAAGTAGACGCAGATGGGCGCGTGCGCGTCGGCCAACAGTGCCTTAGGTTGCACCCATTCCACTGGCACGCCGCCCATCACGTCAGCACGCACGTCAATTTCGGCGCGGGGTTTGCCATAGTCCCGGCTCAGAAATTTTCGCCCTTGGCGCAGGCGCAGTTCGGGGGTTAACTGCAGACTGGCCGTCCGGCGGGATTTCAAAAACCGGTTGATGAAGAAGTTTTGAATGCTCATGGTGGATTTTTCGCTTAAAGCTTGTGGGTTTCGGTCACAAAATCTTGCACCACAAAGCGGGCCAGGCGTCGGCGCATGGTGAATGTGGTCCAAGGCCAGTTGGTGCTGTTGCGGCCATTTTTGTCCAGAAAATAGCTGGTGCAGCCGCTGTTCCAGACGGTGTGCTTCAGTGCGGCCTGGATTTTTTGGTTGTAGGCCGTGTAGCGCACCGGGTCTACCGTGATGCTAGCAATCTCCTGGCTTTGCGCCGTGGTGATGGCTGAGACGATGAACTTGAGCTGCGCCTCAATGATGACAAAGGCCGATGAAAAAGTATACAAATTGGGGCCGAAGGTGAGAAACAGATTGGGGCAATCCTGCGTCATGGTGCCCAAATAGGCTGTGGGCGATCCTTGCCACTGCGCGGCAAGGTTGGCACCGCTCTTGCCAAAAATACATTTGCCAATGGGCGGATTGGCCACTTCAAAACCGGTGGCAAAGACGATGGCGTCTACCTCACAGGTGCTGCCGTCGCTGGCTGTCAGTGTGTTGCCGCTGATGTTGACCACGTCGGACACGACTTGCACATGGGCTTGGGCCAGCGCCCGGTACCAGGTGTTGGACAGCAAGATGCGTTTGCATCCGACCGAATAGTCGGGCACGAGCCTGGCGCGCAGCGCTGCGTCTTTCACGCCTCGGGCGATGTTCTTTAAGCCCTGGGCCTGGATGCGTTTGAGCAGCCATGGGTAATTCAGGCTGGCGTTGAGCAGTTCAAACTGCAAATACAGCATGTTGCGAAACAGCGACTGCGTCCACGGGTGTTTGGCAAATAGCGCTTGCCAGCGCGGGGCAATGGGCGCGTCGAGCTTGGGCAACACCCAAGGGGCGGTGCGCTGAAACAGCGTGAGTTGGCTTACCTGTTGCGCGATATGCGGCACAAACTGAATCGCGGATGCGCCCGAACCAATCACCGCCACCCGCTTGCCCGTCATGTCAAACCCATAGTCCCAGCGGGAGGAATGGAAATGCACGCCGGTAAATGTGGCTAGACCTGGTGTGCGCGGCAGCACCGGCACATGCATGGGGCCGCAGGCCATCACCACAAAGCGCGCCCAAAGCACGCCGGCACTGGTTTGCAAGCGCCAGCGCTTTTGGTCATCTATCCAGCGCGCTTCGGTCAGTTCGTGGCGCAGGCGCACGCGGTTCAGTACGCCAAACTTTTCGGCCGTGTCACGTGTGTAGCTTTTGATCTCGTCTTGCTTGGCAAACAAGCGGCTCCAACGGGGGTTGGGGGCAAAGGAGTAAGAATACAGCGCAGACGGAACGTCGCAACCGCAGCCAGGATAGGTGTTGTCGCGCCAAACGCCACCGATCTCACTGCCTTTTTCCAGCACCACACATTCGACCCCCGCCTGGCGCAAGCGGATAGCCGCTCCAATACCGGCAAAGCCAGCGCCGACCACGACCACCTCGTGCATTTCATGAGATTGTCTTGCGTCAGTCTGGTCGGTGCCGCGGGTGTTGGCCTGTAGCGTGTCAGACATGGGGCGCCGCGCCGATTAGGGCTTGGTCAGCGCCGCTTTGCGATCAGCGTTGACCTTTTGCGAGCTGGCGCGCTCGCCCAGCATCTTGGTGTAGACCTTGTAGTCCACACCACCGGCGACCAACAAGTCTTCGCCATAGATGGCTCGGGTGGCCATGCCCACCAGCGGCAGGTTGCTAAAAGCCACGCAGTCGGCCAGTGTGAAGGTGTCGCCTCCGATATACGGCGAAAACTTCACCATGCGTTTGAATGCGGCAATGTTTTTCTCCAGCCGCTTTCGCACCGACGCTTGCGTGGCTTCACTCACCGTCCCACCAAAAAAGGCTTGCGCGTACAGCTCGCGCGCTACCAACTCGAGGTGCAGGTTGATGAAGGTGATGAGCTCGCGCAGTTTGGCCGCAGCAAATGGGTCGTTGGGCATCAGTGGGTGGGCGGGGTATTGCGCTTCAAGGTAGTCCAATATCACCGCGCTCTCGCACAGTCCGCCCTGGGGCGTACGGATGAATGGAATCTTGGCCAGGGGGGAGTCGGCTAGCACCATCGCGTCTTTGCTACCGGTGGTGACATGTTCCTCGGTGAACGCAATCTCTTTTTCAAGCAAAACCTGCTTGACGATGTTGAAGTAGTTGGAAACGGCAAAGCCGCAAAGCGTGATCATGGTGGCGGGGTTCCTGGGTTGTTTGTCCCAGTGTAAATTGGCTGCCCCATTTCAACATGGCACGCGGGTGACAAACTATCCGCTTAGTCTTTCCTTGGCTTTTTGCAGCCACATATCCAGGTTGTCCAGCAGCGCGGACTGGCTAAAGGAGCAGCTTTCTTCGCTAAACAATGCGCTGGATTCAAGCCGGTCCAGCAAACCCAGCCACACCTCGCCGTAGCGCGCGGGCAGGGCGGTCAGCAGCGGCTCTTGCGCCCGGGCCTGGGCGCAAAAGGCCGACACGCCAAGTGCATCAGCGCGCAACTGGGCCAAAGAGTGGCCCAGAGCGCTCAGCTTGCTGGCGTGGCTTGGCATGCGCGCTTCAGGTCTTATTTGACCTCGGTGACGAACTCGGCGCTGGGGCGGCGCACCTTGGGCAGGTTGGCCAACCAGTCCTTGTCGGCTTCACGGTAGCCCAGGGGCATGATGGCCACGCTGCGCAGACCACGCGCCGACAGGTTCAGGATGGTGTCGAGCGCCTTGGGGTCAAAACCTTCCATGGGCGTGCTGTCCACGTCTTCAAACGCGGCAGCTACCAGTGCGACGCCCAGGCCGATATAGGCTTGGCGTGCGGCGTGTTCAAAGTTGACTTGCGGATCCCGCACGGTGTAGTTGGCCAGCAGGTTTTTGCGGTAAGCGTCACCGGCTTCTGTGCTGCCGCCGCGCTGGGCGTTGGTGAAGTCGAACATCTGGTTGATGCGCTCGGCGGTGTAGTTATCCCATGCGGCAAACACCAAGAGGTGCGAGCCTTCGGTAATCTGCGCTTGGCCCCAGGCGATGGGTTTGATCTGCTCGCGCACGGCGGCGCTGGTCACCACAATCACTTCATAAGGTTGCAGGCCGCTGGAACTGGGTGCCAGGCGCACGGCTTCCAAAATACGGTCCACTTTTTCTTGTGGCACGGCCCGGGCCGCGTCCATTTTTTTGGTGGCATAGCGCCATTCGAGTTTTTGTTGCAGAGTTGACATGAGGGATCTAAGAGAGGTTGAAAAATACTGCGTAAGACAGCAGTGTCGCCAGCAAGGCCGGCGAGCGGTGGATTATCACCAATGCGATGTTGGTTTCGATGTCGCTTGCGGGATGCCCTTTAAGCACGGGCACGACCATGCCCGCGCCGCTGCAACGGAAGCGAGTTTGGTTGTGGCGTAGGCTGGGATGGTGTAATCCGGGGAGAGAAAGTGCGGTGGATGGCTACTGCGCGGCTACGCTAAATTTGAATGTGCCCCATGGATATTGATCCTCCCGTCGCTCCCAAGCTTATTACCGGCGCTGCATTTAGCTATTTGGTCAACCCACGGGTGACGGTGACCACCAGCATGGGCACCGTGGTGCTGGAGTTGTACCCGGACCAGGCGCCCATTACCGTGGCCAATATGCTGGCTTACGCCAACAGCGGGTTTTATTCCGGCACCCTGTTTCACCGAGTCATTCCGGGATTTATGGACCAGGGTGGTGGCTACACCACGGGCATGGTTTACAAAACGCCCACCTACGCCAACATCACGCTGGAAAGCAACAAGGGCCTGAGCAATCTGCGCGGCACCATTGCCATGGCCCGCACCAGCGTGGCGGACTCCGCTAGCACCCAGTTCTTTATCAACCAGGCGGACAACCTGTTTTTGAACTACAGCAGCGCGGCGTCGCCCGGCTACGCCGTATTTGGCCGGGTGGTTTCTGGCTTGGCTGTGATTGACAGCATTGCGGCGGTGCCACGCAACAGCGCGGACAAACCGACCACTGACATCACCATCACATCGGTGCAACAGACCGCAGGCGGCAACGCACTGGCAGCGGCGGGCAGCAGCATTACCGTGGGGGACCTAGAAACAGGCGCATCCTGGAACTACAGCCTTGACAGCGGCCAGACGTGGGTGACCGGCGTGGGCAGCAGTTTTGCGGTGCCTGCAGGCACATACGCAGCCAATGCGATTCAGGTGAGCCAAACCGACGCCGCGGGCAACCTGAGCCTGACCACCGGCAAGCTGACGAGCGCATTGGTGGCGCAGACCGATGCCAGCCGGGTGCAGGTCACCATGGTGGACGGCTTATCGGGCACCGCAACGCTGAACACGTCGGCGGTGGTCTACGAATTGGCTTTCAGTGAGGCCGTTACCGGTCTGGATGCGGCCGATTTCACGGTGATGAATGGCACGGTCAATGCCGTGTCGGGCAGCGCGGCAAATTGGTCTGTGAGCGTGACCCCGGATGCGGGCGTGGCCAATGGTGCAATCAGTGTGCTGCTGCGGGCCGGGGCCGTGACTAGCGCCTCGGGCGGCTACAACGCCAGTGTGGTCAACAGCAGCCAACTGCTCGACACCCTGGCGCCGCTGGCGCCCAAACTGGTATCCAACGCCGAATTCCACTACGGGCAAGCGCCCCAGGTCACGCTGCAAACGAGCAAGGGCGCAGTGGTCATTGAGCTTTACCCAGAGAAAGCGCCCAACACGGTGGCCAATTTTCTGGCCAATGCCAATAGCGGGTTCTACGACGCAACGCTGTTTCATTCTGTTGTCGCGGGTTTTGTGGTGCAGGCCGGGGCGTTTTCGACCGCGCTGGCGTACAAGGCGCCAACCTACAGCTCAGTCGCGCTGGAGAGCAACAACGCCCTTTTGAACCAGTACGGGAGCGTCGCCATGTTGCGGGCAAGCTCAACGGCCTCGGACGGTGCCCGGTTTTTCTTTGACCTGGCCGACAATCCGACGCTGAATTACACCAGCGCCACGTCCCCGGGGTATGCGGTGTTTGGCAAGGTGGTGTCCGGAATGTCCGTCATCGACAGCATGGCCCAGGTAGCGCTCAGCGCTTCAGGCGTGCCACTGAGCCTGATTACGCTCAACACCATGCAGCAAACCCAAGCCGGCAGCGCCACCAGCCGCGTGGGCGCCTTGACGGTAAGCGAGTTGGCCAGCGGCGGGAGCTGGTCTTACAGCCTCGATAGTGGCGCCCATTGGTTAGCCGGCAGCGGCAGCAGCCTGACCTTGCCCGATGGCAGTTATGGCGCCAATACGATTTGGGTGCGCCAAGCGGACGCGCTAGGTAACGTAAGCCAGGCCGGGAGCACATTTAGCAGTGCACTGGTGGTGGACAGCACGATGAGGATCAATGTGCAAGCCTATAGCTGGAAGGTCCACACCCTGCTGGGCGATGTGTCCGTGTCCACAGGGACATCGTCCCGCCTGACGGCAACGGATGGCGCCACCTCGTGGCAGCAGGCGGCCGAATCGAGCTTGTCTTTGACGGCAAGCCGCACGATTCCTGCCGCAGAGGCCGACGCCACCAGCAGCGCTGTGAACCTGCAAGACGCAATTGCCATTCTGAAAATGGTGGTGGGTCTGGACGTCAATGGCGCAGGCAACGCTTTGTCTCCCTACCAGGCACTGGCGGCGGACTTCGATGGCAATGGCCTGGTGCAACTGAGCGACGCCATTGGTGTGCTCAAACACGTCGTGGGCCTGACCACACAGCAGCCGGTTTGGCGTTTTGTCAACGAAATCGACCCTCTGGTTCCTGCCAAGGCGAACTTGGCTCCTGGTCTGCCGCAGGCCAGCATTCAGATTGATACCAGCGCCCTGAGCCCGATTCATGTCGGCTTGGTTGGGTATCTGGCTGGGGACGTGGATGGCAGCTTTTCCGGGGCCGCAGGCGCGCTGGATTTGGACGCGCTGCAAGCCAACTATTTCGCTGATCTCACCACCGGGCATGGTTTGAGCCTTACCCAGTTTGGGGTGTACTCGACGCCTTGATACCGTCAGCGAAAAGCGCCCGCCAGCGCGGGCGAGAACGGCAAGGCGCCAGATGCCTCGCATAAAATCGCCGCTAATGTTAGAAAGAAACAATGTTTGATAAAACCGGTGAGTGGATTCCCCTGCAGTCGTTCGACGATTTTGACAACGGCCTGTCCGACCTGATTGACCTGTGGTCGAGCACGGGCAAATCACCAACCAAAACCGTTAAAAATGCAGCGCTGGCGCACTTCAAGGCAGATCTCGAAGCTGCCACACTGGAATGGGCCGACAACAAGGCTAAGTCTAAAAAATATGCGGCCATTGCGGCGGAACTTGCCGAGTTTGAAGAAGCGTTGCAACAAGTCTGATTTTTGTCCCCTGGCTCGGTAGCGGTGCCCCTTGATTTGTTTCAATAAACCCTACGGTGTGCTCAGCCAGTTCACGCCTGAGGGGCGTTGGCGGGGGCTAAAAGACTTCATCGATATTCCCGACGTGTACGCCGCCGGGCGCCTGGACGCTGACAGCGAAGGCCTGCTCTTACTGACCGACGACGGACAAGCCCAAGCCCGCATTGCCGACCCGCGCTTCAAGATGGAGAAAACCTATTGGGTGCAAGTGGACGGCGTGCCCACCGAGGCTGCGTTAGAAGCCCTGCGAAAAGGCGTGCTGCTCAAAGACGGCCCCACACTGCCCGCCCGCGCCCGCACTATCGAAGCGCCCCTCGGCCTGTGGGAGCGCGACCCGCCCATCCGCGTGCGGCAAAACAAGCCCACCAGCTGGCTGGAACTGGTGATCACCGAAGGCCGCAACCGCCAAGTGCGCCGCATGACTGCTGCCGTCGGACTGCCCACACTGCGCCTGGTGCGCGCGGCGATTGGCCCTTATGCGCTGGACGGGCTGGCGCCGGGGTGTTGGCGGGAATTGCGATTCGGCGAGAAATAGTCCGGCAACCGGCTTTCTCTCCTACTGGCTGTGCCTGTGCCACCATTCGCTTAGCGATAGGAATTCCTCACGGCAATGTATTCAGCCATCCCACACCCCTAAAACGACGACCCCGGCTCGCTCAAAAAAGCCAGCTCTTCGGAAGTGGAGCTGCGCCCCAAAACCGCGCTGCGGTGCGGGTAGCGGCCAAAGCGGTCGATGATGGCTTTGTGGCGCAGCGCAGAGCGAAGGCTGTCTTCTAGGCCCGGCTGTGAAAACAGCGCCACGGCTTGGGTGTGCACCAGCGCGGACTCGCTGTGCATATACGGCATGTAGGCAAAACTGCGCTGCGCCAAGGGCAGGCTGCGGTCTTGCCCACTGGCCACCAGCTCTTGCGCCAGCACCAGCGCCGGCGCGTCCTGCGCAAAGGCGCGGGGCGTGTCGCGGTACACATGGCGCGAAAACTGGTCCAGC
>Ga0114978_10000376_pt1 | contig 37242 bp, 52 predicted proteins | sample S_140212_EF_Meta_FD_87027 | JGI IMG/M metagenome (GOLD analysis project Ga0114978, IMG submission 87027) | Freshwater microbial communities from Lake Simoncouche, Canada to study carbon cycling - S_140212_EF_MetaG | ecosystem: Environmental > Aquatic > Freshwater > Lake | place: Lake...
GGTCTCCTCAGCAGGTGCCTCGGTCTCCTCAGCAGGTGCCTCGGTCTCCTCAGCAGGTGCCTCGGTCTCCTCAGCAGGTGCCTCGGTGTCGCTCTCTTCCTTCGCAAACACGTCGCGAAGCTTTGAAGCAAACGACTTAGGCGCACTCTTGGAGTACTCTTCGTCCATCTTGGTCTCTGGACGCTCTTCCTCGCCAGTCACTCCTTCAGCTTTATCCTCAGCTTCGTCCTCTTCCATCCGACTCTGCAAGTAAGAAGTCACTGTGTCCAGCGCCTTCTTGACCTCAGTGTCCGCGTCAGAGAACAGCCAAGTCCCATACTCGTTCGTGAGACTGTTAAGCACGTTGCTCGCATTCTTCTCTACGAGCTCGATGGTCTCGCCAAGTTCCTTGCTCTTCATCATGAGCCAGCCAGGAAGTTCGTTCGCGGGATCATCCACGCCAGACACTTCCGTGATCTCTAGGTTCTCAAGCTTGGTGGCCATCTAAAGAGAAGGTACTCCCTAGAGAGCAGCTGTGTGCAAGATTAAGCAGATGCAAGTTGTGGGAGAGAAGACCGTATGCCGTAGAAGAAGAAGCCACCGATCATTGCATCGTACATTGACGTCACTTTGTTTGGGAGAGTGACGCCGCCTGAGTTTAGAGTGTACATAAGACCAGTGCCCTGGATGGACGTTGTGCCACCGGCAGCATACCCAACTGCGTGCGAGTAAATGATGCTGCCAGCATTAGTTGTGTCAACACCGAATCCGATGTAGTAGTTTCCAGCCTCAAGAAATGTTGACGACACAGAGATGTTCTCCTGTCGCCAGTTGCTTCCGGTACCCGCGAACGCAGTGGACGCTGTTTCCACAATCTTATGACCGCTCTGATCGTAAATGCCCCACTTGTAGTTGCCAGTTAACGCAGTTGCACCGTGGAGGTACTGCCACCTAAGCTTCGCTACTGTGATTGACTTTGGGATTGAGATCAAGTAAGCAACTTGGTGCAAGTCATACGTCGAGCTTAACGTGTAGTTGTCTGACGTGTTCACGCTTATCGCAGGCGGAACGACAGGGTTGACGACGTCACCAGCGCTATACGTAGCAGTTCCGATCGTGGCACTTGACGGTTGTGCGTACCCAATGAACGCCATTGCGCGGCGGTCAGTGATGTCGCTCGCAGCGATAGACGTTGCGCCAGCTGGCACAACGATGTCGGCCAAGTGAAGAGCACTTGTCGGTAGCGCCGGTGCGCCTGTGCGGTTTGTGGCAGTGGCTCCAGCTGATGCTGTTCCAGACACAATGCGAAGGCGCGCAACGTTCAAGCCACTTGAGTCATGGGTGTTGTCCAGCACTTCAAGTACGACAATGTCAACTCGTGGATTCGTTGAGTCAGCAGCAGACACAGTCAAGTTCTGCGTGGTGCTGTCTTGGCGGCAGTAATAGAGGCCCTGGTCTGTCACAGCGTCGCCGCGCACCCACGCTTCTGCCGACCCCGTTGTCTGGACATTCATCCCAGACTGCGCTTGGATTCTGAAGTCGTCGTAGCCCTTCACACCCTCGCCTGTTGGCTGCTCGCCGACTGCTAGCCTGCGAAGGTCAAGCGCGGAGTAGCCTGGTGAGGCACCGGTCCCGCCCTGCGTCATCAGCGGCGGCAGTGTTAAGTCAATGGGATTGGCCATTTGTAGATCTTAAAGCGAGAGTCGCAAAGGCGAGACTTAGTCGCTCGATGGCTCCAACGACTCAGCGAGAGCTTCTAGCGACTCTTCCTCAAGTTCGTTCAAGCCAAACCATTGCTCGTCAAGAAGTCGCTCAATCACAGAACGAATGGCGTCACCAGCTCGAGGCTTGATGTGAACGGTGTAGTGGTCAGGCACGAACATGCCACGAACGTCATTACTCACAAGTCACATCCACTATGTATGTACGCCTGAGCATCTGACTTAATAGTTGCGTGTTGTCTGCAGCAGTAGGCGGCACAGTGATGTCGTATGGGTACGCAAACTCAGCGCGGAATCCATGTTCGTGCTCTACCACATGACCCCAGAGCGAGACGATACCGAATACTGCTCCAGGTGGTGTGCTTGCCCTCGCTTTGCTCTCGTGCTTCCATGCGTGAACGCCACATATGCACTTAATGCCAGGGGGCTCGCTACAAGCACTGAACAAGACGGGGTCCCGGCCGCAAGTAGCTCTAAACGGGACACCCGGAGACCAGACAGCGTCGCGGTCAAGGCTGAGAAGCTCGCCTGCATTGCTTACCCGCCAACTCTTCCACGCGTGTACTGCGTCCATGGGTCTCCTTGCTCTCTGGTGTTGGTCTCCCCACGGTGCTTCACAGCCATTGGCTCAGGCACCGGAACCTTCTTCAACGAAACGGTGTAGCGCTTAACAGTTCTTCCCACGCGCATTCTGACCACGCTGATTGCGACGCCTAAACCGCACAAGTTCTTTCGACACCTCAGCATCGCGAACTCGAACTGCTTTACCGCCCATCGAATACCCACGCATCTTACCGCTCTTGACGAGTGGCCACGAGTCTTCAGACCAGATGACGCCCATGTACACCGTGTTTGCGGGCAGCGTCACCTTTGCTTTCTCAATCTCTCCAGGTACTTGAAGCTCAGCGTCAACTGGGAACGGCCACTGCATTATTCCGACGATGTCGCCAACGTGTTCTTTGCCGTGCTGCTTCATTAGCTTTCGGTCGCCACTCTTCGCGTAGTCCCACACAGCTTTCTGAAGCTCTACATCATCTGTGAACTCGTCGTGGGCATCAACGGCTCCTGGAGCGTAAAGAACTCCAAGAGTGTACCTGTGCTCGTCAGCAGCTTTACTCATGACACCATACGAAATGCTTTCGCTGCCAGCGTCATCATCAGCTGCTGGAGACTCGCTCTCCCAAGGTGGCGCGCTCGACGAAACCTTCTTCGCGAAGTCACGCATTGCCCCAATCGGGCTATCGTCTCTAAATCTCCAGCTCACTCAATAGACTTTAGCCGCTAGATGCTGCTTGCGATCTTAGTCGCGAATAGATGACCGCAGCTGCCATGACCATTTCTGATGCTGGTCAATGCGGTCAGCTGCGAAGTTTGCGATGCCTTGCTGATTCGCAACTGTGGCAATCTCGAACACTTCGTTCAAGCACTCAAGTACTTTCTCGTTCGCATCAAGAAGATACGCTGACATCGCAGCTGGCTTAGCTTCAATGAGCGGGGGATCACCAAGCTCACGCGAAGAGATAAAGTCGGTCATCCTGAATGGTGCGAACACGCCAAGCTTTCGGATGTTCTCTGCCCAGCCATCAATGCTTCCCCACACGTCTTCGTAGATCTCTCCAAAGAACTCGTGATACTCACTGAAGTCTTTGCCCTCCACGTTCCAATGGAAGCCATGAGCAGTTGTGTAGAGAGTAAACGTGTCAGCGAGCACAGTGTGAAGCTGCTTCACTAACGCAGTTGCTGGGTCAGCGTACTCTGCTTCCTCAGAATGGTTCTCCACGCTCTCCCCAACTTCATGGGCGATTGCGCGGATTGCCCCAATCGGGCTATCGTCTCTAAATCTCCAGCTCACTCAATAGACTTTAGCCGCTACGAAGCTGCCCGAGTGTGCCTCCTGGGTGGTGGTTAGCGAGATCGGACGAGTCTACTCCACGTAAGTAAGCAACACCGACTGCTATCGCGTCTGCGACGGCAGAAGCAGTCACGAACGAAGTCGTTGGAATACTCTCCCAAGCTTCGTTATGCGGCGTGTACCCAGTCACAACTTCGTCGCTGAATGACTTGCTGCCAGTCGGCGCTCCAACGATTGCGACAACTTTACATTCGCGCTCCACAGCGAGTGATGCAAGCGCGTGAACTTCAGACGTTGTGCCGCTCGCTGACACGCACACAAGCACAGACCCTGGCTCCATCGCTCCGATGTCGCCATGAACCGCTTCGACTGGATGAAGGAAGTGTGCTGGCCTGCCAACTGAAGCAAGCAAGACAGCCATCCGCTGCGCAATGATCCCAGACTTTCCCACACCAGAAGTCCAGATGGTTCTCGCGTTGCATAGGAGCGAAGCGACCCGCTCAATAGAGTCGTGAATGTCTTTGTTGTTCGCAAGCTCGCTTAGAGCACTGGCTTCTGCGCTGAGCACAGTCTTTGTCGGCCAAGCTGTCACGGTCGTATTCCCGCGATGGCTGCTTGCTCAGCTCCTGCCAAGAAGAGAGCAACAGCTTGGTCGCCGTCGTGCAGTGGGGCGCCGGACAGCAGCACCCACGCAACAAGAAGAGATGTGGTTGTGTCGCGTCCGCCCATCTCTTCGTAGAGAACTTCTGTGTCCTCTTCTCTACTCGGCCAGATGTCAAGTGTTCGGCTAGTGCCGCTGCCCGACACGCTGAATAAGTCGTGTGCGATGGCTGAGAATATTGGTGAGTACAAGATCTTCGCAACGTCATACCGAATGTCGCCAATAGCACCTACACCACCCCACGAGCCACGCGGGTCAAGCAACTTGAAAGTAGATGTCTTAACGTCCCACAAGATGTTCGTAAAGTTTGGGTCGCCGTGTATCGTTCCCCATTTAACCGTTGGGACTAGGAGTTCACGGGCAGCAGATCTAACTTCCTCAATGAGTCGTGCGCCAGAGTACGCTCTTCTTCCGTTCACCTCTATGACATCGCTAAGCGGAGCGATCTCGTCAAGTAAGCTACTACTCTTGTACCTCTCCGCAAGGTTCTCATCGTACATCTTAAGAGCTTGCTCCTGTGTCCCAGATGCTTCGCTGCCAGCGCACTCCCAGTGGTATCGCTTGAGCTGGTGTCTTAGAGTAGAAGCAATGTGGCTCCACATGTTCGGGCTAGGCGGCGAGTACAGCCAGAGACTCGCAAGAGTCGGCGACGAGATGTACTCCATCGTGTACGAGTTGTCGTTTGCTTCAAAGACTCGTGGGTAGAGATGAGGAGCGCACGGCGGGTCAGCGACAATCTTCGCCTCGTCTCTAACTCTTCCAGTCTTCACAAGTAGTCCGCGATCGTCAAGAGTAAGTTCGTTGAACGATCGGCTGATGAACACTGTGTGCTGTGCGCGGGATAGCGCTGCGATGTCGCCGACGTCGAGCCAATCACCGTCGTACACCTGCACAGCTTGCGCGCCAATCCGAGATAAGAACGGTGCCATTCCAACTTCGCATGCTGTGCATTCTGACGCAGCGATCGTCTTAAGCGCAGACGACTGTGCGTCAGTAGTCGTGGCAAAGTGGTAAGCGCCGACCGCAACTTCGTCTCCTGGCTCGACTTCAGCGTCTACCCAAAAGTCGTGGAAGAGAGCACAGAACTGTCGGGCAGACGGCGCGGGAGAAACTGCGACGGAGTCGCCGCTAAGTGGGATGCTCCTCGTTGACTTCAAGTATGTGTCAGCGAACAAGACAATGAGTGAGGCGTCTCCATCGTCGAATGTTGCGTGCGTGATAGCGTCCACGGGTCCTCGAGCGGATGGCTGCTCGTCCACAGTCACTCCTGGGATCCCAACCTGCTCAACGATTGCTTTCACCTGTGCTGCTTGGCTTGGCGACACAACGACACGAATCTCAGTGCATCCAACTGAGCGAAGTTGTTGGACTTGGTGCACAAGCATTGGCTTCTCGCCAACCTGCACCAAGCACTTGGAGAGTCCTTGCGCCGCAGGACCAAGCCTCGTCGCCAACCCACCGCTGAGAATCAAGCCGTTCATTTAAGTCCGGTGCGCTCAGCAATCGTGTTCATGCACAGCTGAAGAGACACGGCTTTCTTGTAGAGACTGCGCTGCATCTCTGTGAGCCAGGTGTACGTTTCTTCGCTGTCACGCACAGCTGCCACTCGTGACGCAAGCTCTTCAGGCGTCCGAACGCGAAGCCACCGCGCAAGATGCTCAAGGTCGCTGTCTTGAACGATGCCTGCTTCAACCTGCTCAAGCGTCGGAATGATGTGGCCTTGCGAGTCGTAGTCAGGGTGGAAGAAGCACACAGCGCCAAGTGCAAACGATTCCCATGGCTTTGTCGTTGCCCACTTAGAGCCAGACGATGGTGTCGTGAATGTTGACTTCACCATGCCCAAGATCCCGGGGACGTCAGCATGGTGGATGGGGTCAATCGCTTCAAGACCAAGTTTCTGGAGACCGGTCTCTGACCACTTGCCCGCCATTAGCACTGGCTTAAGCGGCATCACCCAATCTGCGACGATGTCAGCTCTGTTGAGTTTCACGTATGAACGAGCTTCGTTCACCAAGATGCCGAAATGATGGCGGTCGTTGAAGCCTGCGCCAGCGCCGTCCCACGCGTCGGGTATGCCAACGATCTCAAGCTGGGAGTAGATGTAGCGATGCTCAGCCATCCAGACACCAGGAAGATCCGGGTCCCACTCAGCAGGCCAACCGTCTGGGTCTTGTGGGTCTTCCCAGCGGTAATGTCTCTGCTTGCGCGACCACTCGTACTGACCAAGCATTGGCTGCTGCAGAGGCCATTTCAGATCTCTCGCCTTTATGTAGTTGCGTGGGTCAGGATGAAGCCACACTTCTTCTCGCGATGGGTCTGCGTCACGCCACTTGTTGATCCCGCGAACGATCGGTGCAGAGTACCGGAGGAATGCTTCTTGTGGCGACGTGACGTCGTTGCTGCCATTCGTCTTTCGTATTGGCTGGTTGGAAGTCCCGTGCTGGCCCGCCCACACAACGATGGCGTCAAGATCTTCGTAATGCTGAGCGACGTCATCAGCTGCTTCGTTCCAATCCTTTGTCTTCTTAAGCTCTGGGACGGTGACGTTCTTCTCGACTGCTGCGTTCTCGCCGCCGCCGTGGCGCCCGACGATAACGAACTCATCGTTTGGGTACGTTCGCGCAAGTCTATTCAAGAGCAGGAGTGGCTCGTTGTCCCCGCCGACCGGTCCCCACTTGTCCGGGTCAAGCAGCATTGAGCGACCAAGCTTTGCGTATCCAACCTTCATGGAGAGATCTTATCGAATCACGCCGGGGATTATGCGGCAGAACAACACAAGCCCGCGTGAGCGGGCTTGTGTCTGTTGCTTGCCGCCGGAGAAAGCAGCAGTCCGACGGCGGTTAGTCAAACATAACGATTATACTCAGTCAGAACGAGAAGATCTTGCCGATGCGACCCTTCCTCGCTCCTGCATCTGTGTACTCGCACGCGATCGCCAGAGCCATCACTGAGTCCTGAACAATGTTGTCGTCAGGAATCTGATACCCACGCAACTCTACGTCAAGCTGTGGGTAGTGCTTGTCGGAGTAAGCAAGTTGGTGCTTCTCCACGAGGAACTGAAGCTTGTCTATGATGCGCGCCTTACTTGGCTTCGTTGTCTTAAAGAGTGTCACTTCACGCTCTGGGATCTCGAGGTTCTCAGCGACTGCTTCGCCAGCAGCGTTAGCTTCAATGGCAAGTACGCCTGGGTACTCGTCGTGCATCTGCTCGATGACGCGTTGGAGTTCTGGGTATGGGACTCCGCGGAGTCTCTTGTACTCGACGACGTTCACGGGACTTGACTGGTCGGTGACATCAATGGCAATGATCACAGCTGCGTCGTGGTGACGACCAACATCACATGCCACAACGTACTTGTGCTCCTCTACCGGTGACATTGGGCCGGTGCCTTGCGACGAACACACGTCCAAGTCTCCAGCCTTGAACTTAAACACTCCGCCGCCGAAGAGAGCGTCTTTCCACGACATCGCGTACTCTCGACGAAACTGCTCCTCAGTCATTGCTTTCTTCTTGTCTTCAAGCCACTTCATGTCTCGGTCTGGTCGCTGAAGCGCGTCAATAAAGATAGGAGCAACGTCAGTGTCTCCTGCCATGCACCGACGCCAGAACATTGCTGGGAAGTTGTTCGGGCCCATGCCGGTTGTGATGATGTGGCATGTCCCAGCCATTGACGGCTCGACTGCCTGCCACACACGAGCTGGGTTGCCCATCCGCGCCCACTCATCTACATGGCCGTGCGTGCACGTTGCTTCAACCGCGGTGTCTTCGTCTGCCGGGTACGCAACGACAAGTCTCTCATCGTCTTCACCTGCGATGAGAGAGAACTCATGCGATGTGTTCACGCCGACCGGAAGCGTAAGCCAGGGCGGGAGTCGCTTAAGCCCGTACTTGACGCCATTCAAGAGTTCCACAGCTGCGTGGTCGCGACGCGAGAACAAGTGTATGCGTTCGTTCGTCCCACGAAACCTAGCGCACCATGCGTCGTATGCTGTTGCGATCGTTGTGTATCCAAGCTTCCTTGCTTTCAGCGCGAAGAGCTTCTCGTTGCTCTCCACGGCGTCGCAGAACTGCTGCTGCCCAGACCATAACTCGTTGCCAAGCTTTCGCTGCGTGCCCGTTCTTGAGTCGATGAAACTCCAATACTTCAAGAAGTGACGGAAGTCGGTGGCGCACATGACGAGTTCTTGAGTCTTACGTTCATCGCGCTGAATGTCTGCGGCGTAAAGCGGGTGTACGGGTATGCGAAGCTCAGTCAATCTGCTTGCCCGTTGTCTCAGCAACCACAGCAGCTGCTTTCGCGCGCGGGTCTCCACGGACTTCGTCTGCGCCTTGAACGACAATGACTGCTGCTTGAGCGGACCCAGGACTTGCTCCTTGCGAGTCTTGCGTCGTGCTAGCGAACGCAGCCTCTCCAAGCGCTTGTAGTAGCATCTCTGCTGCTCGCAGCCGTATCGTCCAGGCTGGGTCTCCGTCCTTTGTCTCAGCCTCGAGAGCGTCTCTGAGCTGGTCAATAGAGGCGCGCGCTCCATCTACGATGTCAACGCGCACACGGCGAAGTAGCGGTTCCATCTCCTGTGACACACGGGTGCTGAGTTCGCTTACTTGCTCGCGGTATGGTTCCATCTGGCGCCAGCGAGCCAAAGATGACTCACTGATGCCAACTGCCTTTGCTGTCTCTTCGCGCGAGAATCCTTGCGCGTCCAGTACCGCGGCCTGCTGCTGTTGTGGTGTTAGAAGTTCTCCCATGACTGTGCTTGCTCGATTACGTCCTCGTATCTAACTCTATCTTTAGACGCGTGTACCGCGAGCCAGTCAGTCTTGTCGCCCACAAGAGAGCAGGTGCTCATGAGATCGTCGAAGTAGATTCCGCGTGGAGCAACTTCGTTAAGCATTGTTGGGCGAAGCTGAGGGGCGACGCGGGAAGCACGGAACGTGACGCAGTCTGCGACGCCAACTGCTCGGAGAGCAATCCCAAGAGAGTCCTGGCATGAGCTTGTGATGACGCCGACTTCCCAACCAATGTTGAAGAGATCGCGGACTGCTTGAGCAGCAGGAAGCGCGTGAAGCACGGCGTGAGATAGGAGGTCGATGTACTTCTGAGCTTTCGCGTCGTGTATCATCGCAGCACGCTCAGCTCCAACCTTGTCTGGGAGCCACACGTGCCACGGCTTGCCGAAGAAGTCATCGGGCGGAGTCACGCCGGACATGACATACGCTTCGCGTGCGTATGCCTCTGTGTCGACGATTGTTCCGTCTAAGTCGAAGATTGCGTTCACTTTGATGCACTCAGTTCGTCATCTGCGGCTTTGCGACTTGTGTACTGGTTAGAATCCCCACGGTAAAGTGGCCACGGGAGTTCTTCGTCCTCCCGGATTCTTAGCAATAGACACAAGCGGCGTCCTTGGTGTCTGTCGTGCAGCTCCTTAGGATGACCGCAGGCAGAGCACCAGCGCGCCATTATTCGAACTTCCTGCCGTCTGGAAGCAGCAGTCTGCCAGCAACGTACACGGCGGGGGCGAGCGCAAAGTCGTTGTCTCCCCATACGTGGCCGTAAACGAATCCCTGCTGCCAGTCAGGTTCAGATGTGTACCCCAAGCCGTCTTCAATCGAAGCCATCGTCCCTGCTTGCACAGCAACGCGAACGTCAATCGGGTCATGCTTAGTGCGGTAAGTAAACTGCAGACGATGTGAGTGTCCTTGCACCTGAGAGTTGGAGTGTTTAGAGAGCATGGTGTCGCCTGCACTCTTTGACGTGACGTACCCGTGGCGAGCAGTCAAAGACTTCGTGACAGGGAACTTTGCTCGCTCCCAGTTAGAATCACCGTCGCCAGCCATCTCGACTCCAAGTTCCTCTAAGCGCCACAAGCGGCGTAGTGAATAAGACGACACCTGCTCCTCAAACGCAGGGCCAACGCCACGGAGCTCGGGTGCTTTGTCGAACACATAGTGCTCAACGCGAGCGTCGTGGTTTCCTGGGAGCATCACAACACGCGTGGTCGGAGATGAAGCGCGGTAGTCGCTAAGAACTTCGAACACAGCACGGTTGCATTCAATCACTGACTGCCTGAAGCCGTCAGTCTCGCGGTGACGAGACACGGTTGAGTAGTCAGCGATGTCGCCAAGCAGCACAAGCAGGTCGGGCTTCTCGTCCGCAAGGAAGTCGCAGAACAAGCGATGAAGCTTCTTGTCGTGGTGCGGGCAATGTTGGTCGCCAGCCAAGACCACTGACCTATCACCTTTAAGTGGAGCAGTTGGCTCCGGCGGAGGAGTCCAAGCGGCTGGGTCAACCGGCGCGATGAGGAGTTCAGTTGGGACGACGTCAACTCGCAACTGCGGCTGTGGTGGGTCACCCCACTGATTCGCTCTGACGCGAACGATCTTCCAGTCTTCGATGTCCAAGCCAAACTTAGCGAGCAACTCTTCTGGAGATGATACCGCGCCAAGCGGACTCGTCAGAGTAGCAGACCCATCGTCGTTGTCAGTCCGACCTTCGCCGCTGCGAACGTTCTCCCAGCGCGATTGCACTGACGAACGAGGCGCGCCCGAGAGGCGGGCTGCCTCAGAGACTGACGTGGCGGTACCGTTCTGAAGTAGCTCAACTGCTTGGTCAACCTTTGGGTTCGTAGATGAAGCCATGTGTTTACCTTAGCTTCTCACGGGCTTCTTAGTGCGGTCAACGAGATGCGAGACTTCCGTTGGCCACTTCTTATAAGCCTGTGTTGAGTCGTGTATGTACTCGTTGTCGCCAATCTTCTCGCCTTGCTGGCCTGGGTCGCCGTCAAGCGCTCTCCCAAACCATCCGCTCACCCAACGCCCAGACTCGACCGGGCAACACTTTCCGATGAGCATTGACGACTTGTTCACATGGCCCGATGGCCACTGCCACTCGTCTGGGTACCCCATGAGACGAGCGAGTTCTCGGATTGTGAAGAGACGATCTTCTTTGTAGTGAACGAATCCGTGCACGCCGCCGCCTGTGAGGACGTACCCAGGACGGTCAGGGTCTACGCGACGGGGCCATGACCAGCCACGGACATCATTCTTCTCGTGGTCCCACTTGTCTTTCAGCGACGGCGGAATCTTCCCGTACCGCTTAAGTGCTTGGTGGATTGTCTCGCCAGGCTCCCAATGCTCGACGAGATCGCCAAGCACTCGTGAAAGTCTCGTTGGACCTTCAGCGATTGTCTGGTGATCGCCCACCATGCCGTCGCTACGAAGCTTTGGCCTCGCCCAGTCAGATGGCTTGCGCTTGAGCTTCTGGTCTTCCCACTGAAGTTCGAGACCGATGAGGTCGTCAATCGCGTCGCGGTATGTGACTACCTTGCGCGGCTCTGGGTCGTCAACACCGAACGGAATCCGGTGAAGCACCAAGTAGTAGCGGTGGCGCATCTGCGCAGATCCGACTGACGATCCACTCATCAAGACGTGTGTCATGTCGTATGTCTGGCCAGTTGCGTCGCTCAAGTTCTTTCGCAGCGTCTGCATCAGTGACCGCCCTTGCTTGTAAGCGCCCTGAACCGACTCGAGCGATACAATGAGAGGGCCGTCTTTGCCGTCGGGACCGGTGCATCGTCCCGCATACGAGATAAGATCTTTCATGCATTGGTTTATCGCGGAGTCAGGGCCACGAGAGTTCTCGCCTTTGGAGATGTTCATCAGTGAGAATCCTGAGCACGGGGGTGTGCCGCACAGCAGAGCGACGTCTTCTTGTGGCGTCCAAGACTCAACGGGACCGACTTCCTGCTCCCACTCACTTCCGATGATTGCGCGGTTGTCGTCCATCGTCTGGTCGCCGAAGCCACCGGGCAGTGATGCGCGATGAATCAAGTCAAACTTGCCAGTCTGAACAGTGGCGAGAGACCACGCCCCTGCTAGTCCTTGGCAGTCAACGAACTTGTACTTACTCACCGTATCGTCCTCCTGGTTTCTGTCTGTCTGAGTTTACTTGCTGCTTGCGACCAAACCGCTCACGCAGTTCGTCGTCGTTGCATCCTGCTGCGATAAGAATGTTGAAGACGAAGTGTAAGACATCTACACACTCCTCCTTCACTGCTTCTTTGTCCTTCATGCCGCTCTTCTTTGACCAAGGCTTCCACTCAACCTCGTGTAGTGCTTCGTGCAACTCATCGGTCGCAGCGAGGACATTCCACCGCACGTACTCGCTCTGCTCGTCTGGCGTAAGATCGTTCGGGTCTACGCCAAAAGCTTCGCGTTGAAGCTCAAGCTGGTCAGCCAGCGGCCGCCACTCGCCTCCCATTTAGAAGGCGGGCGGCGGAGTGTCAGGAATGGCGGGCGCCGACGGCGCTACACCGTTCTCGCTCGGTGCTGCAGACTCAGCGGGTGCTGGTTCCTCAGCGGCCGGCATGGCCGGTGCCTCAGGCATCGCGGGCGCAGCAGGCGCGGGAGGCGCAGCAGGCGCGGGAGCAGGGGCAGATGCAGTTGGCATGGGAGCACTTCCGTTCCCGATGCTGACGAGCTTAATGCCGCCGATCGGAATGTCGTTCCGTGCTTCGCCTTGCCACTCACGGTTGTTCACCTTGAGCATGACGACTCGTCCGACCATTGCGTTCGCAACTTCGTCGAGCGAGTTGGCAGCAGCGAAGAACTCTTCGTCAAGACCGAAGCCCTTCATCTGCCTGAAGAAGATCGACCGCGCAGCCTCAGACAGCGTGAACTGCCCCGCCAAGAATCGCTTCCCAGCGTATGGACCGCTCGTGATCTTGAAGGTCGGGAGGATCCCTGCGTTGCCGCTCTTTGCGGTCCGCACAGTTGCGGAGATGACCTCTGCCTCGTACTCCTGGCCGGGGTCTAGAACGACAAGCTCGTCGTCCTGCTGATACTGCTGAAACAACTCTTGTAGATTCACACTACTCACTATTCACTCCTTTGTTAAGTCGCTGATATAAGTCAGCGATGCTTGGGTTCTTGATGACTGGTCCGCCCAGTCTCCCTGTGCCGTCCTTTGCCACTGCTTGTGGCGCTGGCTGGACAAGAAGAGTTCGCACCATGTCTTGTGTTCCTGAGTCAAACTGTGTGTAAAGGTACCCGACGACGTCCATGAAGTAGGGCACAGTTGTCCTTAGCTGTCCCTGGAGCAGTGGACGCCTAATGCCGCCATCGTCAATGCTGCCGACAACGAAGACAATGACATCTACAGTGTTCGATGGAGACAGCACAAGGTCACGGTAGTTGCGGATGAGTGACTCAAGACGACGAAGCACCTCGCCCCAGTCTTGCTGGTTAAGCTGCTCCATTCCTGCGACTTTGTCTATGAGTCGCTTCTGGACTTCCATCAGCGAGTCGATGACCACAGACTTGAACGGGTGCTGCCCAGACTGAAGCCACTGAAAGACCCGTGCCATTGAATCGAAGTCGTAGATGGGGGCGATGCAAGTCTCCCACTCTCCTGCCTCTGGTGGCGCGTCCTTCATCGGATCCCACTGAACCTTTGGCTCTGAAGGCGTGTAGTGAGCGCGTCCTTCAGAGTCAAGAATGAGGCGAGGAGTTGGAGCAGTGTCGCCAAGCCAACTCTTTCCGGTTCCTGACTCACCATGGACGAGCATTGTGAGCGGTGTTGTCATATGTATAAATGTACTCCTTCTCTCACGGTGTTATGCGGCATTGGGCCCAGACGACTCGTAGCGAGCAAGCGGGTCCCCGGTTTCGTATAAGTCGTTCAACGCTGCTTCAACATCTGACCCATCGTCGAACATAGGGCAGATCTTCCTGAACTCGCAGTCCCAGCGGCAGTCGCGTCCTGGGTTTGGGTACACAACGTAATGGTGTTCGTCACCGCGGTCAAGTTTCTCGTGCGCTTCTAAGATGTCGCGTGCGTGCGCAACGACGTGCTTCCAATGGTTACGCAACTCATTTTCGTTGTGCCGCACTTCCTCGCGTCCGTAGAATGGCGGCTTTGCGCGTGCTGACCGCTTAACCTTGCGGAGCATGTTGTAGATGACGCCCTGTGCGCGATGAGTCTCCTCGCCCTCTTCTTTCAGTTTCAAGAACTCGACGAGGTGCTCGGTCAGCAACTGGGTGTCAAGTTGAAGCGTCTCAAGGTTCTGGTCGAGTGACGCAACGGTCTTGGTCTCCAACGCGAGGCGAGCACCGTCAGTCTTCCGCTCCATCCGCGCGTCAATCTTGGAGAGTAGTGTGACTCCAGGGAAGAGTTCTATCTCCATCTCAGACTCGGGCTCAATGCACATAAGGTCAGAATCAGCACCCGTCTCCTCAAGCCACTGAAGGTATCCTTCCATCATGATGGTGCAGAGTTCGCCTTCTGCTTCAATGTCTGCTTCGTGGTCTGGGTTGTTGGAGATGTCAGTTGCCACAGACTTCTGGATGAACTCAAGCGGGTCTTCTCGCTTTGCGACGTCGGGTTCGTAGTAAGCAGCAAGTGCGTCGTGTACTCGAGTCCCGATGGAGAGAGGGCGGTTGAAGTCGATGCCGGTCGGACGGTACCCGCGGTAATAGGAGAGCCACCACTTGCGGCGGCACCGTCTCCACGTCCGCATCTCAGAGTTTGTTAAGCGAAGAGTCTTAGAGGTCATCGTCGCCTGCCAGCACTGACGCAAGAGCAGCATAGCCGCTCATGTCAGTTGCGGAGTCGCGGTGGTATCCTTCACGCATCCGCATTGCTTTCAAGATCGCCATCATCACAGCGACGTCAACATCTGTCACCTCAGCACCGAGGTAAGCAGTCCACCCGGCAGCAATGCGACCAAAGTTCTCTCTTGGGTGCCCGTAGTGCTTGAGTCTTTCGCCGTGGATGAGGTCGTTGGCCTCCTCGAGCACAGTCTTCTTCACTTTACGATGTGTTTCTTTACCCACTGTGTCACCTCGCTCCAACGGTCGAATGGTCGAATAAGTCCATCGCTACTGAAATGTAGCTCTTCGTTCCAAGTGCGGCGCGGCAAGTGAACCGTCACGCCGAGGTTCCCTGCCAGCCCTTCAGCGTAAGAAGGGTTGTCCTCAACGTATGTGGCGCAGCGAGGCATGATCTCGTGCTTGTGAGAGCCAGGCGGCACATGCACAACTGTGTGCGGAAGAAGTTCTTGGTCGGCAAGCCAGCGGAGAGTCGCTGGAGTGACGTCTCTTGGACGCTTTGTCACGATGACAATGTTCGCACTGTCTTGAAGTTCGCGCACTGCGCCAATCCCGTCTGGGAATGAAGAGCCGTCTTCAAAGAGACGCTGTCGTGCTCCTCGAGACGACCAGAGCCACTTCCAATCCTTCTCTGTAATCTGGTCGCGGATCTGGTCCCAGTACTGAGACGGGTCGCTGGGGATGATTACACCGCGGTTCTGCAGAAGTTCGCGCGCAGTAGCATCCCAGTTATAGAGGCACCCGTCGAGATCCACGCCTACGAACGGTTTCATTGGTCGAGCCACTTGCGTAGCATCTCCTTATCGCGAACGACTTCTTGGAGCCGGCCCTTCTTCTCTTCGTAAGCACGGTGCACTCCTTCTTCGCACGTGTCTTCCGTGATTATGTCGATGATTCTTACTGGCCGCTCCTGGCCGTGGCGGTGCAGGCGGTCTTCTGCCTGTGCGTTCTTTAGCGCGGAGTAAGATCGTTGGAGAAAGACGGCGATGCTTGATGCCGTAAGAGTTAGCCCTTCGCCGCCAGCACCAAGAGTAACGAGTAGATGCTGCACGTCTCCGCCCTGAAACCGCTTACGGTTGAAGTCGCGGTCAGCTTGTGAGACTGCACCGGTGATCTGCGCGACCTGAAGGTCTTCTCCCGCCATGCGGGCAGCAGCAAGCTCGATGAGTTGACGCGACTCAGCAAACACAACAAGTTGCTCGTCGCCAACTTCTTCGACGAGGTCCATGAGTGCGTCAATCTTACACGATGGTTCTTGAAGACGCATCTGCCCATCGTCGTTAATGTCTCCATACGCTGCCGCAAACTGTAAAAGTCTAGTGAGGCGAGTGAGTGGGTTCGTTGCCATAAGCACGCCGCTGTCCAACTCAGCAAGCATGTCTTCACTCAACTGCTTGTATGCTTTCGCTTGCTTCGTTCCCATCTGCGCCCACCTTGTCTCAGGCGGCATCTTTGGCGGAAGCTGTGAGAGAGCAATCTCTTTCGGGCGACGGAGAAACCTTGGGTCAAGTATCTTGAAGAGTTCTTCGCGCATCTCGCCGCGGATGCCGACGACGTCCATGAAGCCGAATGCGTTCCACGACTGCTGCGCATACCGCTCGATGAATGAGTTCTTTGACGGCCACTCGTCTGGGTCAACGAAGTGCATGATGGACCATAGGTCGTTGGGAGCGTTCGCAATCGGAGTTCCTGTGAGTGCGAATCGGTACTCAGCTTGCTTGCCAATCGCCCACAGTGCTCGGGTTTGCTTTGCCTTTGGAGACTTGGCACGGTGTGCTTCGTCGGCAACAACTGAGCGGATGCCAAGACGGTTGAGTTCTTTCAGTTCCTTCTCTGTGTCAGACAACTTGATGTACCCATAGCCTGCCAACTTTGAGTGACGCATCACGAGTTCCCAGTTCATAATGAACACGTCATGCTGCTCAGCAAGAGTCTTGCGCCGCTTCTGTGCCGCGCCTTCAAGAACAACGACGTCGCGGTTGGGTGCCCACTTCGCAAACTCGTCGCGCCATGTTCGCTTCATTGAAGTCGGGCAGACGATGACTGCTGGGAATGCGTCTTCTCCCAGGTTCTCAAGTGCTCTGATTGTCTGCACTGTCTTTCCCGTTCCCATCGGGTCGCATAGTGCAGCACGCTTCGCAGTGGTCAAGAACTTTACACCTGCTCGCTGGAACGGAAAGAGGTCGGGTTCAGACTGTGTGAGTTCGTCAGCGTCGTCTGACTCGCGAAGCGAGAGGCACACGTTCACGCGGTCGTTGGTCTCCGTCCAAGCCCAAGCGTTTAGTTTGTCGCCGATGGTCAAGCGGTCGCCGAAGACACCGCGCAACTGAAGACACGCAGCGTACGTAAGAGGGACGGTCCACTTCTGGTCTGCGTTGCTCCACCGCGCTCCTGGGACTTGCGTCACAAGTTCTTTGTCGCGGTACTCGCACCTAACGTGAACGCGATCTGGCTTGACTTCGTCAATGTCTGCTATGACCATCGTTTAAACCTTACTCATTAGTCGCTTTAAGTCTACGGCACGGTGTCGTGAGAGTGCGAGGAGCAGGTGTCGTTGCGCGTCGCGGCAGTGGTCTGTGCCGGGGATGTACCACCCGATCCTCTTCAACTTGTCGTCTTTAGCGAAAGACTTGGCGTCTGACGGTGGTTGAAGTTCAAAAGAGACTTCCTTAAGAGCACAGAGGTAGCGGAGGGCGCCGATGGACTCGATGGAGGCCAAGCCATCTTGTGACTTCTTAGCGGTGTGGGCGTTAATGCGAAACGATTCGCAGACAACGAGGTCTGGCGACTCCTCAAGTTGACGGTGAACGAATCCAACAGCGTCCCAAGTCGGCAAGTCAACTGACTCGATGTCATCGGTTCCTCGCCACACTGCGATCCCGGTTGTCCCGCCTGGGTCAACTGCGATGACGTGCTTCACTTGGCGTCTCCCCACGACATGACGGGTGGCGAACAGTCAATCTCTAGCGGGACGCTGAAGAGGTCTCTCTCAGGCATCACTGTCTTAATGACATTAGAGACTTCGTCCGCCTCGTCCTCTGGAACCTCAAAGATGATCTCGTCGTGCACGGGTAAGCGGATGTACTCATTAAGACCCGCTTGTGACAGTTCCACCAACTTCAACTTCAAGATGTCAGCGGTCGACGAAGACTGCACAAGATAGTTGACACCGGTGTACGCGCGCCGCGCTTCCACGGGCAAACGGCGGCCAAGACGCGTGATGACGAATCCTGTCTGCCCGCCGCTGTCCATCGCTCGTTGTCGTATGCTGTGGATGAGTTTTTCTTGGAATCTCTTAACGCCAGGGAAGAGTTCGTCGTAGCGGTGGAGAAATCGTTCAGCAACATCGGTGCTTACTCCCGCGGTCATCGCAAACTTTGTTGTGCCTGCTCCGTAGATCTTTGCGAATCCACAGTTCTTGGCGAGTTGCCGCTCTTCTGACGTCACGCTGCCAATGTCCTTGTTGTACACCTGTGCTGCAGTCCACGTGTGGAGATCTTCGTTGCGCTTGAATGCTGCGATCATTTCCTGCTCTTGCGCGTAGTGAGCCATCACGCGCAACTCAATCTGCTGAAAGTCTGCTGAGATAAGACGGTGTCCTTCGCGAGCAACGAACGCGTCACGGACAACACGCCCACGCGGGAGAGTCTGAAGCGCGGGCGATGTCACAGACATACGACCCGTCCTTGCTCCCGTTGGTCGCACTGACGGTCTCAGCACGCCGCCGACTTCAAGAGCAGCGAAGTTGCTGAAGTAAGAAGTAAGAAGTTTGTCAGCGGCACGGAACTCGCGAATCGTTTCTGCCTCGTGGATTCCTTGCACTGTTGCGACGTGGTGAAGAACATCGTCGTCAACTGAGAGGTTTCCTTTGTCGGTCTTCTTGAGCAACTGCGCGCCACGCCCGACCAGGAAGTCCCGGAGTTGCTGGTCGGACCGTGGGTTGTCAATCGGTAGTTGCGACCTGAGGTGCTCCATCTTCTGCGCAAGTTCGTTTGACTTTGCTTCGCAGTACCCAAGGTCGATGGCCATGCCTGTCAACTCCGCGTCTCGCAAGACGTGGATGCACGCCAACTCAACTTCGTAGACTTCCTTGAAGTCCTGGACCTGCGGCCATAGCTTCTCCGCCAACTGCGCGGTGATGATGGTGTCGAGTGCTCCATACGCCCAGTACCCCGGGAAGTCAACGGGTATGCTGCTCCACGTCCACCCTTGCTTTGCTTTGGCAGCAGTTAGCATCTTCTGCCCAAGCCCGGCGGACTTATCTATGTACCGCGTGCCAAGTTGCTTGAGCGCGGTTGACTTCATCGGGTCAATCAGATGAGCCATGATCATCGTGTCGTGTGCTTGCGCCTGCGGCACAATGTACCCATCGCGCTTCAAGAACTTTGCGTCAAAGAGAAGGTTGTGCGCAACCATCTTGCCGCTGTAGTCTGGGATGACTTCGCCAACGAGGCCGCCCCATTGCTCGTAAGGGATTGCCCAACCGTCGTCTGTGTCGCCAAACTGAGCAAGACGAATCTTATCTCGCCCGACGTTCAGTCCCTCGGTCTCGAGGTCGAATGCAAGCCAATCACGCCGCTGCCCAAGCCACTCTTTGAACGATAGTGCGTCGTCAAGAGTTTCGATTAGGTGAACGTCGCCTTTCACAGCTTGGACTCAGCAAGGTGGTCGTCAAGCACAGCGCGGTACCAATGCTCGGTCCGTGTCTCGTTGCTTGGTCGCTCACGAGCGTAAACCTTGTGCGCACGGTCCATCACCTCAGCATAGGACTTGGCGATGCCGTCTCCAAAGCCAACAAGCGGCGGGACAGCAACTGCTTCGTCAGGAGTGTGCAACTCAGAGATGGCTTCCTCGTCACGGTCAATGTACACATGCATTGAGTTTGCGTGGTGGTAGTAGGAGCCAACCTTCAAGCCAAGGGCGGTCGCCATCGAAAGTTGAAGTTGAGTAAACATGAAGAAGTCGTGAGCGACGCCCCACCACACATCGTTCGACCTCATCGTTGTGAAGAGTTCAAGTTTGCTTTCGCGGATCATGAACTGAAGGACGAGCGTGCACGGGAGATCGCGTGGCGTGAAGTCGCCCATGTCGTATCGCGCGTCCCAGATTGAGATGACTGCCTGTCTTGTGTCTGGGTCGTCGCGCAATCGTCGCTCCACAGCAGGCAACTGATTGCGAATGCGTGGACCGTATGCTCCGTGCAAGATCCCTGCGTCAAGGAACCGCCGGAAGTTGGAGCCGGCAGAGACCATAAGAGCAGGGTCAGCGATGCCGCCGACGAGCATGAGTGCTTCTGCTGCAGCGATTGCTGGGGAGAACTTTCGTCCGATGCCAATCGGCAACGAGTCCGCTGGGTTCTCAAGCACCACAGTCACCGCTGGGATCTCGAGGGTTCGCTCTCCGCGCGGTGATGTCTCGCGACCTTTGCTTGTGACGAGGTCCACAAGGTCAATGTAGCCTTGCCGCATGTTGTCAAGAACGATCGTTTGCATATGCTGCTCCTTCCAGGGTGGTCGTTGCTGCTGCGAACGCGATAAGTGTTGCTAAGTAGAAGCGACCTTCGCCGCGCTTAAATCGTTTCACGTAAGACGGGTGCGGTGCGGCACCGTGCGGAACACCTTGCTTCTTCAGAACTTTCTCAGCCTTCTTCCCAAGAGCAACGACTGCTGGCCGCCCAAGCAAGTTCCACAAGTCGCGGATTGCTTCTGGCTTCCCGTCCAAGTCAAGAGCGTTCACTAGTCCAATGTTCTCCCAGGCATCAGCGTCCACAAGTTCATCAAGCATAAACTCGCCTGATGTCCCAGGCATCGGGACGAAAGGCAGACCGTTCCAAGCAAGTCCATCGTCGCCGTTGCACTGCTCGCCTACGAGGAGAGCGCGCGGGCGCGGAGACCCAACGTACCGCGGCGTGATGTTAAAGATCGGCGACACGAACTCTGCCGACGCCTCTGCCACTGAAGCGATCCCGTCCATCTGGTCTTCAACTTGGCCACGGCCAAAGTTGTATGTGATGACCGGTGACGCGCACATCTCAGTAAGAGTCTCGATGAACGCGTCGTTGGCGTCGTATGCCTGCCGCTCGTCAATAGGTTCGTCGCTGTCCTGAAGAGCGGCGGATAGGTCGGTGAAGTCGCGTTGGCACAGGACGTAGGTTGTGCCACGACTCATCATAAAGAGTTCCATGTAAGCAAACTGCGACGGCGTGAAGTCGGATTCGCGGTCGAAGATCTGAGGCCACACCAGTTCGCCAACGTGGCCGCGGTCAAGTATGATTGTGTCGTGTCGTGGGTCGTAGTCAAGCATTGGCTTGATGTACTCAGCAATCGCTGGCCCGCTTGGCGGACCGCTGTGAACGACGTGCCCGTGCTCGCCAGCAAGAGCGCGAGCAAGCGTCGTCTTCCCAGTCAGGTCAACTCCTTCAAGCAAGACGGCGGTCATGCGTCTGGGTCCTTGCGCACGCACGTTGGGTCTGTCTGCTCGCTGTTGTCTTTCATGGAAGCAAGCACTCGTGACAAGTCGTTTGGGTCTGCGTCGGCGACTACATCTTGGAATGACATCTCGCGACGCAACTTAGCAAGTGCCGCTCGCTGCGCTCGCTGAACAGCGTGTGGCTGCACGCCTAGCGCAACAGCTACATCGTCGCGTGATCGCACAGGACCGTTGAAGCCAAAGCGAAGTTCAAGAACCTGCCGCTCAAGGTCGGAGAGAGTTTCCATCGCCCGCCGGAGGTCGTCGTTGCGCCCAAGGTCTAAGTTGTCTGCTGGGTTGACTGCGTCGGGATCCTCAATGATCTCGTGGAAGGGAGTACCCGATTCGCTCATCACGTTGTCAAGAGAGCGGTTGGCTTCTGGCCCATCGAACGCAGTCTCTACTTGACCAAGCGGAATGTCAAGAGCGAGCGAAATCTCGTCTGCTTCCGCGTCGGGGTGTTGGTTGAGATACCGCTTTATCTTGCGACGGTTCTCAAGGATGTAAGCAGGGACACGGATCGTGTGCGATGTGTTCTGGACGTGCCGCTGAAGTGCGTGACGAATCCACCAAGTTGCGTATGTTGAGAACTTGAAACCTTTGCGCCACTCAAACTTGTCAACCGCTTTGTGCAGCCCCATCACGCCTTCCTGAACCAGGTCCTCAAGTGTGATTGCTGCTGACACATACCTCTTCGCCATTGAGATAACGAGGCGGACGTTGTGTTCGATCATCAGTTCGCGCGCCTTGTGATCGCCTGCTTCAACTCGCTTCATCAGCGCGACCTCTTCTTCGCGCGACAAGACGTGCCGCCGCGTCGCACGCTTCATGAACAGAGCGAAACCTGGCTGGGGATCGCTCACAGGAAGAATCCTCTCACCAGTGTTGCGCGTGTTGGCGAATCAGACATGGGAGGAATGATTCGTTCATCGGTGCAGTCGTAGCGCTCTTCAAAGTACGCCTTCATGGCGCGTGACCGCCCAGGCAAGTCAGCGTCAATGCGACTCATCACGTATGGAGTCGTGAGCGAGCGGAAGCGAATGTATGTGCCGTGTCCAGCAGGATCGTTCCACACGATGCGGTGCCCGCTTGAGTCTGTGTGCGTCGCTGCCTCAAAGACTGCCGCTTCGTACTCGTTCTCTTGCGGTCGCGCCATCGCATCGTCAATCTGGCTGAGGTCAAGCGGCGGTAGGTCAGGGACGTCGTGATCGTAAGTGCGTGCGTGTTCCAAGTACGCCTCAAGCGTCTCCCAACCGGTGATGAGGCAGTCACGGTTGTATTCGGGCCGTGTTGTCGAAGTCTTTGGCATAGGCGGTAGGTCAGGCGCGGTGATGAGCCACTCATAGAACCAATGTGAGAACCGTTGGAGCGGCGCGGTCTGAAGAGTGCGAAGCGTGTCTGCTTTCTCCGACGACCGCTGTAGTCGCACGGTGATCATTCGCTCGACCTCACGCTCAAGTTGGAACACGTCCTCGCCCGCGATGACGACCGGCGCACTCATAAAGAACTCTTCAACGGTTAGGTCGGCGCGTCCACGCGAAACGATTCCCGCTTCGTAGATGGCTGTGATCGCAGAAGCAAACGCCTCAAGCGCAATCTGCGACGAGGGTGCAGACCATTCGTCAATGAAGACGGGAACGGTTGTTGTCTGTGACAGCGTACGCAAGAGCGACCACCGCGTTGCCGCTGCGAGCGACAAGCCAATGCTTGAGCCAAACATCTTGGTGATGAGGCGTGCGGTCGTTGTCTTGCCGCTGCCCGAAGAACCAGAGAGGAACAACATTGGAAAGTGCGTGACTTCGATTCGTCTTGTGGCGGCGACGAACCAAGCGAGCGTCGGCGTGATGACTGACGGGTCGTTCAACTCAAAGATTGCTCGCATCCAGTCCCAGTCGAAAGTCCCCGTGTCGTCGAAGTGAACCTTCGTCTCAATCTCTCGTGGACCGACATACCGCCACGGGAGACGGCCAATGCTGCCGCCGGGATACGCAACTGCCGCGCCTGCGTATGGGTACGCGCTTGGCGCAGGATGCATCCCCACCCGGTTTGTTTGGAAGACCTCAGGCATAAGCGCAGACTCAGCGAGCAGGAGGTCGGTCAAGATCTGGACATCCACGTCGCTGACCGTTGGGGCAAGACCACGCTTGTGCGACCAGGCGCGGAACTTGCTCGAGGAATGAAGGTCAGACAGTTGGAGAGTGTCCTCCCATGTGCGGCCAAGACTTGTCACGTTGACTTCAATCGCTGGCTGAACAAACTCGTCGCCCGGAGTCAGGTGAGCAATCGGTTTCATCGTCCACTGATTCGTCATGGGTCGCACCTGGCCGTTGTTCGCAACTCGTTCAAAGCCAGTGTCTGAACGGACGACGCTAGTTGGCGGAATCGGAGGCGTGATTGCTTGGGACAGCATGTGCGGAACATCAGGCGACGCGGACCGCAAGTCGTGTCCAGCAGGTAGGCGGCAGACCCGTGTCGGGTGATCGCCAAGAGCAGCAAGCCAAGTCTGTGTTGCCGCCTGCCCTGCCTCGTCAGCGTCAAAGGCGAGGTACACGACATCATCCTCTGTTAAGTTCAGGGCGGATGGCCATTCGTCGCGGAACTTGCCCGCTCCCGATGGCAACGCGAACACAGTCATGTTCGGAACCTTTGCCGCTGCCCAAACCGCGTCGCTCTCGCCTTCGCAGAGGATAACATGCTTCCCGGTTGTGCGACCGCGCCACGCTCCATAGAGCGCGGGGTACGACGATCCTCGCATTGACCACTTACCGCCGTCGGGAGAACGGAACTTAATGCCGGTGAGGACGCGGTCGCTATCGTAGTGAGGCATAACGATGTTGCCTTTGCGGTCCACGCCCCACAGCCATGAGTCACGAAGCCAAGCGTCCAATCCGCGGCGAACGGTTGGCGATGAGTTTAGCGGAACAATCCCCGCCATCACGCACATCCATCCGTCGTTCTCCAGGGCGCGATCCCGCGCTTGACTTAGTCCTGCTGCCCACGACTCGTCGGGACCGCTGCTCGCCTCTGCCGCTCGCAAAGTTGGAGCGACCCAGGTTGTTGGCATCTCTTCGTACATCTGCTCCGCGGTGAGGAGTGCGTCGGTAAAGGAGACACTCTTCAGTCGGCGGATGAGGTCGAAGACGTCGCCGCCTGCTCCACACGGGAAGCAATGAAAGCGATGCACGCCGTCGTCGCCGACCCACAGTTGGAACGACGGGTTCGAGTCCTCGTGAAAGGGGCAGAGGCCAATGCCATCGTCGGAGAGGTCAACTCCCAACTCACCGCAGACATAAGCAAGCGGAAGACTTCGTCGTAGCTCCTCTTTGTCTAGAAACTGCACTTAACGATTCTGCCTTGACCGTTGCGACGGCGTGCGGCACGTCTGCGCAAGGATGATGGCCCAGGCAGTTGCTGTCCCGAAGGTCATTACTGCTGTGAGCCACAGGTGCAGTGAGCAATAGATTCCGACGAAGGCAAAGAGCGTGACGGTTGTTGCCGCTGCGGTTGACCGCTCTGGCTTGTGCGTCCCAAGGATTGTGGGGATGAGCGCAACCAGGAAGACTGCGCTGCCGCTGGTGAGGAGGATGTCTTGCCAGATCATGTGACCACTATACCCAGGCAGACAGCAGGAAGCGAGGCAGTTGACAACCGATCCCACTCCTGCGATAATCAGCAAGCCAAACGAAAGGAGACCGCTGTGTCTAGACTCAAAGAAGTCGTGGGTGTGTTCCTTGCCTCGGTGGAGGCGCAGATCGAAACAATCCTAGGTGGCTCTGACTTCAGCGATTAAGTTCGCTGCTGCCATCGCCGCCTGAAGATCTGACCGACCGTCCGGCCTCCTGGGAGTGTGACGATCCCAAGGAGGAACGGGCGGTCGCATCTCGTGAGGCAGCGGTTTGCCCTTCGTCAGCGCGTACTCCAACATCTCGTCGCGATGAACGAAGTACGGAACGCCAAGTCGGGCAGCAACGCGGCGTGCGTCGGTTCGCTCTGTGAGGTCGGTGATTGCTTCAAGTCGCATCCACTCAGCGCGGAAGCCAGTCGGGTGAGGAACGATGCGACCCCAACTTGAGACGACGCCAGCGATTGTGTTCTTGCCATATGCCGATGTCTGAAGGATCTCGGGATCGTAGTAAGCGTAGAGACCGCAGGAACAATGCCGGTATGGAGCGTGATCCTGACTGCCTCTATGTTGGCTCATCGGTCCTCTGCCGGTGACTGGAGAGTCAGCAGGCCAGATCTGAATGCAGCGAGCGCGGACCGCTCTATCGCCCTTGGAGGGCCACAGAGTCTGAGCGTACTGAGACTTGAGTCGACCGCGCGGCGTGAGTTCCCAAACGCGAAAGCCAAGCAGCGGTTCAGTTAGGTCAGGTGCGGAGTATGTTCCGCTCGCGGGCAGCGACCCAATGGACACAGGTCACCGCCGCTTATCCCAGGCGAGGAAGACGATGCGGAACGCGATCGCAAGAGCAAGCGCGGCCACAACAAGTTCATTCGTTAGAATCGCCATCTGCGTCTGCCTCCGTTCCAGGGAGTCTTGCGGAAACAATGACCTCGCTTGTTACGGTTTGAAGTCGCACATCCTCGCCGTCTTGAAGCGAGACGAGGTCGTCCTCAGTCAACTCAAGCGTCATCACTTGCTTTGCGTCGCGGTGCGTCACCCGCGCGAACATCAAGTAGCCTCCGCCGGTGTGGGCGATGGCACAGGAATCTCCACAGGAGTTGGAGAGTCAGCCGGAACCTCAAGCGGCTCGACGACGATCTCCTTGCCAGGTTTGCCAGGTAGTGACATCCCAGCGACTATAAAGAGAGGAGCCAGGGACAAGCGGCGGACGGGTCGCGGACGGGAAGTCTTAGCGACCAAACGGCCAAAGCAAGATGATGAAGTAGGCAGCCATCACAACTGGGACGACTGCCCACTCGCTCATCGCTTTGGTGGCCTCTCTGCCACAGCAGTCGCAATCACCGCGATGGCGGCAACCCAACCGACAAGCAGCACAACGGTGGCAACGATCTCGAACGCGGTCACGAGTTCGGAAACTCGAAGTCCACGCCACTCGTTGCGAAGGAGATGGCGGAGTTCGGAAGACCAGACATCGTCACCAGGTCAAGAACGGTGGAGGCGGAAAGGCCGGTCCACGGGTACTTGGCGGTCACAACCGTCATCTTCTGCTCGTCCTGCTTGCGCGGGCGTGCCTCCATCTCGAGGTCTTCGTGCTGCCCCATTGCCCTCTCGATGAAGGACATTGCGGTCATCTGATCAGCAATCATTGTCATTGTGGCTTCTCCTTAGGCGACAGCGGGCAAGCCGCCATCGTCGTTGCTTTCGTTGTCTTCCTCATTATCGCAGGCGTGAGGTATGTATCCCAAGCCAAGGCAGGTGAGGCAAGCGCCGCCTTCCTCGTTGCACGTTGGGCATGCCTCCCAATAGGTATGCTCGACGAACGGATCATCGGGTGGCGGATCCCACTGTGGCAGAGACTCCGTCACAGGCGAGGAAGGACAACATCAGGAGCGCGACGACGAACCGCCGGTGGCTCCACGGTTGCTTTGCATTGCGAGCAGACGACAGGTTTGCGGTCGGGCAGGCGCAGCGACTTGCCACAACGACACTTGGCATAGGCGACTGTTTGCTTGCCGCTCATTGCATACCCAACCCAAACGCAACGGCGATGAGCAGGAGGAGCGTGATGATTCCGCTAACGATTGCCGCCGCTGCCTCGCTGCTCATGGGTACCTGCTGTCTTGCCAAATGACGGGTCGCTCAGCCAGGTGAACGAAGCAGCCAGGACGGAGAGGTCGGCGCGGTCGTGTGCCGGCAACCCAGTCGCCAGCGCTCGTTCGCTCAGCAACGGACACAATCATCGTGCCCCATCGGGCGATCGCAACCGGGTCTCCTTCGCGGGTAGGCAGTCCGCTGACATCGCGGATTGTGTTGCTGCTCCGTGCGGTGACTTTGCTTGGCTTGAAGGTCATAGGAGGAATGCGGCGGCAACCGCGCCGGCAAGGAATACGTAGAGAAGCGCGTAGAAATCCGACCGCTTGGGTACTCGACCCTCCGACCACATCACGGGCGTAGCAACCATGATGAGTGCGGAGATGACGAGAACCGCGGTGGCAAAGAACTTGATGATGAAGTCCATGCGGACAATCTAACGCGACAGGGATTGTGAAGCGCGGCTATTGACAAGAGCGACGGATCTTAGTATGATCTGCGTATGCAAATAGTTGAGATCACAAAGTCAAACGATCCACAGGGAACGCACGGAGTCTACTCCACGCAACCCGGTGTGTACGGTCCCTACGATACCGCGCTCTTGTTTCGCGGATCGCTGGAGGCGTGCCGCACTTGGGCAAGGGAGAACGAAGACCTGGTGACGAGGAAGAGACGCGCGTACCTCGAGTGGTGAGAGTCGCCGCTCCCTAAAGCAAGAGGACAGGAGCGACACAACCCGACACGGTGTGCGACACAGCGGTCCCAATCGGACTGCCGCTCACCCCTGTGCGAACGAAGACTAGGGAGCGGATGCGAGCGTGACGACACCGAACGACACCCAGACTGCCTGCCTCCTTCGCCTGCTGCACGCCGCTGCTCTGCACGCTGCCCGCGACTCGCCTGACGATTCGCCGGTTCTGCCCGTGACACACAACACGCAAGGGTGGCACAAGGACTCGTTCCGCAGTTCCAACCGTGCACCGTGCTCTGCCAGTTCAAAGCCAGGACCGCTCCCCACTCCGCCAGCTCCTGCCAGTTCGGGTGGTGACGAATCGCCCGAAGTGGCATACGACTTTTCGCTAACTGCTCCCGAGAATCTTAGTTTGTGTCAGCAGTGTCAGCAGTTCTAGAGATAGATAGGAATAGGTAGAGATAGATAGAGAACAGAACAGAGGCGCGATTAGAAACTCCTGTGTACCTACTGCTGATAAACCGCTGACACCGCTGACACTTCGCGCACATTCTCCCATGTTGCCTGGGCTAACGTGCTTCCAGTTCGGGCGATTCAGGACTACCTGAAGTGGAAGATCCTGGTTGCCAACTGGTTGCCGCTCCCTTCCTCTCCCCTCTCCCTACGATCTGACAGTGACGCTAGGCAACATCATCAGGCGTGTTGACTCTGTCATCACAAGACTTGAGGAGGCAGGCGTCTCTCCATCTGTGCGTGCTTACGACAAGGCGCGAGGCAAGCGCGACCCAAGCGCGCGAACCCTCTTACGAAGGCTAGGGACTTGGGAGCGAGTCATTGAGCTAAGCGAGAGCGAGGCAGAGACTTGGGACGAGGTCACAGGCGTGTGGCTCGGCAGTCTGCGCTCCTACGAAGAGGCACGCCCCACGCACCTACCCTCCGCGTCGTCGCTCTCCCAGATGTTCGGAGGCGAGGCAGGCGTGAGGCGCGCGGTTGGCAAACGAGGCGGGCAGAAGCAGTCGCAGGCACAGGCACAGGCACCGGCCGCAGAACGCTAGCCCGAACGAGCAACCCCACCACACCGCCGCGCCCGCGCTCGAGATAGGGGGGAGGGGGTATTAGGGGAACTGCCCGCGAGAAACGGCGGCGGCAAAGGCCACTTCAAGGTTGCTGCACGGATAGGGCTGTGTTTAGGTTTCGTTACACCCGACAAGCGATTCCATCCATCTGGTTGACTTCGCGGCCCCCGCCTGATATGATTCTTTCTGTCCGCGGTGGCCGGGCTTTGATTGCGCGCCACCCAGCCGGTCATCCTTTCCCCGGCTGTTGTTTCTCCTCCTACTGCGTCGCCCCACGATTGCTGGTCCTCTCGTGGGGTGGCGTGGTGCTTGGGGGCCGTCTCTGCCTCTGGCAGCCACAGGCGCTCTACTAATATCTGAGTACTGACGGTCGCCCGGTCACCAATAAACGGCGCCTCAGCCTCACAGGAGTTGACCGGGCGCACCGTCGGAATCGCTTTGGGTCGCCTGTTGGTGTGGGGTGGTGTCTCCTCTGGAAGCAGCCGCCTTGACATCGCAGCGACAACCTGGTAGGATGTTGTTAGGTCGCAATGAGGCGGCCGGAGACAAGGAGGACCACATGACAACTCTCAGTAAGCGCGACGCGCAGATCTGGGAATCGGTGAAGGAGTACCAGCAGCACAATCACTGCCGCTGCGAACTCCGTCCCGGGATGTCCCACGACGAACTGATGTACGGGGTCGTCGCACACTCGCCATCTGGCGAACTCATCCCAGAAGGACGTGGGTGCAAGTCCACGCCTGAGTTTGGGTGGATCTGCGAGTCCCTGGACTACTACCGACGGATGGTGTCGCGGCCCTACCGCAAGCCCGAAGTCGAAGAGGAGGCCTGATGAGCGGCGCTCCAGCAGTGACAGCCAGCGGCGAGCAGATTGCTGACCCGGTTGCGTACTGGAAGGCGAAGCGTGCCTTCACCGGAACGGCCTGCTGCGGCGCCACAGCGAAGGGCGGCGACGGCGGACTCGTCTGCCGTGCGTGCTACCGCTTTCTCCCAGACGAGGAAGCGATGCGTGTAGAGCGCGAGAGCGCCGCAATCTTGAAAGCCCAATACGAGGAGGTGGAATAATGCCAACAGACAAAGAAGTGCGTGAAGGCGTTCGGATGTTTCAGGAGTGGCTTGACCGTCCTGAGACGAAAGAGGCCTTGGGCGCAGTGTTGAACGACGAGCCCAGCGAGGCAGTCAAGCAGGGCGCAGCGTGCGCAGGGTGTGGCGCCAAGTTCGGCCCATACGATCTGGACGAGGATGTGATGTTCGGAGCCCTCTTGCCCAAGTGCGAAGACTGCCGTGAGGACGGTGACAGCAATGACTGAGTGCGAGTGGCTGCGCGACTGGTGCGGCGACACCTGGGACGAGCTTCCCGTGGCGTCCGGCGTGCCTACTTACGAGAAGGCGTTTGCGTGGGGATTCGCTTGGGTGTCGAAACACGAGGGCCTCGCTCTTGTGTCGCTGTGGCTGGGTCAAGCAACAGCGATGGACCCAGACCCAGAAGTTCAGCGGGTGATGAAAGTGAGCTCTTACCCAAACGCTGATGCCGCTGTGGAGCGACTTTCGGAAGGGTTCCAATGAGCGCAAGCGCGAAGTCAACCTGCGCTCTCTGTGGAAGGCAGGTGAATCACAAGGGTGGCCACCTCTTGCCAGAGCGAGAGGGCGGCGGCTGGATTCACCCACGCTGCGAGTGGCGGCTTCAAGCTCGCGTCGCAGTGGGGCAGACATGGGCAAACGAGGTGCGGAACTCGCACCAAGAAAGGATGTGCTGACGTGGCAACAATCATTGACGCAGACGCGGTGCGGTGGACTCACAGCCGCGCAAGGAAGTACCCTTGGGACGAATGGCTGGACGGGCAGGCGCGCCGCTTGCACAGAGGTGACGACTTCAACTGCTCGCTTGTGAGCATGCGAGGTCTCACTCACCAAGTAGCTCGCCGACGCGGACTCGCTGTTCGCACAAAGGTGGAAGACGACAACTGCCTGCTCATACAGGCACAAAAGAAAGAGGTACGAGATGTACGATGACAAGAAGATGAACGAGTGGAACAAGCTTTACTACGGTGGCCTCGTTGGAGCGAAGTGTGTCGGCGTGAAGTCAGAGACCGACGACGAAGGAAACTGCTGGCCCAAGCTCACCTTTGAGAAAGACGGTGAGCGGTTCGTCACCGAAGTCTCGATGGACGAGGAGGGAAACGGCCCCGGTTTCTTGTTTGGACTGCCTATGGTTTCTGCGGCAGATAATCCCTTCCGGGACGAATCTTAAGATTCCTATTGACATCGCTGCGCGGACCTGAGATAATCTGTTCACGGTCGGAATCCACCGGCCGCTAGGAGACAAGGAGACAAGAATGGCAACCGCAGAACGCATCACCCAGGAAGAGCAGGACCGGCGCATGAAGGACATCGTTGAGGACCTCATCGAAGCCCGGAGCATCATCAGCAGCGCCGAGGCCCAGATGCAGGAAGCTGAGATAGAGCTGCAGCGCGCTCGTCACAAGTTCTTCGAGGCGAACCACGTCCTCGGACGTCTGACCGTGGAGGCCCAGGTGGTCCAGCTCGGTTCCGTCCAAGCGATGCTTGAGGCCAGCGACCGCATCTGAGTCGAAACCGGGGCACTGCCCCGGTCTGTCGGAGACTGACCGCCCGGCACTGAGGAGACAGGTCAGCAAACGAATCGGAAGGAGACAAGATGACAGTTGACGTAAGCAACATGAGCGACAGCGAGCTCCGTGACTTGGCACACAAGGTCAAGTCAGAGCAGAGTCGTCGCGCACGTTCCCAAGGGAACGAGATCGCCGATCAGATTCAGCAGCTCGGCGTGGCATACGTGAAGGTGAAGCTGGACAGCCCGCTTCGCCCGAAGTACATGTGTGGCGCCCGCGTGAGGGTGGACAGCGTCGAGACCCGGCGTGGCAAGACCCTTCTCATGGGTGAGGTGTTCCCGCAGGACGTTCCTGCGAACGCGCGCTTCCTGCGCAGCGGCATCGGCATTCCACCGGAGTTCGCTGAGCTGATCGAAGTGAGCGACCGTGACATCGAGCTATCGGGACTCGCTTCATGAGTCCCGGCAGCAGTCACACAGAGCCAGAGGCCTGCATCTGCGGCGCGCCGATCCCAGCACGCTGGGACGGCTGCGGCGAGTGCGGGCCAACCGCTCCGCAGGTGCCGCAGGAGAAGATGCAGATGAGGATGTCCGCTAACACACGGTGGCTCCTGAGGCGGCTGTGCGAGGCAGACACACTCACGCGCGACTGGGTCATGGGCGAGGGCGAGCATATGATGCAGGCAGCACTCTCGCTCACCGGCTTCAAGCTCGCGCTCTGGAAGACAGACAGCAGCGGCCGAAATCTCACCGTGACCGGGGCAGGCGTTCGCATGAACGACTTCCTTGAGCAGAAGAAAGACCTCACGCAGGTCTGAACACTTACATACCACGACTGCGGACGCGACGCGGATGTCTCCCCGTTGGCGCGGCAGGTAAAGGCGAAGCCTGAGGGGGTGCTCGCTGGAATGGGCAGAGGTTACAGGACATAAGCCCCGCGGTGTGTTTGACTTTCGAAGCCAAACCCGATAAGATGGGAGCAGCATGAAGAAGAGAAAGATAGCAAGACGCGGCCCGATGATGCGGCAGGAGCCTGAGACAAAGAGGCGATGGCTCATCCTTAACGAGGCCACGGGCCAGCCAACACTTGGGTGCTGGAACGCCAACTGTGACGGCATCACCAGCAAGGAGAAGGCGCACAAGCGCGCATCGTCGCTCGTGATCAGCACGGATGTCGTCTTGGCGCATGAGTTCTTTGGCAGACCCGACCCAGACGAAAGCGAGGAGTGAGATGGCTGAAGAGATTCACAGTAAGATTCCGCAAGAGCTGCTGATGATTGCGGAGAATCATCTCCGTGACGTAGGAATCACGCCTACCCGTGACGCTGCCCGTGCTTACTTGCTTGGAGTGTTCTCATGCGCTCCCTGGAGCTCAAGCGCGAACGCCGCACAAGAGGATTCGGACTGATGCCGGCTATGGCGTGCGGTCACACCGCGCAGTCGAAAGACGAAGACGGGAATCCTGTGTGCGTGATCTGCGCTGGCATCACACCAGACGCAAGACGCGAGGCAGCAAAGCCGGATCTTGAAGGCCGTGAGGCGAAGTGTACTTGCGGCAAGACCGTTCCGTCGGAAGTAGGACTTGCATTCTTCAAGCACCAAGAGGATCTTGAAACTGACAGCTTTTATTGCGGATGCCGAGGTTGGGACTGATGTGTGGTATGATTGCTGAGGTGCGCGCGGCTACCGCAGACACCCAGCTCTCCTGGAGCGACCGCCTTGGCTTTGCCTGCATTGTGATGGGCAAGGACGGCATCAAGAAGGCTGCCGACGGTCGGCGTCCGCAGAACGACCCACACTTGCGTCACAGTCTCGAAGGCTTGCTTGAGACAATCGAGTACTGCAGCGAGGTTGGCATCCGCATGTACCGCATCCCGTCTGGCCTCGTCCCCTACGCCACGCATCCCGACCATCCTCGCTTCTGGTGGGAGAAGCAACTCAGCGAAGCAAGCGACGAGGTTGCTGCAGTGCGTGCTGCTGTTGAGCGCACCGGCATCCGTCTTTCGTTTCACCCGTCGCAGTTCGTTGTCTTGAACTCACCCAAAGATGACGTCGTCTCCAACGCAGTTGAAGAGTTGCGCTGGCAGGCAGCAATGCTTGACGAGTTTGGGTGCGGTCCAGAGTCGGTGTCGCTCATACACGTTGGCGGCGTGTACGGCGAGCGTGAGGCAGCTGCTGATCGAATGGTGAGCAAGATTGCTGAGCTGCGCAACAGCGACCCCACAGTTGTGCGTCGCCTTGCGCTGGAGAACGACGACGTGTCATGGTGCGCCAAAGACACCTACGACATCTGCACAGAAGCAGGCGTGCCTATGATCTTTGACACGCACCATCACTCATGCTTGAACAGCGGTGAGGACTGGGTCACAGCTCTTTCCCGTGCGCTTAAGACTTGGCCTCGAGACGTTCGCCCAAAGATTCATATGTCGTCGCCACGTCTTCAAGCTCGCGACGATGGCAGCGCACCGCCGCTTCGCGCTCACTCCGACTTCATTGACCCGCTGATGTTCGCGCGGTTCACCGACACTTGTGACGATCTTGGCTTCAGGCAGTTTGACATCATGCTTGAGGCGAAGGCCAAAGATCTTGCGCTCTTGGAGTTGCGTAAGACCATTGGCACATTGGGGTACGCAGGGCCGTGAGGCGCTGGTGCCAAGCAAAGAGAAGGGAAGTACATTGAATGTGAAGTGGAAGCATACCGTCGTTGCGACGCTTGTGGTGGTGCCACTCGCAGCGATGCCGTTTCTTGGCGGAGTTGCATTCGCCAGCGACACGGATGGCGACGGTGTAGCAGACGAGGACGACCGATGCGTCGCAGAAGTTGGGCAAGTTCAGCACCTTGGGTGTGCCAAGCCTGTGCCGCTGGAGTCAAAGATCACCCGGCCAGACAGCCGTGTGACTGTGAGAGTTCGCCATTGGCGGCCGTGGGCAACGCCTACGACTCGCCAGGTGATGATCATCCTCCGCGAGGAGCAAGACAGATGGGGTGGTCCGTGGCTGGGCAACCGTGTCGCTTGCGAGTCGGGCTACAGCTGGTCGGCAACGAATGGTCAGTACGCTGGGCTCCTACAGTTCGGCAGCATCTGGTCTTCAATGTGGCCAGGCACTCCACGTGGCGTCAAGTACGTCTCTACGGAGAAGAAGCGCAAGCCTATCGTGAGGCACACGCTTCTTACGAGCGGAGAATGGACCCACCGCAAGATTGGGTCTGTGCGTCAGAAGAAGACAGTCATTCGCAAGGGACGACTGCCTCGCAATCCTGACGCGTATCACGGATGGGCAGCGATCCGAGTAGGACAACGCGCTGTCTCAGGTGATGGGCTCACGACAAGTTGGGCTTGCGGCTTGTGATAAGATGAGCTTAAGCGCTATGGGAGAGAGGTCACTCCGCCCGCTACACCAGTGGGAGACGCAGGTTCGAATCCTGCTGGCGCCATGCCCGGCTTATAGTGTGGTGACTATGCCCGGGCAGTTCGTTGTATAAATAGAGAGGAAGGTATGACCAAGACACCAGCAGACAAGTTCGAAGCAAGTCAGTTCACTGTTCGCATTGAGCGTGAGAGTGAAACTGCTTGGCGCTGGGAGTGCTGGCACCCAACGGTGGCGGGACCCACAGCGGCCGGGATTGCACTTGCTGAGGATGCTGCGCAGCAGGGTGCCAAGAACGCCATTGAGGCTCTTGTGAATCCTGAGAGCGTGTCTTACTCAGTCAAGGGCGATGACCTCATCGAGCGTCTTGACTCCGGCCTTCCCATCAACCCAGAAGGAGAATAACCATGAATGAAAAGTGGGCAACCGCCGACACAGCGTGTTCCGGCGAGATTGTGAAGTGGCTCTGCAGTGTTTACCCAGGCGGCCAAGACGCAGTGACAGCAACTGTGCGTCACAACGATCGCTGGTGCCGACGGTGGCTTCAGTGGCGGCGTGAGACAGATCTCCAAGTTGACGTCACAGAGATTCTTGACGGCTTCCTCACCTACCTCGGGATGTCACTCTCGATGGCACCTGACTCTGTCTTCAAGCCTGCGAAAGCAAGGCCAAAGGGCCGGCACCGCAAGCCGCTTACGCCAGCGGAGCGGAAGAAGGTGCTTAAGATCGCAAAGCGCGACGGAGCAAAGGCGGCGGCTGAGGCTGTGAGTGCGACAGAACGAACTGTGCGGAAGATCCTCGAGAAGGAGCGCGAGACTTCAGCAGTGTGACATTGTCGGGTACTGTCTATCTCTAGTATGGACGTCCCAGCAATCATCACCGCCACAACGGCCGCTCTTGGCTTCTTGGCCATCTCCATTTACGGATGGCGGTACATCAGCACACGCGCTCAGCACGGCGAACTCGCAGCAAAGGACGAGATCATTCGCACAAGCGATCAAACAGTTCACGCACTGCAGACGCAGCTTGATGTCATAAAGGCAGAGCTTGCTGTCACAGCCGACAAAGTTCGTCGTCTTGAAGCCCAACTTATTGAGGCGGTCGATAAGCGCAAAGAGCTGGAGCAGTACACCGCTCCCGCCGCTGTGGAAGCCTTTCACCGCCGACTTGATAACGACGAGAAGTCATTAGACGAGATGATTGAGATCTTGCGCCGCCTTGACCCGGGCAACGAAGCCATCGCATGAGCGACATTCAGAAGCGAGCATACTCCAGGGCGCGGCGCGAAGAGATGGCAAGCAAAGGGCAAGCGTTGCCCGACGGCTCGTATCCGATTGCTGACAAGGCAGACCTTCAGAACGCCATCTCTGCTTATGGGAGAGCAAAGGACAAGGCTGCCGCAAAGGCGCACATTACCCGGAGAGCAAAAGCATTTGGTCTCGATGAGATGATTCCTGCCGAATGGAGCAACGTGGAGAAGGTCAAGGTGCCGCTTGAGCGAGTGCCCGGAAAGCAGAACTGGATCGAGCACCTTCCTGCGCCCATGCGGGCTGCGTGGAAGAAGAGTGTCATTCACCGTGCAGCGCAGCACATGGCCGGCAAGGGTATGCCCGTTGGGATCGCAATCGCCTCCGCGATAAACTGGTCAAAGCACATCTGCGCTACGGGCGACGTGAAGCAGTGGCGTGGGATCCAGAGTGTTCGGCCAGACAACCGCGCTGAGGCTTGTGCCGCTGTTGCTCTCTGGGAGTCAATGAAGGTTGCGGCAAAGGCAGACAACGTAAAGAAGAGCGCCGACGTCACAGCAAGCGAAGTTGAGATTGTGATGAAGGCACTCACCAGCCAGAACGTCCCACCGCAAGCGGTTCGGAGCGCGGCCAAGCGAGGTCTTGACGAGCTTAAGGCTGGAAACGCTGGTGGCGGTCTTGAGTCCGCCACGGTTCAGCGAGCTCGAAAGATTGCTGCCGGCGAGGCGCTAACCGACGATCATGTTCAGCGGATGCACTCATTCTTTGAGCGACACAACAAGACTCGCCCGTCTGACGGCGGCCGCGGTCCGTCGCCGTGGCGAACAGCGTGGCTGCTCTGGGGCGGCGACCCTGGACGCAAGTGGGCTGCGTCAGTTGCGTCGAAGCTTCGCAAAGATGTCGCAACGGGTACTGTTAGAAACTTGATGAACAAAGACACGATGACAACGAACGATCTCGCCAGCACAAGTACCGAGCAGAAGGGCGGATGCCACTGCGGCGGGTCATGGATCATTGACGGCACCTGCTCAAGGTGCGGAAAGAAGAAGGTCTGATGAGGTACTTTGAGTCTCTTGTGAAGTCAGCGCAAGCAAATGTTGCGAAAGCAACGTGGAACCCAACCGACCATCCACGCTGGCCAAAGGGCACCATCGAGATTGGTGGTCAGTTCCGACCAGACGGGATGCCCGATAGCGCAGCACAGATTCTTCTTGACGTGTTTCGCACACTGAACAAGAACGACAGCAACCAAGCTTCGTTCGCAGAC
>Ga0114978_10000377_pt1 | contig 37216 bp, 43 predicted proteins | sample S_140212_EF_Meta_FD_87027 | JGI IMG/M metagenome (GOLD analysis project Ga0114978, IMG submission 87027) | Freshwater microbial communities from Lake Simoncouche, Canada to study carbon cycling - S_140212_EF_MetaG | ecosystem: Environmental > Aquatic > Freshwater > Lake | place: Lake...
ACTCAAGTTTTTCAACAATTTCCCTATCGCTATTTTTCATCTGCGGGAATATTAGGTTTGGGTAACGGGTTGGAGCGTTTCTAGCATCCTCAAGTCCATATCTGTACCCACCATCGCTCAGCAGGGTATCGTCATTCAACTTTTGGTAACCCTGTGGATTTGTATTATCTTGAAGATTTTCTAAATATAAAGCAATATCATTTTTTTTGATATCTATTGCATTACCAAAAGCAACAATACCGTTTCCAAGATGCGTGATTTTCATGAGTGCATTGTCCTTACAAGAATTTGTATGTGATTATTATTTCCAATGCCTATCTCGTCAAGATATTTTTTTAAATCCTGTCTGAGTGTCGGCATATACACATTTGTTGCGGTTCTTGCAACATCGGGGAATTTTGCAGGGTCAACTACATTTTCATTAAAATCCTCATTAGGGGAACCGTGTGAATACCAACCAAGATAACTGTATCTGCTTCCCCTAGTCACAGGAGTGACCTCATGGGCTGCAATAAAATTAGATGGGAACATCAAGATGTCACCAGTTTTAGGTTTGTAGTCAATGTCAAGATAGTTGAAGTAATGATGCCCACCTTCAAAATCATCGTTCAGATATACAACACATGACAAGGTATTCTTTGTTGCAAGTTGGTCGCTGGGTTCGTCGTATCCATAAGCCCAGTCTGCACTTGTGTCAGAGTGGGCGCCAAGGTATTTACCACCATGCTCAACCGAATAACTGACAAGGTGTCCCTTTACCTTCCACCAAACATTCTTGTATGCAAGTGGAAACAGGACAAAATACTTAAGCAAAAAGTAATCTTTTGCATCTTCAACAAAATTTAAAAAATCAACTGTTTTGCTGTCGTTAATGCGATGTATTTGTGAACCCCTACGAGGCATATCTTTAATCCCGGTTTCACCAAACAGATAACCGCTTTTGTTGATATAGGCATTTTCCCCTGTTTCAGGGTCAATTGTTGGTTTGTACATCTCCGACCACTCTGAACTAATTTGCCGTTCTGCAATAGAAACCGCCCATTGAGAATCAAAAGAAATAGCATTCTCAAAAAGTACAACACCGCCACCGAGATGTTTTGCGACAGTTTCCTTCTTAACTATATTTTGCATGTTCTTTTTCTCTCTCAATCAGTGTTCCGCTACTTGTATTAATCCTGCCCAATGGCAATGTTAGATGCTCTCTATTGTTCAAGTCGCTACCATATTTTTGACTTATATAGTTCTTATAATCTTCAAATATTTCAGGTATCCATACCTGCCCTGATGATGAACCTGCTGGCGCTATCCCCCGTGCAATGTCCTCTGAACCATGTGAAAAATATGAAATATAAGCAAATCTGTATCCATCTGAAATATCAAGAACTTCATGCGTAGCCAAATAATTTGATGGGAAAATCAGTAAATCCCCAATGCGAGGTTTGTGTTTTATCCCTAGATAGATGAAATCTATCTCTCCGCCGACATAATCATTACTGTCGTTTTCGTATTCATCTGGTTCAACCGAATCGTTGAGATAAATGATGCACCCAACAACATGTCGTGTTGCTAGTTGAAGGTCTGGGACTGCATGAGGCTGATAGTTGACATCGTTGTCTGAATGCAAACCCATTGCGCTCCCAGGGCTGTATGCAACAACATGTCCTTGCTCTTTCCACCAAAGCGAAGGAAGGATCATCGGATATTGTTCTATGTACATGAGAAGTGATTCATAAATAGTCTCTTCACACCTTTTAAAAAACTCATCGCGTAATCCATCTGAGTCGTTCATAAGGAGATTTGTAATTCTGTTTACATGATCAATCCTCTCCACTTCGTATCTGTGTCCAGAACGATTTATTGCATGAATAGGAGTTCCGTTTTCGTCATGAATAATAGTAAAATCTTCCTTAATGACGTTTTTTCTCATATCAATTAGATTTGGTATGAGCCATTCTTTATCTATTTCAATAGCATCCCTAAATAAAGAAACCCCACCACCGAGATTTTCATGTTTCATTTTTACTCTGTTGTATGCGTTGTTCCGTATTGGGTGACACATCTATTTTGAAAAACCGGATTTGCCCCAGAGTCTTTACCCACTGGATTTGCCCAAAGTGAGTAATCAGACCTACAGTAATTTTCATAGTCATCAAATATGTTTTCAAACCAAACCGGCGGGCACCATTCTTCGCTTTTTTCCGCATCGTTAACCACAATGCCAGCCGTCTCGTCAGAACCACCCTGCCCAAAGAACGTAAGATACGCATATCTTGTGCCACCTTCCATTCGTGAGACACTATGTGCGCAAATATAGTTCGTTGGGAAAAAAATAATGTCTCCTGCTTTGGGAGAGTAGTCAATTCCAAGATGGTAAAAAAGTAGATGCCCACCAGCAAAATTCGTTCCGTCTAATTCGGATTTATCAACTGAGTCATTGAAATACACAAGTGCACCCATAGTTTGGCGCAAGGCAACTTGACCTCGTGGCATGTATCTAACGCCACCCGTAACTTTGTAATTAGTGTCATTATCTTGGTGCCAGCCGAGTTTTCCCTCGTCGTCATATCTGAGAATATGCCCACGAGTTTTCCACCATAGACTGCCGATTACAAGTGGGAACATATCAATGTAGCGAAGCAGGCACTTGTAGATAGTGTCTTCAAGTTTGGTGAAGTAGTCATAAACAAATTCGGGAGTTTCTTTGTTTACTGGGGCGAGAAGTCTAACTGGAACACCAGGAATATCTTCCTGCCTGTATCTAAAACCATCCTCGTTTACCCCGTATTTGATTCCATCTTCATCGTCAACGACATAAGACCATCTATCGGTAGATGCCTGTTTTGCACGCAAGTCAATATGCTCAAGAATGTCTTGGCTAACATCTGTTGCTTTACGAAAAACAACTATCCCGTTGCCAAGGTCTTCAATAGTGTATGAAGATATCTCTTTGAACTCGGTTTCATCTATTTTGGGGGTTCCGGGAAATGCCATGATCAACCGACCACAGACCTAACTACATCAATGATGGTTGAAGGCGAACCAACGGTTAGTGGTTCTTTCGCTAGAGGCAACTCTTGCCAACTAAAACGACCAATGTTTTCTCCACTGGAACTCACAAGAAATTTTTCCCAACTGTGTGGTATCCGAGCCATCGCTTGATTTGCCCGATTTTGACCAGCCTTTGCCAAATCACTCATATCCGCCATGTTGTCATTATTTCTTCGCAACCACGGACCCTTCAGGAACGTATAAAGCGGGTGTTCATTTTCTCCATTAACATCAATTTTTTCCGTAATTGGAAAATTCACAAATGGATAGTTTTCTTTAATGAACTTGTTAATTTCAACATTTGACAATGGTTCCATCCCGCCAAACTGATTGCAGGGTACACCTATTACGGTAAAGTTTCTATCCTTAAACATGTCGTGAAGTTGTTGAAGTTCCCACAACTGACGACTGGTTCTAGCAAAAGACCAAATCTTGCTACATGTTGGCGAGTATCCAGCCTTGCTTACAATGTTAACCACTAGACATGTATTGCCTTTTAGTTCACCAAGGATGTCTTGCTGACCGTCAATACCAGAAATATTAATGTCAAACATATTAACCAAACCAGAGTTTTCCATGCGCAGAGTATATCACTAGCCCTTATTCGTGTGGTCTCTATCTCGTCTTCTGAAATTAAGCAAATTTTGCTTCCTGCTACTGTGTTCTGTGTATTTTGTCAATATATGGTTTTCGTAGTCTTCAATCAATGATGTCAGCCACCATTGACCACTTGTATCCAGCCATTCTCCTTGGACTTTGGGGTTGATGCCCCTTCCTTCGTCTTTGGAGCCTTGAGCAAACCAGGTCAGATAGGAGTACCTACGCCCGCCAGTGACTTCAAGTATTTCATGCGCCCCAATATAGTTTGCTGGCATTATAACTATTGTTCCTGCTTTTGGCTTGATGTCTATATCAAAATATGGGATTTTCATGTGACCGCCAGAAAAGGAAAAATTTTTTGGTTCATCTCCTTCTTCAACACAGTCATTTAGGTAGATGAGTGCGGATACAACATTCCTTGTTGCATGTTCGGTTTCTGGATTATCACCATACCTATAGTTGATGTCGTTGTCGCAATGGAATCCAAGTTTGCCACCCTTGTCGTAACACAGGACATGCCCACCGCTCTTCCACCACAGGCACTGAAGTATTGATGGAAACATCTCTATGTATTCAAGTAGCGCTTGATAAATTGCTTCATCGCAGGTCTTGAAAAAAAGATGTTCTAAATCTTGTACCCGCGTCGGCGCTGCTGCAGCGAGTTCAAGACTATAAGTAAACCCTCCATTGTTTATTGCGTGTAAAGGATTTCCGTCACCATCATAGATATACGTAAAGTTCTGCTCACGCCACTTGTTCTTCAAACTATCAATATGTGGCAAAACTTCATGTTGGGGTATTTGGAGTGCATTCTCAAACACAACAGTTCCACCGCCAAGGTGCACGCCTTTCATTTTATGCACCATAATTGAGGAACTATGTACCGAAAGCCTTTTGTAACCTCTTCAACCAAGTGTGTATATCTTTCTGAAGATGGAAAAATGATAAGAGAGCCCGCTGTTGGTTTTATTGAAAGATTTAAAAATGGAAATTTGAGAACACCGCCCGAATAATCATCATTGAGATAAAGAATGCTGCTCATATCTCTTGATGCGTGACCATTCCCTGTGCGGTTTTTATGATAGTCATCCGTCATTGCATCAAAATGAGATTTTAAAGACTCGCCCTCGCAGTAAACGGTGATGCTGTAATCTGGCTCTTCATGCACACTGATTGAAAAACGAGTATTGATTTCTTTATGAATCAGCGGTATGTAGGGGTTTACTATTTGAAATATTTCTGGATTAATGTTTGGGTCAAGGATTTTTGACGGAATTGCGTATCTGTGACTAAACTTGTCATGTTCTAAGTTTTTTGGCTGTGCCTGTTTAATCAATAGCAACAAATTGTCAGCGTCATTGGCTTTGATGAAGTCGTTGCATATTGAAATCATTTTTATGAACCAAATCCCAGTCTCATCACTCCAGCGTAGCCACTATCCTTACACCATTTCGCACACGAAACACCTAGTGATATCAGTTAAAATCTTTTTCCATTGAGTAGAAGATTTCTATTATCGGACTCTTGGAATAACTCGTTTGGGATGATGTCAATGACTACATGAACCCTGTCATCTTCTCCGTCGTTAACGACGCCATGATCTTTGCTGTTATTGATTTCCCACATTTCGCCAGTTTTCATGTTCTTGGTTTCACCACCGACATTAAAAAGGACATTTGCATTTGTAATAATTGGAATGTGAATTCTCCTGCAAACAAGCAGGTACTCCATGTGATCTTTGTGGAGAGTTGTTTCCTTCTTTGCTGGAAGTTTAATGAAAACAATTTGCCCATGAGTACCATTATGCAGTTTTTCAAGATTTCCGATAATCGGCAACAGCATATTGTACATTTCCCTGTCCAATATGCTGTTTTTGTACTTATCCATAGGCTTCCATGACATTTCATGCCGCGCAACCCAATATGATTGGGTGTCTTTATGTGGATTTCTAGGAGTATCCTCTCCTGGGCGTACACTCATTAGTGTCTGTCTATGCGTGTTTCTGGTCCACTCTTCTGTCCATCCAGATACTACTGATGCTATTTCACGCACATCAACCGAACCAAAGCCATAATAATTAAAATCGTCTTCTCTTTTGTCTATTTGCATTTTTCCTCTATTCGGATACGGTTTCAACGTTAATTGTTATTTTATATATTTACGGTGCTTTGTTTTTGTGGTATGCCCCAATAACCATAATACATCACTGCGTGCCATTTTGGTGCTAACGCCAAGACAGGGGATTGTCGTTGCACCACAAGAAAGGGAACATTCACCAAACTTTTGCCTGTTTTCAAGGCGGTTACTCAACACACCAAAATTGAGGCACAACACACTTCATACCAGACACAACAGCATCTGTGTAGTGTGTATATTTTTCTGAAGCCGGGAATAAAACCAAAGAACCCTTGCGTGGCTTTATCTTTACTCCCCATTTGAAATTAATTTCTCCGCCAACATAGTCATCATTTATGTATAGGACACTGCTTATATCCCTGCTTCTGTGTCCGTTTGGTGTTTTTTCTTCTAGCGGATATCTTGCCGTTTTGCTGTCGTAGTGTGGTGCCAGCGACTCCCCGACTTTATATACAGTAACAGTGAAGTAAGTTTCTTGGAAAACGGAACAAGAAAAATTTTTTTCTATCTCTGTTCCAATGACGGGGACATAATTTTTTAAAATATTGTACAAATCCGAATTTTCGTTATCCATATCTTTAATTGTGGATGTCGGCCAGGTATGAACAACGCCTCTTTCTTTGTCAAGTTTTTCTTTTAAATATTCACCTTTTTTATTTGGCGGTATTTTGGTGCTGGAAAAAACGCATTTTTTGATTATTTGTTCCAGTTCAATACTTACTTCTTGCGGAATGAATGAATCAATTACTACAATGCGGTCTCTATCATTCATTTTTTCTTCATTCCGGAGACATTCAATTCGGCAAAATCGCCTATTCTCGCCTTGCCATCTATGCTCCCGGATACGGTATTAATATAAATAGACAAATTCACGCTTGTGGTCATTGGAATATCAATCTCAAACAATGCCTCAATCAAGTTGCGGTAGTTTGAATGTGTTGGCTTAATCTCGTAATTCTTTGCTTTGACTCTCGCAACTTCATCCCTACTGTCACGAAGATAAATAATTTCAAGAGTATTATCTTTGTTTATCCGTAGAATATGTTCTTCGTCGCCAAGCGGAGATTCAAATTTTATCGTATATTCAACATCCACGCCACCTCTGAGAAGCCAGTCTGTAGAATAATCCACCACAATGTCAGTTAGGTCGCTTGGTTCCGCCAACTTTGGTAGTCCTGTAAATGCTGGTCCTATTCGTTTGCCATCTGCATCAACTCCGGTCTTGATGCCTTTTGTCCACTCCCAAGGTTTTTCCCGATTGTTTTTGCTTTTTAAATCGCTGTATTTCATGCGTGATTGTAATAAATCTTTATCGTCCCATACATTTTTTGTTTGAATTTCAACATTCTCCATGGCACGATTGTCGTAGATATTAAAAAAACAAATAGGGTCACCAGATTTAAAGGTTACAGGCTCGTTTATCTTGGTGATCTTCCAGTTCATCTGACTCTCATCTGGCCACCACGATGTTGGTAATGCTGCCGTAAGGCAGGTTGCCCCATCCATGATGTAATTCGGTGAACCAGTAAACCACGTGCTGTAGTTTTCTTCGGTATTTACAGTCCACCCAATGTTGATAGAAATCATTCCAATTATAGAAGAAACAGCCTGTTTCCTGCCATTGCTTGTAAATTCTCCTTGCAGTATCCGTGGTGGTGAATTTAAGCCATCCCATATAACGACTAGGTCTTCTTCCATCTGAACTTCCCACCCATAAACATTTGCCAAAGTCATTGGCATGCATTGGTATGCATGTTTGTTGTATGTGGCATCCATCCAGTCCCTCTTCACCCTTGACTGAACAATCTTTGTTGTATTCTGATGGGTTCTGGTGAGTGTCAATTTTGTCATATATAAATCCCAATCTAATTGATGGTGGTTGTTTTTAAACTTCTGGAAAAGTAAAACGCTTCTCTACTGTTTCTGGTATTCCTGCGGTCTTCCTAACCTCAGACCCGTCATTTCCGTAACCAGGGTACCTGTGGTTGTTGTCATTGTAGTCAAACATCGTTACAGCAGCATATTTTGTTCCGGATTTAACCTTCAAAGATGCATGCGAATAAATGTATGTGGATGGGAAAAGAAGTACATCCCCCAATTTAGGTTTATGGATTATGTCAAGATAGGGGAACCATAACTCTCCGCCCTCGTATCCGTCATTGAGATAAATAATTGACGAAACAGTACAAGAGTATGAAAATCCATGGTCGGAATGGACATTAAAATGTTGCCCTGCGAAGTATCTGACAAAATTTATTGCCTCCATATACTCCATTGATAGGTTGAACAAGGACTGATAGTGGGCTAGGCACGTTTTGATGTATTTTTCTGTATCCTCGTAGCAGTTTTTGATGTCTTCAAACTGCGGTTCTAAATATGACCAGTGCGTAGGACTCATTCTTAAATCAACACAATCTCTATACTCTGGCATTTTCTGATTGTAACCAACTACCGCATCACCCCATTTGAATAGTTGATGAGTGCTTCCAGAAAGACAAGTCTCTAGGCGAGAAGGTATGTTGTTTCCGTCCGGGATTGCATTTCGGTAAAGAAAAATACCCAACTTCTTATCACCCAAGTTTTCAAATTCCATAAATATCCTTCTTGATGCTTTGTCTATACGTTTACAGCATTGACAGGTTCGGCACTGCTAGAGTATAGTATGAAAAGACTCGGTGCAAACCATAGTGCAAAACTAGCAATTGAGGAAAAATGGAAAAACTTGAAAAATCGCTAGTTGAGCCAGGTCATTTCGGTAAGACGCCAGACAATATAGTAGTTATTAAAAATTTTGTAGAATTAGAAGATATCAAAAAATTACAGGCATTTTTTCCGACAATAAATGAATGGATGGATTCAGGGGAGGATATTTTTTCAGAAGATGGTGACTGTATATATAGTGCCTCGTACTGGGCGAATAGGCAACTGGATTCAAAACTTATCAAAAAATTGAACCTTGAAGTTCATCAAATAGTCTCTAAATATATCCATAAGATGCAGGTTGAAATAGAGATGCATTTCAAGGTTAGGGTTAAGTCTCGTGGTCCGGTAATTGTGTGTTGGAGACCTGGGACAGAACAAAGACCTCATGCCGACAAGCAACTAAACAATGGCAACCCAAACCCATTCCCAACCTACGACCTGAATTCTCTTTTTTACTATAACGATGATTTTGTCGGGGGACAACTGTATTACCCAGATTTTGGTATTGAGGTCAAGCCGGAACCCGGTTTAGCGATTTTTCACCCAGGTGACATTAATTACCTGCATGGTGTAAAAATGATTGAGTCCGGTCTGAGGTATACGACACCGTCCTTCTATACGATTACAGAACTTTAATGTATTTGTAAATCTCAAAATCCATATAGTTTTCTTCCAATATTCTAGATTTTTCCTTTTTTGTGAGAGTCTCGCTTAGTAATTTTGTTGTGTATTTTTGTTTTTCAATATTCAAATCGGTAAATTGCATATACTCAGTATCCTCTGATGGTATTTCAATTTTGTATTCATCCCTGTACCATTTAACAACTTTTTCAACAAATTGCTTATGTTCACAGGTCGTTCCGACTATGGAAAAATTATCAATATTCTGCATTGCTTTTTCCATGCTTGTATTTTGATTATTTATGAACCAAGTTTTTGAATATTCTTCATACGTGTAATCAGTAAATGACTGGTCAATTGCTCTGTCTTCAAGTGAATTGCAAATAAATCTTGTTTGTATGTTTTTATGGGAATTATAACTCTCATCGTTGAATAAATAGTGTTTTAGTCTTTTTTCAACTGAATCAATTTCTATGTACTTTTCATTCTTTATTATTACAGAGTTGTAAATCCATAAAAAGTTACTTACCGCTCTTCCTATTGGCTCCCTAACCAAACAAGCCACTTCAATATTTGGGTTGATAATGGTTGGATAAAGTCCAAGGTGCGAATCAATAAAAGCGTATCCATCAAAATTTTCTGGGTGAGGTGGTTTAAAGTTATTTGGATAGCAACCAAAACCATGATTGTCAAGATATGAACGAACAACTGCTGTTACTGATGTTCCCCCAACTTTGGGAATATGCAAAAGATAAAGTTGTTTATTCATGACTCTGGATTTAACTTAATGTTTTTGCATACTCATAGAGTTCACAATCCATAGTATTGTTTTTTTCTATTCTGCCAAGTTCTTGTTTTGTCAATAGGTTACGCAATAATTTTGTATTATATTCAAGTCCGTCATGATACAAAGATGACTTATTTATTACTGAATATTTTTTGTTGTTTATTTTTATATTGTAGTTTACCTCAAACCATGCATAAATTTTTTCTAAAAATATATGATGAAAATCATTGGTTCCTACTATCAAAAAAGCATTAAGTTGTTGTTTTGCAAATTCAATGTTGGTATTAATGTCCTCAATGTATCCACCGTTAGTTTTTTTTATGTATTTTGAAGGTATTTCTTTGCCCAAGAAGAGGTGATTAAATAAATCATCGCTCATTTTGTTGCATATAAATCTTGACTGAATATTGTTCTGGCTCAAATGGTCACTATCTTCAAATAGATAGTATCTAAGTCTCTCAACCAATGAATCACAATTTTCGTATTGGGAATTACTCTTCAAATACCCATCATAAATAAATAAAAAATTGCTTATTGACCTATCTATTGGGTCTCTTAGAATAACTGATACATCAAGATTTTCCGTTTTTCCAATTGGGTATGTCCCAATGTGTCGCTGAATATAAACGTAGTCGTTAAAGTTTATTTCACCTTCTATTCTCATACCGTCTTTATAGTATCTAGGAATACCAAATGAGTCCAAAGTCTCGCCAATATCACTGGCTATTGAGCGCCCACCAGTTTTTGGTATGTGTAAGAAATATAGGCGCCTGTTGATTTCCATTTCCAAAATTTACCATGGAAATTAAAATATACTAGGTTTCAGAAAACCAAGGTGGGAACGCTGGCGGGAAGTATGGCGGGAAGAAAGGCGGGAAGAAAGGCGGGAAGAAAGGCGGGAAGAAAGGCGGAAAATAAGGCGGAAAATAAGGCGGGAAGTAAGGAGGAAAATACGGCGGAGCAACTGGGGTGACCGAGTTTGACGCCGCAGAGTTAGCACTGTTTCCATATGTGCTTTCTGCTCTTACAACAAATGTGTATGCCGTACCGTTTGTCAATCCCGTAACTACGACACTGGAAATATTGACCCCAGTTGCAACTACCGAACCCGGACTTGATGTCACCCTGTATGTCACACCAGCCGCACCTGCGGTGCCAGCGGCGCCCTGTGTCCACGTAACGGTTGCCTCAGCGTTGCCTGCGGTTGCTGTGCCAATTGTTGGGGCTGACGGAGCAACACCCATCACAAGCGAAGGGCTTGATGAAGACGCGGCAGACTCAACACCATTTGAAGAAATAGATGTGACAGTAAAAGTAACAGTGCTTCCAGCCGTCAAGCCAGTGACCTGAATAGGGCTTGAACTTCCAGTTGCTGTCTGACCAGAACTAGCAGTGGCTCTGTAGGAAATAGTTCCTTTACCAACATAAGTTGGGGCAGTGAAGACTACGTTAGCGACAGTACCTGATGCCAGCGTCGGCGTACCAATCGTCGGTACACCCGGAATCTTTCCACCCGTATCTTTTGTTGCCATAAGTTATGCCGAAATGTCTCCAACCAATACCCATGTATCGGTTGCTCTCTTGATGAGCGTAGCATATGACCACTGTGTTCTCATCTTGAGTCCTGGGGCGGCGTTGATTGTCACCCCAGCACCAGCCGTGACCGTTGTTTGACCAGCACCTGTTTGCAGGATGTTTATCTGTGAGCCAACCGCATAGGCAACAGACGAGTTTGGGGGCACAGTGAGCGTATTTGCCGTGGCAACACTCATTTCAACAATCTTGTTTTTGTCAGCCAATACAAGGGTGTACGAGGCTGTCTGGGCGCTTGTTGAAACGTCTGCCAACTTGCCAAGGTCAATAGCCGCTGTAGCCGAGACATCAGCATTTACGATTACCCCAGTGGCAATTGCCGTAACACCAGCACCAGTAATTGTTACGTCGCCAGAAACTGTGGTAGCCGTGACAACTCCCGTAGTTGTGGTTCCCAAAAGCACCTGACCAGCAGTTGCAGCGGCTAATTTAGTGTGCGCAATCGCCGCAGAAGCGTTGATGTCGGCGTCAACAATCGTCCCATCTGCAATCATTGTGGATGTTACAGTTCCACTATCTGCTGTTGTTACTAAATTGCCATAAGTTGAACCGTCGTTTGTGGCTTCCCACTTATCGGTTGTCTCATTCCAACGAAGAACTACGTTTGTTGAAGTACCGCGCTCAACTTCAATGCCAGCGTTTTGCGATGGAGTACCTGCTTCATTATTGTTTAATATAATGATATTGTCATCAATGGTTAAAGTTTCAGTATTGATACTTGTTGTGGTGCCCGAAACTGTTAAGTTGCCAGTTACCGTAAGGTTGTCATCAACTGTTACAGTTCCGCCAGCCGAGTCAATTGTTAAATTGCCAGATGTTGTATCAATTTCTCCTGCGGTTGTAATGCCGATTTGAACTAAATCAAGTGTTGCTCCAGCAAACGAAGGGTTTGCACTTGTGGCAACAGATTGACCAATTGAGAGTGTATGAGTTGTTCCCTCCCCAGTGGTAGCCGCTGTTGAGGTAACACCAGTTCCACCAGTGATGGTTGCAACATAGTTGCCAGTTGTGTCTGTGCCCAAATCTATTGCATCGTTAACCCAAGCAGTTCCGTTCCACTTGAGGAAGTCACCACTAGTTGGTGAAGGAACGGTGACATCTGAAAGATTATCTAAAGTTGCATCAAGGGAAACGGTTGCTGTTGAACCTTCTGACGGTGTATGACTAACCGAAATTCCAGTGCCAGACGAAACACCCGAAACATAGTTTCCAGTCGTATCCGTTCCAAGGGCAACGGAGTTTGCGGCAATCGTTGCAACTCCAGCACCGTTAATTGTGATGTCGCCAGAAATTGTTGTTGCCGTAACTACACCCGTGGTGGTGGTTCCGAGCAATACTTGACCTGCTGTTGCATTTGCTAATTTGCTGTGTGCAATAGCGGCAGATGCGTTGATGTCTGCGTTGACAACAGTTCCGTCCGCAATCATCGTACTTGTTACCGAGCCAGTGTCACCAGTAGTAATGACCGTTCCGCTTACATCGGGGAAAGTTACCGTACGGTCTGCCGTTGGGTCAGTGACTGCAAGAGTCGTCTCAAACGCATCAGCGGTTGCACCTTCAAAAACAATGCTTCCGTTTAGGTTCAAACCCGCAAATGTTGGAGCGGTAGATGATGCTACATCTTGACCAATTGCAATAGTTGGAGTGCCACCCTCTGAGGCAGTTGCATTTGTAAGAGTTACACCCGTACCAGCGGTAAGTGACTCTACATAACTTCCAGTTGTGTTTGTGCCAAGTGTTATGGCAGTATCTACCCATGCTCCTTCGTTATAACGCAAGAAAGTGTTGTTTGCTGGCGTTGCACTTGTATTTACATCGTTGATGTCGGTGAGTTGCACTGTGCTCATGACGGTTGTGTGGTCAAGAATGTCATGTCTAGCACTCGTTAAGTACTGCGTGTGGTCGTCGTCAGCCAACCCGCCAAGCGAGCCGTGGTCGTTGATATCAACATAGGTTGAACCGTCAGTTGTTGATTCCCACTTATCGGTTGTTTCGTTCCAACGAATCGCAACATTTGTTGACGAACCACGCTCAACTTCAATTCCTGCGTTCTCGCTTGGTGCACCAGTCGCATTGTTGTTGAGAACAATGATGTTGTCATTAACCGTGAGCGTCTCCGTGTTAATTGATGTTGTCGTTCCTGAAACAGTCAGGTTTCCACCTACAGTGACATCACCAGTCGTGGTTACTGTCGCAAAAGTTACCGTTGCGGCTGTTCCTACGGACTGACCAATTGCGATAGTAGGTGTTGCGCTCTCGCCAGAGTTATTTGATACAGAGACACCTGTTCCAGCAACCAATGATGTTACATATGAACCAGTTGTGTCTGTTCCTAGGTTTACGGCATCATTAATCCATGCCGTGCCGTTCCAACGAAGGAAGTCTCCGTCTGCAGCACTGGTGATGGTTACATCTTTGAGGTCATTAAGATTTCCTTCACTCAATTCGGCAGTGATTGAGTAAGGAAGGGCAGTCCATGCATTGGTGTTGTTACCAATCTTGAATTTGCCAGTATTGGTTTCGTAACCCAATTCACCAGTCGTGAGGATTGGGTTATTGGAAGTCCAGTTGGCTGCGGTATCTCGCCTAAACCTGATTCGTGTTGACATATTAAGCAGCGCCTCCATCTAGAACATCGGCTTCCCCATCATAGATGGCGGTAGCACTTCCACCATCAAGTGATGTTGGGACGGTTGTTACTGGGTTCCATGTTGAGTTTGACCTGAAATAAAGTGCATCGTTGGTTGTGTCTACGGCAAGTGCTCCGTTGGCAATAGTTGTACTTGGGGCTCCTGCCGTGGTGAGCGTGATTACGCCAGCAGCAGCCTGAAATGAATCATCTGTCTTGAGTAGATCGGCAGCACTACGATAAAGCGTTGTGTCTCCAGCGGCTGAACCATCACTGAAGGTAAGTTTTCCGCCAGCATCAACTTTTAGACGAGGTTCCGATTCAGCAGTTACACCAACCTCTACAGCGGAAGATGCCGCAGAAGTAAACTTGCGTGCTTTTATTTTGTCTAAAAATGCTGGCATAAGCCTCAACCTTACCGATTATGAACCCCGCAGGGTTATTTGAATTATCCGATGATTACAACTCTGTACTGGCTTGCTGATGGTGCAACGCTGAATGTCAGCGTCAATGTGTCAACTGATGTCAATTCTACATCAGTGAAGACTTGCGCATATGGTGATGCTACTTCAAAAAGTTGAACTTGCAGGTCACGGGTGTTCAGGTTGTGGGTGACAACGATTGATGTTGCCGAACCGTTACCAACGCTTGCAGACACTTTGGTTGTTGCACCAAGGTTTGCGCGAGCGGCAGTGGCGGTTGTTGCGCCGGTACCACCGTTTGCTAGAGGAACCGAAGTTACGAAAGAAAGGTCACCAGCACCGTTGGTTGAAAGAACAGCACCAGCGGCTCCGTCAGCACCAACTGCTGAAATGATTGATGCTTCCGATGTGCCGGTAATTGTCGTGAAGTCAAGAACTCCAGCGCCATTAGTCGTAATTGCTTGACCAGCAGTTCCGTCACCACCAGCAGCAGCGATAAGCGCGGCGGCGGTAACCTGTGCGGCGGCAGTGTTGGTCGTGACGATATCGTAATAGTTTGTTCCATCGTTGGTTGTCTGCCACTTATCGGTGGTTTCATTCCAACGCAACACTGCGTTTGCGGATGTTCCACGCTCAATTTCAATACCCGCATTTGCTGTTGGAGTACCAGTCTCACCCGAGTTAAGGGTGATGATGTTATCTTCAAGCAAGATTTCTGCTGTATTGACTGTTGTGGTGGTTCCATTAACCGTCAAGTTTCCAGAAACAGTTAAGTCATTGAAGGTTACGTTGCTTCCGGTTCCAACAGCCTGACCAATTGCAATGGTTGGGGTTGCGCCCTCACCAGTGTTGTTGGTGAGTGTTACGCCAGTACCAGCGACAAGTGAGGCAACATAGTTGCCAGTTGTGTCCGTACCGAGCGCTACCGAGTTAGCAGCAATGGTTGCAGTGATGTTAATCGCGGCAGAACCATCAAAGTTTGCTGTACCTGTTACATCACCCGAAAGTTCAATTGCTCGTGGTGTGGCAAGACTTGTTGCAGTTGAAGCATTACCACTCAATGCCGCGGTGATTGTTCCAGCAGCGAAGTTGCCGGAACTATCACGGGCAACGATTGTGCTGTTGCCAGCAGTCGCTGTTGCGGTGGTTGCTGAGTTGGAAACCTTGCCAGCAGTTGAAATCGTGGCAAGTTTGCTGTCAGCAATGTCAGCAGAGGAACTAATGTCAGCGTTGACAATGGTGCCATCGGCAATCATCGCCGAAGTAACGGTGCCAGAAGGCAGGGTTACGGTACCAGTGAAGGTTGGCGAAGCAAGAGGAGCCTTGGCATCCAACTGCGTCTGAATCGCAGAAGTGACACCATCTACATAGTTGAGTTCAGTCGTAGAAAGGGTGGCACCATCAAGAATGTTAAGTTCTGCCGCGTCAGCAGTTACGCCACTAAGCGCTGATGCTTCCCAAATCGTGCCGTTATAAACCTTGAGGGCATTTTCAACAGTATCAAAGTAAACCTGACCCTTTACCGGACTGGCTGGGGCTGAAGCAAGGTTCTGAATTACCGCATTCTGCAATTCATTCTTGTTAAGATTTATGTTATTTAAATGCTTAGCCATGGTTGCTTACTCTTTCTCTTAAGAGATGTATGCTTTTCCGGTAAATGCGCTAGAGAAGTTTATCACGATTTGATTGTCTGAAGAATGAACGATGTCGCCAAAGACAACGTTTTCTGCGCTGTCAACAATTGAGACACCGCCTGGGCGATAACCGAGGTTATGTGCAATCGTCCACTCCGCTGAAGAACTTGACTGCGTGAAGGTAAAACTGGTTGCTTTGTTAACCCATGCCGAACCGTTGTATACCAGTCCTTGACCAGAAGCGGCACTAGTGATTGTTACATCACTAAAATCGTTAATGGAGACATTGTTTGCATTTCTAAAATAATAGAGAGATGTCCATGCTGTTGTGCCATCACCAATTTTGAAAGAGTTAGTGTCGGTTTCTACACCAACTTCACCAGCGAAAAGGGTAGGGTTGGCGGCAGTCCATTGTGCGGCTGTTGAGCGCCTAAGTTTGATTCTGTATGACATCGCACCATCTTTGCTGTTTGTATCCCAATACCAACTTCGTTCTATTATGACACAAAGCCTGATCCATAAAACCTACATACAACAAAGTTCACGTCGTGTTAGCATTTATCCCATGGCAACAAAAAAGAAAGTAACAGCAAAAAAGGCTATAAAGCCTGCAAAGAAGAAATCCGCAAAAATTGTTGCCCCACCGATACTTGACCATCCAGATGACGACTTTTCAACGAATAGTGAAAAATTTGCATTTAGGCACTCACCACCAGAAGATATTGAGATAGAACAACCATTGCCCATTGTGGAGCATTTGGAAGAAGAATTAACCGCAGAAGAGGTTATTGAGATATCCACAGAGGACAATGCCTCAACTGAGGATGTCCATTTTGTTGTTGCCACTCCCAGTATTGAGCCAGCAAAAGGCACAGAATCCACGGGAAATTTTATTGATTATGGCATTTCGCTAGAATTGTCACAATCTATTGCTGAGAAATTCGGGATTCACTATAAGCAGGTTGACATAATCCTTGGTGCGTCGGAAGACGAAATTGAAATAAGTTTTGCTAGGGTATACCTGAGCGGTGAAGATGTTGCACGGCTGTCAATAGGTTTGTAGTAAAGCGCTTCCTACTAAGAGACAAAAACCTTACCGGCACAAGCAGTTGAAAAACTGACAGTAAATGAATTAATGCTTGTGTGTGTTATGTCGCCAAATACTATGGTTTCGGCGCTGTCAATAACCGATATGCCACCAACATAATAGCCAAGATTATGGGTTACCGTCCACACTGTTGCAGCCGATGATTGGTAGTGAACATACGATCCACCAGAAGCACCAGGAGAACCTTTATCGCCCGCTAGGTGAATCTTCCAACTAGCAAAGAAACTGCTCCCACCAAAACTATCGCAGGTCATAGTCATCGTGGTTCCAGAGATTGTGACTATGCCCTCCATATAGTTATTTGGGTCAACGGCAGAAGCCCTTACTCTGGCACCAGTCGCGAATGCACTGGATGAAGTATTCAGTGTGAAAACCTTTTGACCAGCACCGATACTTAGACTTGTTGCGGATGTGACACCAGAATATCCAGCACCAGCCTCGCCCGTTTTCGCGACTCTAATCTGAAGTAGATTCGGTGAATCCTCATTTATGAAAACTTGATTTGCGGTGTCGGTAAGGACGGAAACTATTTCAGGCATAGTTTAATCCTTTCGGTTAAATAGTTCTTTGTCATCGGGTGACCTCTAGCGATAGCGTCATAGTCCCCTGTAGAAGCCTGCTAACAGCACCAGTTGAGGTTTTGATAATCTCTAGGTCGTAAACCCCGCTACTAGTGAGCGACGAGGTCAGCGTGTCTGTTATGTTGATGCTGATCGCATTGTTCGCACCATCCATAACGGTTATCCCGTTACCACTGACGGTTGGGCTTGTAAGCGAAAGCATCGCCGTTGGGGAGTCAACGGTTCTACGTATCTGCATTCTTGCCGTATAGCCAGTCAGGTTGAATGGTTCAAATGTGGTCGGGTCAAGAACATCTGGTTCCATCACGTCAATGAGCCGATAGAAGGTTGTCCCCTGCTCTATGAAAATGTTGTATTTACCTGCAAGCATTAATCCTCACTCCATCAAAGGCATGCAAAAGCCTCTACCCTTACAAGAATACAACACTTGTATCTTTAGGATTTGAAGAGTTATGCCTTTTTCTTACTTTTTGACTGTGCTTCAACAACAGCAGTCACTACCGAGAAAAGTGCGGTTGTGCCTTTGTCTCCGATTTTTGTGGATACCCAAGCCAGCGCGGTCAAAGCGATCGGCATGATTACGGCAACGATTTCTGCTGATACACCGTACTTGTTGGCGCAATATCCGATAGCGCCCAAAAGCGCACCTTTTACTGCTTGGTCACTGACATTGGCTTTAATATTCTTATCCATTGTTTTCTTCCTCCGTGATAGGGAATTGATATTCTCCAGAACGCATCATGTCCATGGCAAACTCCAACATACCATGTGCGAGCCATGGTGTCATTGAGTCCGATATTGACAGTACGAGTTCTTGTTGAGAGTTTGAAGCCACTTCTGCAATAACAACAAAATTGGTTACAAGACCTTGTGGAAGTGCATCCCGAAGGAGATCCTCAATTTCTTTATCCACAGAACTTTGAGAACTTTCCTCTTCCATGAATCCTCCAATTAAAGTTGCACAACCATTCTACATCAAGCAGTCATCGTGTGAGTGACAAGCATTCCCAAAGGTCTCGCGGGCTCAATCAAACTTAGAATAACAGAATTTGAAGAGCCAATATCACCAACTACAGATCCAAATGTTTCAGACTGTTTCGTAGTAAAAGCCACAGAGTTTGATGACATCGTGTAGTTTATTTGTTTTGTACCAGTGAGGTTTCTTTGAGCGGCGCTCACCATTGATTGAACTGTCCCCGCGTTATGCCCGTAATAGCCTGTTTCAACCTGCCATCTAGCAAACGAGTCAATGCCCGCTGGTAAACCACCAAGGCTTGTTGCGTCGCTCCCAATAACATCATTTGAATCCAAAAGACTTGAGTTGAGAGTAAAAACACTCCACCCGATACCTTCGGTGGACGGTTGATATGTGATAAGAATCGGTCTACCCCTGAACTGTGAAAGCCAAAAAAGGTACGCGCTATCACAAACTCTCGGGTCAACCAACCTACTTGCAGTAAAAAGATTCTCGTAAGAACCACCCTCAGACGCATCTAAATACTCAAACGAAATAGTCTGATCGTAAATATCACCAGCAGTAGTGGTAATTATATCTACAAATCTTGAAAGAGGGTAAGTGGGGTTGTTGGTTGAGTAGTTAGCAAAATCGCTTTCTATAAAAATTTCAGGGACATATGCCATAGTGTTGTTGAGAAAATCACCTAACAGGAATCGTCGTGCCGTATGCGCTGATGGTCGCGCAATGTTTAAATACGCATCGGTTAATGTGCTGAAAACAACCCTAAAGTTCAAACCTATTGACCATCTTCCCGTCTCCGGCACGGCGACGGGTACAGCACGCACAAGTTGCCAAGTAGGAACATCCGTTCCACCAATATCCACGGATAGTGAACCTTCATTTCCAGTTACACGGCTAAACGGGTCAACAAATCCATACAGAGATGTGTCATTGTCAAATTCAACTTCTGTTAATACTGTTCGCAAATACAGTGTGCAATTTTTTGTTGATTTAACCCACATAAACGCTTCAATATAATCATTGCCATCCACATCTGTTGTTATGGCATATTGGGATGGGACTGACCCAACAGAAGAATGATAGTTAAAACGGATATAGTTGCTCACATTTGACGGAGTAAGTTTCAGTGAACCAAAGTCAGAATCCAGATATACCGTAGGATCAGTGGCTGTCGTCCCATCACTTGACCACAGATCATCAACATTTGTTGCAACGAAAGTGCTTTGTTCTAAGAAAAGCCTTTCAGATTCATCAATAAAATTGTAAGTCGTACCCATAATTATATTGACGCTGTCGTCGTGCAGTCACCGATAGGTATTGCGCCCTTTTCAAGGATCGTTACGCTTGATCCGCTATCAGTGGCAAAAGTTGTACTTCCAGAAATATCAACTGATAATGCTGAAACATACTTCACGCCTACAATCTTTGACGCAATAGTTGTTAAATAAAGGCTATTAATACTTGACGCAAAATCCCAACCAGCAATAGATAGATAGGCTTCAATTGCTTCAGAAACTGCTGTACCGACACTAGCGGTTGAATAGTTTGATTCAACAACAATGGTGCACGCAACAGTCACATTGAAAGTGTTCATATCATGCATGTAGATATTCAAACCAGCGACAACTCGGCTTTGAATATCTGTTTGAATTGAAAGTTTTTGAGCAGTGCTGATTGCCGCTCCAGTTGAGTCACATAGTGAAATTGTTACCGCGCCACCAACATTTGATGTTGCCAACAACATTCCACTAGCCAAAACCACAGCCCCAACCGTAGTAACCGCTGTAGTTATGTTGCCGTTAGTTTTTGCATAGCGGAAAGTTGTTGTTGTCGGAACAACAGTAATCGTGTATGTACCGTTATAGGCGGCAGTAGCCATACCAGAAACTATGACACTGTCCCCTACAGAAAATCCATGAGCATACCTTGATGTTAATGTCACAACATTTGAGGTTAAAACAGCATTGACAATGTCGTTTTCCTTTGCCTGTGTTAAGTCGTAAACTTTGTAACGACTCACAGTCGGATAATTCACGGCGATGTAGTTTGTCAACTGTGATGCTGTGGTAATAGCGCTACTCAGTGAACCAAGGTAAGTTACAGCACGATCAAAATATTCTGCGTCTGTTTCTGTGTTGGTTCCCACGCTTGACAAAGTGGTAAGAGTTACAGCCAAAATAAACGGAGTGCTTGAAACAACGGTTAGGTTTGATTGGACGGGAATATCTGGATAAATGGAAGGGTCTGAAGCAATAACCGAAACAGACCCTGTCGTGCTCCCCGAGGCGATAGTTAAATCATTGACTGTCTCATACAGGTACTGTGTCAAAACATTCTCGGAGTCATAAACATCGTAAGAAAAAACTGTTCCCGAAGAAATAGTCGCACCAGTATTAATTGAAAGTTCAATCAAAACAGTAGCCGTTGACGGGGTTGCTTCAATCCTTGTAAAACCCATCAGGTTCAATAAACCCTCCATCAACCCATCAGGAAGATTATTGATCATGGTTATCAAACTCGCGGTTGAATGAGATACCGCTTCAAGTATCGCGTTTTCAATAGTCCCAACTCTTGGAGAAAACTCGGGCAGGGAAATCTGCGCATATTCAACGGCGTCATTGTATACGGTCTCTGTGGTTTTATTGTTGATTGTTAGATCAACATATTCGGCAAAGTTTGGTGAAGCCATTATCTGTTTGTCCGTTCAAATTTGATTGATAAATTAGATTTTCCGTTATTGTCCGTAACAACATTTACATCGGTCACATTTATTTCTGGTATTAATTTGCCAATTTCTTGTCCAACTTTTCCTGTTTGTCTTATATCAAAAGTTGGGTCATTGGTTCCATAGAAAGTTGATATTGGTAAAGAATTTGGCTCAATCTGTATTGCATACCCGATCAGCGTTGCGTAATACTCGTCCGAACCGTCTTCAATGGTTTCCATTTCAGAAGAGGTTTTTGAAAACTTTAACGGCAAACGAATAGTGTTCATAATGAGCCCACAATCACACCTTCATCAAGCGAGTCATTCAATAGTACAACAAGAACGCGTGTCCCAACCGCGGGCAAGGTGAGTGTCTGGCTGTAAACACCAGAAATATCCGTTGTTGTGGCAGATAGAGAAACACTCGTTACGACACTTGAACCAGAAACAGTGCCAGAAGTTGTTGTGAGCGTTTGTTTCACTGGAGTCGTCACAGGGAAAGTGAATGAAGCCATGAACTTGTACGGACCGAGTTGGGCATCAGAATTCAATGCCGCTATTTTGACAAAACCAGTCCGCGTAGAGTCGTTTTTTGCTGTAAGTACGCCTAAATGTATTGAAGAAAACGAAGCGCTGACTCCAGCCGTTGACTCAACCCTGTCCATTCCATCTATGGAATCTCCACCAATTCTCATACTTTTAGCCTCCGCCTATAACTGTTGTCTCAGACACCTTTTGGTCAATCTTCTTTTTGTCTTCTGGAGATATCTTCTCAAGAGTAGCAAAAGATATCTTCACTGGTTCGGGGACTCCGTATTGGTATGCAACAGAAGTAATCAAATACGCAGTAGTGTCAAAACCCTTTATGCCGTAGACCACAACCGTCATACCAGCCCTTATGTTGTAGGCGCTACCAACATTCTGCTCATATTTGTCACCAACCCAAATACTCGCCGAACCTTCAGACTCTTTGGGACTATCCATTGACCTTCGCATTTCTGGCACTTCAGTCAAATAAAAATTCATTTTTGCATCGTTAGGATATTTCAACGGTATATAAAAAAGTGGGCGCACTTCCTTCTTTCCACCAGCGGTAATAAAAGTGTATTCAGGGGTTTTTTCAATACCCCAACGACCGAGAAGCCAATTAGGTGAACCATAATACAATGTTGGAACCGCCGTAGTGCCACCCTCTGGTATGGCATACATCACGAAGCACAGATACTGAAGATCCTTAGCCGAACGAACCAGAACATCATAAACAGATTCTTTATTTTTTTCTGTTTTAACTTTAATGGTTGTTGTTTTGATACCCGTTGGTTCTTGCCCCATGAATCCTAAACCAAACTGTTTGGCAACTTTTTGAGCAAATTCGTAAGCAGTCGTAGATTTAAGTGCCTGCGGTTTTTTGTCCATTTTCATTCGCTGAATTGCTTCAGTACGTAACTCTAACTTTATTTTAAAATGTTCGCCTTCGCCGTTAGACACCTCATGACTTGCAATCATGTATTCTTCTTTTATTGTTCCATCAAAGAAATCAACTATGTTGCCGACAGCAAAGTAGCCGTTGTTCCACATAGCCAATTTTTCGTCAACAAGATCCACCGTCACCTGAGATGCACCGTCCACCGTGTAACTGACATTGATGTTTGTAATGCTTTGAGCAATTTGTGCCCTAACCGACGCAATATCATTGCCAAGAATTATGATTGTGTTATCGGAAATCATATTAAATTATTACGGTGCTTTAGGTAAACATGGTTTAGGGAAATTTGTTGAGCCTTTTTCATAAAATTTCATTCTTCCAGTTTTTTCGTTATAGCAGTTTTGTGAAGTCAATTTATTTGCATCAAGAGTACTCCCCGCATTGTTTCTCAATGTCTCGCTAATTGGCACAAATGTACCTGTCACCTTATCTTTTTTACATTTATTTGGATGTTTCGCAGCCCATACCTTGTCCTTACAGGTCAACAATGGACGCGTAAAAGTAAGTGGAGGGATTAAAGCCAAATTAATATTTGGATTCCTGTTTTCCACCAAACTTATTTTTACATTAGCCATACTGATCTGATTGTCTTTGTTACGGCGTGTGACATCAACACTCATTTCCGTAATAGAGAAAAACAATCCTTGCAACTTTTCTGTACTCATATTCCTAAAAGTAAAAGGAGCATTTGTAAAAATATCATAGTTAAGCAACTGAAAAACTTTGTCACTACTTGAAGCCATTCTCCTCAAAGCAAAAAGTTCACGATCAACACTTGTTATGAGACCATCACCCGGATACGCAATTAGGGCAGTAAAGTCAACTGTCATCAACGAATGAGATTTAAAAGCAACAATAGGTGTGGTTCCCGGTCTGGCAATCTGTACCATTTCGTCAGACAATTTACCAATGTTTACTTCTCGTGGACTATAAGGGAAAACAAAATCCTCCTCAGTGGTTGCATCAGACGAACGCATCCTAAGAATCAATGGCAACGCACCGGGGATCGCAGACTGCATCCTGTCCGCTTCTGGAGTGGGGTCTTTAAGGCGAACCCAAACCGTTACCGAAGTAGCCATTATGACTTTCCACCGTTTCCACTCACACCAACTGATGGACCACGTTCTTTTTGTTCACGCAAGACCTTGGCAATTTGGCGCTCAATTTGGTCAATAGTTGTCTTGTCAATCATGGCTGCATTAATCACCATATTCACAGCATAATTATCCGACACCACTGGTACAGGGACTTGTTGTCCGCCAAAACGGTTGATCATTCGTTGTTCTTCTGAATCCATACCCGGTGTCAAAACTGCCGAACCAGTGTTTATGACTTGAGTAATCTTACGCTCAGCGGTAGCGGTATCTATTTCCTGTGATGCAGTAATCAGGTTGGCTAGGAACGCAGGATCATCAAGTTGCTTACCAGAAATATATTTCATCAACAGTTTAGGATCCAACTTACCCTTCAATGCTTCATCTGTACCTGTATATCCAAGACCAAGATCCATAAGTGCTTTGCTATTTCCTAAAAGTCCAGCCAATTGGGTTCCATCAATATTTTTGAGCATTGAAGTACCAGTAAGACCTGCTTTTTCTGCTTCGGCTCGCAGATATGCTTTCTTTTCATCGCTAAGATCCTTGAAAGAACCAGTAGTCAACTCTTCTTCTAATGTTTTGGCAACATTCGCCAAACCACCAATATCACCAAAACTACTAACAGAAAAGTCGCGCATTTGACCAAGATATGTGTCCAGTGTTTTTTCCGAAGTATCACCAGTCAGAATTTTTGCTTGAGTAGAGTCAACCAATTTTGACTGTTCCGCCGCGTTATTTTTATCTGTGAAGTAATCCCGTGATCCAGCAACAGCAGCGGCACCAATGTTTGCCCAAGCGGCTTTCATCAATCGTGCTTGTTCGGCTGTATCCGAAGAAACAATTTTGATAACATCACGCAAATCTAATAGTTTGTCTTCTAGGCTTATACCTTTATCTTTTGCGAATTTGTTTAGTTGTTCTGCACCAATACCCAAAAATTGTTGAGCAAGTCCAGCATTGCTGGAATACATGTTTATTCGTGTATTTAGTGCTGCGAACTCTTTGTCATATTTTGCTACAGCCTTAGCGGCATAGGCTGGGTCTGCATTTTCTCCAATAATTTTGTCTTTATTTGCTAGCATCGTGTCTCGGGCTTTCAGAAGATCTTCAACGTTTCCACCTGAGATGGCATCGTCAACAGCGTTTGTGTAGTCTGTTACGAGAGCCGTTGCCGCTTTTTGGGTTGCTTTGCGTTGCGCACCAGCCTTCCTCCAAGCCACTATGCCTCCAACTACAGCGCCCAAAGCCGCTCCAACAGCCGGTCCAATAATTGGAACAACATTTCCAATTACCGCTCCGATTACCGCACCAGAAGCAGCACCAGCCAAAGCCGATGTCCCTTTTGATTTAATGGAATCGTCATTAAACTTTCCGCCAATATAAGAACCAGCAGCATACGAACCGCCAATAATTGCGGCGCCACCTGCAAGAACACCAGCACCTGCCATAGTGGAACCCTTGCCAAGAGCCGTCAACCCATCTTTGCCCAAGAGCATTGCACCAGTACCACCAATTTGTGCTGTTGTCCCCACGGCTTTCATCACAGTTCCGCCAGCGGTGTCATAGCCGCCCATTTCGTCACCTTGACTTGATAGCATTCCACCACCCATGAGCAGTGCCCCACCAGCAAGCATCGTCCCAAAACCACCAAATTTTGCGTTTGCCTGCCTACCGTAAGACTGCATCATTTGCCGTCTGCTCATATTCCCACCAGCAGTCTGACTCCTGCTAAAAGACTGCATCCGTTGGTAAGGGGACATATGACCCGCGGCAGACATTTGTCCAGCAGCACCAGCACCACCAGCACCCATCGGACCGCCCATAGGTGAACCGTTCACATATACGGTACCAGCAGTAATATTCATATTTTTATCCATCTTTTTACCAAACATAGTTCCAAAAACTTTAAAAAACCTTGTAGCAAGAGTAAACAGAGAATACAAAGCCATCACATTAACCAACGCACCCGCTACTTTCCCTAAATGACCCAACTTCTGAAAAGCACTACTGATAGTCAAAGCAGCCTTGCCGAAAAGTGTTAAACCTTTAAAGAACATTTCAACCATTTTGAATATAATTTCAAAAAGAGGTAATGCACCTATAATCAACTGACGAACAGTGTCGCCATATTTACCCATAGCAGTAAGTGTCTTAGAAATTTGTTGAGCCAAACTAGTAATGCTGTCTTTGTTTCTTTCAATTGCGTCAGAAAGACTGGTCATACTTGATGTAAAATTTGTACCCAAAGAGGAAAAAAGTGGCTTAAAGAAATATTCATTAATTAAAGCGCCAGACTCAGACAAAGTCCGCATAAAGTCTTGCATTCCATCAAAAACATCTCTTATGCTCATCACAGATTTGTTGAAGAACTGAAAAATATTCGGCGTAGCACCAAGATATTTAGTCATCAAAACAATTAACGCGTTTGTTCCCTTTTCAACCTTGTCAAGGAAACCACCCATTTTTCCTTCAATGCTGAAATCTTGCATAACATAATTAAGACGGACAATGAAACCTTCAATAATATGTTGCAATCTGGTGATGGATCCGCCAGTTTCACCAAGATACTGTCCACCAAGATCAGTCAACAAACCTTTAACTGAAGTGACAGCACTTTTGAAACGACCCATAACTGTGTTGTTTAATGCATCCAAAGTGCCAGCATATTTTTTGGCAAAAGTTTCACCAAGTTTCCCATCAGCGGCGGCTTTCAAAAACTCGTCACTGGTTTTGATACCAAGAGCACCAGCCTCTTTGACAATCTTCTCAAAATCAGGACCCAAATCTTTGGCTGCTTGTGCACCGCCAGCGAGAGAACCTTTCTTTTGTACTGCCGCCAAGAAGTCGGCAAGTTTGCCAGCACCTTTCTCAATATCGCCACCACTACCCGCAACAACATTCATCAATCCTTCAAAAGCCGCTGTGGTCTGACCGTCAACAGGTTTAACTTTGCTTAAAGTTGAAAAAGCCGCTTGCAAACCCTTCGCACCAACAACAGCAAGTCTTGTATTATCGGTGAAATAGGACATTGCTTGACCAGCGGCAACCATTCGGTCGGTGGAGTTCACTGTCCCTTCAAAATATGCGGGGGAGTTCTGTACAGCAGAAAATTCTTTTTGCGCAGCCAAGAAAGTTGTTAACGCAATAAATCCAACGGCTACCGCTGACGCCATTGAAGCCATTGCCGCTTTGTACATGTTTAGAAAATATGTTCCTGCTTTGAAAGCCAAAGAAATGCCACTCAAAGCAGCCATAAAGGCAGGAAGGGCAATCGCAGACAGTTTGTTGACCATCCCCAACAATTGTCCGTAAGAAGCAATTCCTTTGCCCATATCGCCACGGAAATCAAAAACTTGACCGCCTAAACCATCGTAACGACCGTTTCTGTTGCCGCGACCTCGGTAACGACCGCCTCCACCTCCACCCCCGCCTCCACGGCGACCGCCGCGACCACCGCCACCGGATCCGCCATCATCATCATCGCCCGAGCCGCCGCCCGATCCGCCGCGACCACGATCACGCTCACGGTTATACCGTCTCTGCGCGTTGGTTAATCTGTCAAGTGCTTCACGGGTAGCCTCAATGGTGGCAATGTCAGAGTTAACCTCTATGTCAATTACTACGCGTTCGGCTGGCATACATCCATCTCCGTTTTAAAGGTTATGAATATGAGCGCTCCAGCAAATTAGCGGGATTGTCTCCGCTGTTCTGCTTCCTGTTTTTCTCTATCCGTCTGTATAACTTTAGCACACGCTAAGCGTATGATCCATTCTTCTGTGCTGCTGTCAAGTAGTTCAATCGGATCTGTTTTGAAGAGGTCTCCAAGCCTTGCCGCTAAAGTTATGCGGTAATCGTCCGTTAACTCTCGGAAGACCTCTTCGTAGGGTCCAATGCATCCACATTGTCTCCATATCCTGCTGCTTCAATAATTGCTACAGCGGCTGATTCAACATGTGGTTCAAGACCAAAGAAAGCCAAAACACAATCAGGGTGAGGGCGATTTGTGTTTGTCATAGCCATGATTTCTGGTGAAGCAAAAGTAAGTTCAATACCATTGTCATCAGTAACGATTTCGTCGTTAACAAGAATGCCTGTTGTCGTAGCGGCAATTAGGTTTGTTGAGAAGCGCAAAGTGTCCATGCCACCTTTGCGTTCTTCGCCAGCGTTCCTACGCCACGACTTGAGTTGGTTCTGTGAGATATTCGGTGAAACACGAATCATCACACCGGGTCGCTCTGGAATGGCAATGTGTACATCTCCACGGCGAACTTTGTCTTGAACAAGTTTTTTCAAACTTTCCAAAACATTGCCTTCGCTTTTTTGATCATCTGTTGTACTGCGAGCGGACACAGATGATTTTGGTGTGTAATCGTCGTCTGAACTGAATTGAATGTTGGTCATAGGCGAAACACTAACACGCCTAAAGCCTCAAAAATGTAACCCCAAAATTAGGAGTATCAGGCGATTGGTGCGTTACCAACAGAGACAGTAGCAACACTGAATGTCAGTGTGAATGTCGCTGGTGTGCCCGAGGTTGCATCGCCGTCTGGCTCAGTCAAACCTACAAGCAAAGCCTTTGTGTACTGGCGGTCGGAACCCGGTACAGCAATATCGCAGTCAAAAACATGGACATCAATGTCGTAGCGAACGCGACCAACAACTTGGCGCAATTGCTGAATCTTTGACATAAAAGCCGCATCAGTTGACACATAGCCAGTGAGGGTGATGTCGCCAATTTCCATTGGTGCACAAAGGGTCTCGGAGAACAAGTCGCCACCGTGGTAAACCTTCTCCACGGATGCGGTGATTTCTCCGCCAGCGATCTGTGTGAAGTAGTCAGGGAAGGTCGGCAGACCAACAGTACCTTGCGATGGCGTGATCTTGCCAACGATTTGGCGCTGTGTAGCGAGATTCTTAAACAATGTTGGACGAGCCATTTATTCCTCCGTTATGCCAAAGCAGTTGTTAGATTTGACTTGATGAGATCTACTTCAATCTTGTCACCGATACTTGAGACGCGAACACCCAGTCGTGCTGAAACTGTTCCTGTTTCAAGTGTGGCAACAGGATTCAAAGAAGCATCACATTTGATCGTGTAACCGTAGTCAATACGGCGACCGTCTGTTGCGAAACCTTCATAGAACCCACCGTTAATGCGAATTGGTTCAACAACTGATTGAATTGAGTTGATGATGTTCGCAAAAAGTGTGCTACGACCATCAATGGTTGAGAAGACTAGATCCTCAAGACGGTTGTTTGCTTGAGTAACGATGTAGTTGATCGTGTCGCGTGCAGTAATGAAGCGCCACTGTGCTGTCACCGTTGAGTGTGAGCGTGCACCGTAGATACGAACACGACCGTTAATGAGACGAATCGGGTTCACATACGAGGCATCCATCAGATCTGCATCCGCACGGCTCACTGCAAGTGCAATACCTGTAATGAACGATGCTTCAGAAGCGACACCTGCGTAAGCCTTCCAAGCACCGACAGCGTTGTGTGTGCGTGAACGGACAGCGGCTACATAAGCCTCTGCTGGAATGTCTACGGTTGCTGTACCAACAGGGATCTGAACCCATGGGTGATAGAACGCCATGTATTCGTGCGATGTTGTGCCTGTGTAGCCAGTTGATGCCGAACGAGCCTGAGCAAGGGTTGCAGTTGACACGAAACCACACAAAGCAACTCTGTTATAAGAAGCGGCATGCGTGCGAAGTGCATCATAAAGAGCCGTGTCGCTTGAGCCAGTGGCAAAGCCCGGTGCCGCTACAGCACCCGATCCCATGTCATCCGTGAAGAAAGCCAACGCGGCGATTGCATCACTCTTAGCAACAGATCCATCAGCGCCGTTTGAAGGCGATGTAGCAGCAGCGGTTGCTAACAGTTGTGAAGCAACTGCTGACGCTGTTAGCGCCGCTGTGAAGTAAAGTTTTGCTGTTGTATCTGCGTTTACTGCGGTGATGCACTCTGTAAGGGTTGCATAACCCGTACCCGAGAAAACGGTTGTTCCACTATAGGTAACACTCAAATCAAATGTTGTGGTGTTGTTTGTTGCCGTAAAAGCAAGACTGTTCGCCCAAGCGCCTTTACCAACAGCAGTAAAAGTAATTCCAGGACCGGTTGCTGTTGCGGTTGTGAGTGCTTTCGTTCCAGCCACACCAGCGGAGGCTGTTACACGACCAAAGTAAGCGCTAACTCCACCCTCTTCAAAGAATGTCTTCATTGAGTACCAAGAGTACGAACCCGAAACATGGGCACCATACTTGGTTTCAAAATCCTCTAGCGAGGTAACTGCTTGTGCTACAGAACCATTTCCTCTTTCGGATGTTCCAACAAGAAAGAATGTTGCTCCGGGAGCGGTTCCAACATTGGTTGCACCTGTACGAACTGCGGTTGTAATTGTTACGCCGGGCATCTAGCACCCTCCATTTGAGTTGAAGAAATTTCCGTAAAACGAGTATACATTAATTAAACTGTCTCAACAGAAACATCAATATTTTGTGTGGTTGGTTCTTTAACTTCATTTTTATTGTCTGGCTCACCCACAACAGGAAGATCTTCTACTTCTGTAGATGATTGGCTGGTGATAGATGACTTCTTTTTTTTTGAATTTTCGCTAGCCGACTGTGCTGTTGGGCTTTCTTGCCCTCCGACAACAACGAGAAGTCCTTCTTTGATCAAGTCAATTACCGCGTCTGTTTCCTCAATCCAAGCACTGGTTTCGCCCTGAAGTAGGTAACCTTCTTCGGTTACTTCAAGGTAACCTTTGGTTGCATTCCAAACCCGCAGTAGACCTGCTTGACCCTGAATGTCGTAAATTGGTTCCATTAGTATTCCTCTGCTGTGTTTCGCATGTTATAACCCTCTATGTTGTAGCCGGTTATAGGGGCGAACTGATCTCGGTAAATAACTTCGTTAAGTATTAAATCATACCCTATATATGCTCCCGCTAATACACGGTCACCCTTTATGAGGGTTAGATCAGAAAACTCTTCCCTGAGTGAGGATTCGTCAATAAAAACATCTGTGTCAGTTTCAATGTCGTATCTTGTTAAACATGGTTTATCCATGAGTGCCGATCTAAGAACTGTTGTCAATCTATCTCTGAGTAAAGTGACAGCCTCTGAACCTTCAGTTTTAGCCCAAACATAAGTACGCATGCTGTATGTGACACGATAAAGAGGGTCTCCTTGCCTGCCCTGCATCACTCTCTCAAATGGTGAAGTTGATAAACAGATCGTGATAATTGACGGCCAGTGATCCAAAGCAATCGGCTCGTAGGTTAAAAAGAATTCAGGAGTAGGTAACTCACTGGAATCCAAGTTCCAACCCGAACGGTAACGGTTAATCCTGCTTGGCAAGTCAGCGGTCAAATATTGGTTTACATAGTATTTAGCCCATTGAGCGCCATGCATCAAATCGGTAACAGGTACGTTCATGAGTTCACCTTACTCAAAAGCCAAATCGCCAGCAGCAACCCCCAACTTGCCATGCGCAACATGCCTTGCAGCAAGCAAAGCAACACGCTCAGCAAAACCAGCAGGCTCGTAAACAAGTTTTCGTTTAGGCATCTTCGTTGTCCCATATTGATGAAACTTTGCGTATTCAACATCAGTACCAAAAGTTGCCTTCTTCAAACCAATAGAATTCACTCCACCATTTAAGTTTCGCAGAGACTTAAAAAGTTTTCCGCTTCTAACCATGTCTGGTCTGCCCGGGAAATTTGTTGCTTTCCACGCAGCGTATTTAGGGCTCAAAGGCGACCATCCGCCAACAGGTAAACCATTTTGAGCAAAGTTTTGCCCGTTCATTAAACCAAGTTCTCTTTTAGCCCATCTGAAAACTGGTTTAAAATCCATGGAACGACGTTCCATTTCTTTCATTCTTCTAATTGCTGCTACAGCATCAATTGTGATCTTGATTGTTAGATCGGAAGGCATTTCCTAGGCAATTCTGTTTCTGCGCCAACGCTTAACAGAATTCAATTCTTTTTCTAAGAATCCTGTTTCCATTAATGCAACTTCACGAGCACCCAAATCCTTAATACCCACAACATCATCATGCATGTTTTGAACTTCACGAGCAGCGGCTCGCAATATCATAAGTTTAAACATTGGAGTATTACCGCCAGTTAGACCAGCAGTATAGGTAACGGTTATCTTGTCGTTTGCAAAACCAAGATAGAAGTCAATGCCAAATTTCCTGACAGTGTAATCAAAACCCGATGCAACAACAGTTCCAGTTTGATTGAATGTTCCCGCAGTAAGACCACTCTGAGTAACCGTGAAAGTATTAGTTGCAACGGATGTAATAATATTTGATACAAGATTCAAAGCAGAAGTGCTCAAACCAGATACCGTAATATTTTGCCCAACTGTAAACCCATGATTAGACGCCGTATAGGTGACAGTTGATCCAGCCACCGTCACAGAGGTAATAGAAGCAGACCTTTTGATCGCCTCACCAAGAACACGATTATTCTCAGACATGTTTGTGAGAGTTACTCTCTGCACAGAAACCACAGGAGAATTATTGAAATAAACCGTTGGCGGAGGAGTTCCGTAAGTTATAAGCCCGACAGGATCAACATCTGAAGCCTGATAAAAATCATTAAAAATAGTTGAACCCATAGGCAAACCAACATGATCCGATTCAAGGACATAATCTTCCGTAAATGACGCGACCTCTATTGGTCGGCGAAGATATGTTTCAAGTTCGCTCTGCAAACCATCAATCACAAATTTGGCAGCATCTTCTTGCCTGTTGGAAAAACTTATATCCATATAAGTCTTTAGATCGGAAACCGTCACCAAAGCCATTGGCTACCTCCGATTATCGTTGTGAACGACGAGTACGGCGTCTTTCAAGCCTGTTAGCGGCTGCTCTCGCTACTCGCGCCAATGCCCCTCTGATTCCGCCACGACGGGTTGCTGAACGAGGAGTTACTGTTCTTGGGTTTCCTGCATTACGACCTGCGCGACCCGCACCTCTTGCGGTACGATCAGCGGCGCGACCACGGCGAGCCGCGTTCCTTGCGCCTGCTACTGCTCCACGTCGCTGACGGCGAGCGGCGTTTAGTTCTGCTTGACGACGACGGTAATAGCGGGCGTTCCCCGGCACATTACGACCGCCTTGTCGGCGACGACGCTGCACGAAACGCGCACGACGAACAACATTTCCACCAGTGTCTACATCTGTACGGAATTCAACATCTTCCGTCATTCTTGGTCGTGGCATGAGAGTATCTCCTAAAAAGGGCTACTCGGATTTTACCACATATAAGCGGTAGGCAATATTTAGCGATCGGCGTTTGGTGGTCGCTCAATCACTACAGAACCTTCCGCGACTGGTTTTGCCACCTCAATTGGCACCCAAGCACGCGAATACTCGTATTTGCTCCAATTTTTCTTCTTTAATAGACCATCTGACATAAGTAGATCAATTTCGTCATCATGCATCAAGAAAAGATTAGATAAATCATTTTCGTCATACCTTTTAGAGGCGACTATTCGTTTCACTAATTTGCTTAAACCGTAAGAGTTAACCGAGCCACGAGCCCTGTTCAGACGAATATGCAAAACCATTGCCTCAATCTCATCAACATCATGAAAGATGACAGGGATTATGCTCCCATGTTTCTTTATAAACTTTTCATCTTCTAGGGAAATTAGATACCTTTGATAGCCGTCAATTATCATATTGTCTGACAGTCGCACAACTAATGGTTGCATCCATCCGTGCTCAAGCATGGACAGTTTAAGTAACATTTTTTCTGTTCTAAGAATGCTTGTAGAACCCCATTTGGGGATTGTCAGAATCTTGTTCTGCACATTTGTGATTTTCATTCCCACCAACCGCCTTCTTGTTTTTTCTTTAGGAAATCAACGAGGACACTCAAAGGAATCAAAACATCTTTTGGTGCGCTGTAGAACCATTCCATTATGTCCCTCTTTCTATCAAAAGTGTTGACTTTTACCCACTTGTCATAGGTCTTTGGAGAAATGCATACAATCCCACCCGAGATTTGAGAAATCAAAACATACGCAACTGGTTTGTCTACTTTTGCATCAAAGCCAGAAACCGTGTCTACGAACAAAGAATCAAAAGGGTAGGTACTGACATCATCAGTGAAATCCCTAGTTGAAGACTTCACTTCTAAACATTTATCAGACCAGTCAAAAATAATGTCCTTCTCAAATTTAGTCATATGGTCGCGCTCTTCATTATTCTTGGCGATTACTACTTTTGTCGCTTCACAACGAACACCTTCATCGTTGAGGCGTTTCGCTACCTGTTTAGCCCACTTCTCACCCTCATAAAACGAACCGACATAATCAAAAGCCATTCCTAGTAATCCTCGCCAGCCTCAATAGCCTTCAAACGCATGGTATGAGCCCTAGTTTTCGGTCCGACAGGCGTAGGCGTTGACTGATGAAACTCATTGAGAAGCAAAGTCCTAATGAGATACTCAAGCGGAAACCCGTGAGGATCAACAACCCTCTTTTTACGGAAAGCCGAAGCAAACTTCAAAGCATCCAAACGCATACCCGGTGTCAACATGTGATCATCAATACAATCAGAAACACCATCCCAACCCAACGAAGAATAACTAAGTATCAGATTCTCAATATCAAAATCAGCCCAATACCTACGCTGTGCATCAATTTGTGGGAAACAGCGAACCAACTGATCATAAAACTCTGGCTCAGTAGCAACAACATCACCGATTCTTCTAATCGCCACAGAATGCAAAGGGATACCAACACGGCTATTACTGCCAGTTAATTCAGCCAAATCGTAGTACTCACAATATTCTGCTTTATGTTCCTCAATAATAAATTTCATCACATCTTCAGTTGTCCAGTCATAGATGACTTTCGCAAACTTTAAAGGAATGGATTTTTGAAGAAGGAACGGTGAAACAATATAATTTTCGTGGAGTTTCTGCACACATGACCTATATCTAACCATTGACTCATTGGCGCGAACACCCATAACAAAAGCGGTTCTACCCTTTTTCCCCTGCATCGTGTAATGGTCAACGAGATTTGGACAAGGCTTAGATGGATCCAAACCGAAATGTTCAGCCCGAATAGCCCATTCAGGCATTTCACGAACCAAACGACCATCGGCTTTTCGTTGCGGAGACCACAGCAAAACATACTCACGCCTACCAAGAACCCACACCTCTTGACCCGACGGAAGGCAATACCATTCCATATCAACCCAGTCGTAGTTGCGAACTTTCTCAACAAACTTAATGACGCTAGGGCTTACCATTTCTTCGTCTCGGAAAATAACTTTTACCGGACCAAGCCCACGCTCTTCATGTATTTCTTTAGCGAGATAGATAATGGCTGTACTATCTTTGCCACCAGAGAACTGATAGCAAACTGTGTCAAAAGTATCGTAAACATGACGTAATCTTTCCCTCGCCGCATCCACACATGATGTATCAAGGAACAGTCGTTGTCGTGTCACAGCCGTCTCTTAATCTTCAAAATCGCCGAATGCGTCGTCCTCGGTTAGCCCTTCAAAATCCCAACGACCATCCAAAGATGCGTAAAGAGCCTCATCAATTTTTGTTGGTTCCATCTCAAATTCATCCATCAACGACCACCATTTCTGTATCGCCCTGCGATAGAAATCTTCTGCGTTTTGGGAGATATCCCCTTCGGAAGAAAGAGCATCAATGCGACCAACTTCATCAAGTTTTGCTCTAACAAAGAAATTGAACCGCTCAATTTTAGATTTACGGGCGCCAAAGTTTGCTGATGTTTCGGCAATTATTGCCGTACCCTCATCACCTAATCCTTCGTATTCTTTGAGTTTGCTTTCTTCGTATTTGTTGATTTGCGTGATCTGATCATCAAGGTTTGATGCCAAATATTCTAAAGCCCTCTTCCATCGTTTGATATTTTCGGGAAGTGCTAAATATTTTTTCTGTGCGTCAGAAGATTTGTTCTTTACATCTTCGGCGACAAGTCGGGCGAATGCTTCATCGTTCATTTATTTTTTTTGCTCCATGCAGGACATATAGGTTTAAAGTGGCACCATCCACACAAAACACCAACCTTGGTTTCAAAAACTTCAGTTTCGCATCTTGTATCTATGGCATTTCTTGTTTCAACTAACATTTCTGTAATTCTATTAATGTCTTCTTTTGTCGGATCCTTTGTGAGTCTAACGCTGTCCTTAATGTACAACAGTTCCAATGTCCCAATGTCTTTGTCTTCAATTTCGGACAAAATAATTGCATAAATTAGTAATTGGTCAAACTTGTCATCCCTATATCTTGGCTGTGGGACTTTGCCCGTTTTGTAGTCACCTATGTTTATCTTGCCGTCACCAATAGCCCAACGGTCAATAAAACCCTTTATCTTCACGCCTTTTACCTCGTGATTTAATTCGGTCTCAATGCCGTCAAACTCTATTAGTTCAGAAGATTCCATCTTCATCAAGTTCTCTATGCAGTAGCGTGCGCGAAGCCTAAATTCACTGATTCGTTGAGAGTTGTTGTGGTAGATGTTTGTTACATCTACGGCGTAGTCATCCCAAATTGAACGGAATAAAGTCCTAGCGTTCAGAGCCGTTCGTTGGTCTGCGTCAAGACGGTAGAACTCTTCCAAAATTGAGTGAACATAGTTACCTAATAGGGTGTGTTCTGTTGGGGGTTCTTTTATTCCATCAATCCGAGAAAATTTATATTTTAAAGGACACTGATGAAAAGTTCCTATTGAACTTGGGGATAGGTACTCTGGAGCGTTAAGCACATCAGTCAATGTCTCTGCGCGGTGGCATCTCAGGAGTCTTTTCTTTTTTCTTGGCAGGCGCTTCAACAAGCGTTGAACCCGAGAAACTGTAAGAGACCAACTCTGTGATTAGTGTGTCAAGTTCCTCTTCCGTGAATTCGGAAGGCTTAGGGACAGGGCGACCACCACCGTACTTTGACCAAAATGTTTTGATCTTTGCTTTATTATCTTCGCTTGCTTCAAGCAAAGATTTGAATTGTGCATACTTTGGTGAAACCGCAGGTGGAGGTGGGGCTGAGACGCTTGCATCAATAGCCTGTTCAATCTCCATAGC
>Ga0114978_10000378_pt1 | contig 37014 bp, 22 predicted proteins | sample S_140212_EF_Meta_FD_87027 | JGI IMG/M metagenome (GOLD analysis project Ga0114978, IMG submission 87027) | Freshwater microbial communities from Lake Simoncouche, Canada to study carbon cycling - S_140212_EF_MetaG | ecosystem: Environmental > Aquatic > Freshwater > Lake | place: Lake...
ATCACCACGTGCTTGAAGCAAACTGGATCGTGGTCATGACCTGGCCATGCGTTGCTTTCATTCCCGTTTTCACCGGTATTCCGTGAAGAACGTCAGTGGTTTTCCGGCGGCAGGTCAGGGATGACCTGAACCGCGTCCCTTGACGCTCAAGGCCATCGCGATTTGGCTGCAGAACATTTTCTTGATCTTCGCATCTCTGCGACCTGACTGTCTTGTGGGGCTCTTGATTGCGCTCAAGTCGTGCAGTGGGCGGTCGCCGAGAAGCTTTTTAGCCGGGAAAAATACTTTGCAGAAGGCAAATTCACGCTTAACTCATTTGCATCACGCTCAAAATCACTGAATTCTATCATTTGGTGAATTCACTTGCAGTCAGCGTGACGACCAAAAGGACCATCTCGCCGCGAATTCATGGAAAAACCACATGGATCAAATCTGCATTGCCAAATCTGGATTGAGAGCAAACCAAGCAGAAACCCCTGGATTAAATCCGCCCCCAAAAAACTTTTCGAAAAAAATGTTTTTTCTTGAAAAAATTGGCGGCCTGCCTCTCGAAACGGAGCATTAAATCCTAAAGGGGCAAGCTATTGCTCCAGAGAGCAACGAAAAGTCCATGATCAGAGAGATCAAAGCCCCGATGATCAGAGAAATCGTAGTCTTAACCATCGTTTGCACAATTCCCGTTTGCGCATTCAAAGCCTGTTCGAGTTATCGAGAAATCGTGCAGCATGCAGCAAATGATTCGATGGATACTAAGCATATTGAATTGATTCACACCAAAGTGATCGAGGCAACTCGCCGCTTGCAGAAAGTTCCCGGAGAAGTTTTCGAAATGGTTCCGCCGGAACAAACAGAAATTTAGCCCCCTGTGATCAGGCTCCTGGATTTGGTTGATTCGAGCGAGGAATAAGCAACGGATTCGCTAGCAGGCAGCCACAAAAGACCGTTTAAAAAACAGAAATCCCAGGCGGTTTTTCGGTAGGAACAGACCATTGAAAAGAGAACGCTCAGTACCACTGACTCTCGACGACCGTTTGTTCGCACAGACAAAGTCCACTTCACTTGAAACCCCCATGGATGGTACTTGCGGAGCACAGAGGGTTCGCCGCGGTCCTGGTTTCGGCCTTTTTGGAGACTATGAGATTCTTGGGAGGTTGGGTCACGGGGGAATGGGTGTGGTTTACCGGGCTCGGCACATCAAATTGAATCAAGTTGTTGCTCTGAAGATGATCCGTTCAGGGGGACAGACGACAACTGCCGGAGTGCGTCAATTACAGAACGAAGCGGATGCGCTGGCCGAACTGGAACACCCGAGGATCGTCCCGATTTATGAAGTGGGAAACCATCTGGGGCAACACTTTTTCACCATGAAGTTGTTTGAAGGAGGCGACCTTGCTGGGCGTTTAATTTCGTTTCGCGAGAATCCTTACGGGGCCGCAAGGCTGGTTGCCCAGTTGGCTGATGCGATCCATCATGCTCATTTGCGTGGAATTCTTCACTGCGATTTGAAACCCGCGAATATCCTCATTGATGGCGTTGGACATCCCTACGTCGCGGATTTCGGTATCGCACAGCGGATCCAGTCTATGGCGATTGAAACCCAGGCGAACATGATGCTGGGGACTCCCCCCTATCTCAGTCCCGAGCAGGCGGCGAGACAGCGGGGTTCGATTACCACCGCGATCGACATTTATGGCCTAGGAGTCATCCTGTATGGAGTATTAACAGGAAAACCTCCCTTTACCGGAGATAGCTTGGGAGAAGTACTGGGGAAAATCAAAAAACAGCAACCCGAGATGCTCTGCAAACAGAATGAAAAAATCCCGCGAGATCTCGAAATGATCTGCCTGAAATGTCTCAAAAAAACGCCACAGAATCGCTACGCAAAAGCAATTGGCCTCGCAGAAGACTTACGTCAATTTGCTAAACATCATCAGGTTGTCCACCGCAGAATGGATTTCCCTGAAACTTGGTCGCCCGAGTGTTCTGACCAATCCGCGCTGACGCTATTGCCAACCTGTCAGAGGGTGCTCGCAACGCAGTCACCGTCCGCCCTTCCGAACCTGAGCGAATCTCATGACCTGAGTGACTATCCCGCCAATCGTTCTTCTGTCGTCCCCGCAGGAAGATTTCGTGAGGGTAAATAGATCGGCTTGATGCCACGCTTTTCAAACAGCTTTGCGTAATGCAAGTGACTGGTGAAGACGAGAAGTTGCTGGCCACTGCGGGTGAAATCCAGCAAGGTTTCGACTGCGGCTTCCGACCGATCCTGGTCAAAGTTTACGGTCACATCGTCGAGAACCATCGGGAGATCGATGCCGTTTTTGGCAAACGCTTTGACCATGGCCAGTCGAATGGACAGGAATAGCTGCTCACGCGTTCCGCCACTCAGTTGCTCGGCAGGTCGCGAATCCCCTTTGTCGTCGTCCACAAACAGTTGCTTACGACCCAGCGGAGTCCAAAGGTGGTTGTACTTTCCGAGCGTGAGTTTTTGCAGGAACGGAATGGCGGCGGCAAGCATCTCGGGCTGATGGGCTTGCTCGAATTGCGTGGCGACATCTTCGATCGCTTCTTCTGCCAGTGAGGCCGAGTACCAGGTATGCCAGGCTTCGTGGAGATTGGTTTCCACCTGTGAGAGCTCACGGCGCACGCGGGTTCCGCGTCGGTCCTGTTCGAGCTGTTTTAGCTCTTGTTTGATTGTCCCCAATTGCTCGAATGTCTGTTGAAGCAAATGTTCAAGTTCTTCATGCTCTTGCTGGTACCGTTTCACGGTTCCCGCAGCATCTTTGGGATCATATTTCAACAAATCTTCTTCAATGAAGACAAGATCTGGTTGCGATTTGATCAAGTGATCGAACTCGCGTGCCGTTTGCTCTAACAGCGATTCCACGGTTTTCCGTCGTTCCATCAGTTTGAGTCGCTGATCTAATTCCGAGCGATGGGTGATGCCCGCCAATTTGAGCAAAGCATCATAGCTGTGCTGCAGGGTCTCTTTTTTTCGCTGGAAATCGGCGGCTTCGCGTCGACACTGGATCTGTCGTTTCTCGAGTTGTTTTTTCTCGTGCGATAATTCCCGAGCGGTACGCAGCTCACTTTCCCACAAATCCACTACTTCTGAAGGGTTCGAAAAATTCAGATCCGGGCGTTGCATGCGATGGCCCAGGTCTTCCACCTGCTTGCGAAATCGGTCAAATGAATTTTGCAGGTCTTGTGATCGTTCAATCGTCGCCAGATGACTCCGTCGGTGGTCGCGTGCCCTGATGACTTGCTTCCAATGTTCAAAGGCCGGCTCGATCTGAACGGTTTCATCGAATCCCAAAGTCGTCAGTGTCTGGCACCAGTCTTTCCGCGCCCGGCTCAGGTCCCGTTGTTGCAACTGCAATTGGCCACGGAAGAGGCTCAAACGCCGTCGCACTTGAAGAATTCGGCGGAATTCCAGCTGAGCTCGTTCGAGATCTGCGGATCTGCGGGCGGCTTGGGCGAGCAGATCGCCGGTCATGAGGTCTTGAGTGGTCAAGCGATCGCCCCACCATTGGCGCAGTCCACTTTCATCAATGAAGTTTTGAACGTGAGCCAGAATGGTTCGTCGATTGGCATCACTTTCCCGGCGCTGGTTTCGCAGATCTGCGACTTGGTCTTGTACGTGATGTTCAAAATGGGTACGGAAGGCCCAGGCCGTTCCTCCGGCGAAAACGGCGAGCATCACAAAGATCAGGCCGACCAGCCAACCGGAAAATACGGCGGCATAAACTCCGGCGACAAATAATGACAATCCCGCAATCGTGAACCAAGCCAGAATCCCGTAAATCCAATCCGGGATCCCATGTCGATCGTGCAGTCGTTCGAGTTGTTGATCAATTCCCAGGGATTGCTGTTCATAGAGTGTTGACTGGGAATGCCAACGGCCCAGTTCGACCAGTTGATCCAGTCGTCCCTGCGCGACATCAATCGATTCGTTTAAAGCCGTTGTCGGAACTCCATATTCCTGTAATTCGGTCCGCAGCTGAAGTTCTTGATCTCGGACACGTAAATTCGCCTTACGGTAACGACGCTGCATGCGACGGGTTTTTGCGTGCAGTCCCTGGTATTCCCGTGCGGCCTGCACAAATTGGGCGTGCGCCTCAGGAGAATCTTGCACGGCGTCCAGACGTTCAAGCGACCATTGTGAACCGAGCGTGTCGAGGTCTTCGTTTAATGCTCGTACCTGGACTGCCGCCTGTCGCTCTAACTCTCGCACTCGAGGTTCGACATCGCGAATCAGTGCTCGCTGCTCCACGAGGATCTGGACCGCACCGGAAAACCGCCGAATCTCGGGATTGATCCGAATCTTGGACAGTTTTTGGCTGATTTGAGCCACCTCGGTCAACTGAGACTCGCGCGCCTGAGTCGCCGACTGGATCTCGCTTTCCAGTCGCTCAATCTGATTAACTCCATCTGCGGGAAAGCGGCTGAAGTCTGGCAGCGAGGTCAATTCCAAGCGGTACTGGCGACAGCGTGACCACGAGGGGTGGATTTTCTCGAAATGGCTAAAACCGCGTAAATTTTGCTGCAATTCCGACTGTCGCGCGCGTTGTTTTAAGATTCGGTCATCGAGCTCTTCTTTTTTACGCAGTAACTCGCGAAAGCGATCTCGCTGACGTGCGGTATGTCCCGATTGCCGCTGCAGTTCTTCGCGTCGCTTTAACAGCTGAGGAATCAGCGAATCGGGATTCTTGGAAAGAAGTCGTGACAGCTCTTGACTGGCTCGATTGGGAAGTTCCATGAGCACTCGCCCTTGCGGGCCGAGTGTCATGCCGTACAGATGATCGCCCACCTGATCGGCGGTGAGTGTCGCAAACTGTTGGAGTTCAGGCAGTCCGACCGCAAATACGGATTCGAAGAGTTTTTCATCCGTGGCCGCGAGTAACTCTTCCATGAACGCCAGTGTCGCATCCCCCGCAGGGATTCCATTCACGGAGAGGACGCCCGAGTTTTCACCAAATCCCGTACGTCGGATTTCAAATTCCTGTGATTGATGCTCCACACGTAAGAGCCCCGATTGGGAATCTCGGTGCGATCTTTTCTTTTTACCGAGCAATTGGTCATCCGGAGGATACCCGTACAACACCCCACGTATGAAACGCAGCAGGGTTGTTTTACCCGCCTCATTGGGGCCGTAGAACACCGTCAACCCATCCCGATTCAACGGCTGTTGATAGTTCTGCCAGACTCCAAATCGCTCGATTTCAATTCCGGTGATCCGCATCGTCTTTATCTCTCGCGACAATAATGGAAACAGTGCAGAAAAACCCAGTTCACTTCTTTGCGATCGAAGAGAACCATTTCCAGCCCAACTGATTTGCCCGCTCTGTGACCTGCTCGGTGGTGATGGTTTCGGCCCAATGCTCCCAACCACCGTTTACAACATCCCCCACACCCGCCTGGCTCAACCATTTTCCGAACGTGGCCCGGGTCTGTGGTGCGCGATGCTGGAGAGCGAGCAGGTATTCGGTCAACACCTCCCGATGAGCCGGTTCGATTAAAGTCAGGTCGGATTCCAGGGGAATCACGCGGTGCAAACACCGCAAACCGTCCGGCTGATCGCCGATTCGAGTCAAATGTTCAGCAAGTTCGCTCGCCGTCGCATCGGACTGCCAGCCATGTGCCTCACCTGCCGACCGGTCCAATTGCCATTCAATCAGGCGGAGTTGTTCACCGTTCACGTGCGGAAGTTTTTCGAACTGGGACAGCATGCGTTCCAACAATTGATCTTGGCCGGGATGCTGATCAATGGATTGCTGGAAAGACTCCCAGCGGACGGGTGCCACAGCAATTCGTGTGAGTTTAGTTTTTCGCTGTGCGTCCACTTCCAGTAACGTCACCCCTCGTGCACCCGTCTCCAGGCGACTCATTCCTTGAGGAGCGGATTGAGCATGAACTCGATCATCAACGATCGGCAAGGAATTGCCATCAATCCCTGCGGGACAAGCCAGCCAGTCGATTGCGGCCTGCCGCGCCATGGCCTGCTTCGATTGTTGGGAATCATCTGTCATTCGGTCGGTTAACAGCATGCCGATCACAAACGGTCGATCCCCCTGAGCCGTCATTCGCCCGTTCAAAAGACCGATGAGGTCGTGAGGCTCGATAGCCGACTCGGCGACCACCGGTGCGACGATCGCCAGCAGCTTTCCCTGATTGGTCAGTTCGACGGGTGTCCCATTTGCATTTTCGAAAATGGTGACGTTACTCGGCAAACGAGGCAGTTCCAGCCATGCAGCGACGGGATCCAATTTGCCGGGGGCAATCAAAACCGGAATCTGCCGCTCGTTCAGGCGGTTGAATCCGTCCCACAGCGCCACTTCGGCTGCCAGACTGGGATAGCTGGCGTCAAATGTATTTCCCGTGATCAGTAACGCATCGACATTTTTTTCGATCGCCGTCGTGATAATTCGCTCGAATGCCAGCAGAGTGGCCGACTCGACAATCTCGCGAATTTCGTCTTCCAGCGGCCCGGATGTGCGGAGCGGGCAGTCGAGCTGCAAGTTTGCGGCATGCAATATTCGAAGTGATTTCACGGCCATTGTGGCGTCCATTCCCAAAAAACCACAGCAGCAGAAACTGCCAAAGTTCAAGCCTGTTCACCGCACAGTCCCTGCGCGACTCACCACAAGTGTACTATCAGTCCATCTTTCGGAAAACCCTGAAAGCCCCCATTTTTCGAGTCCTTTCAATTTTTCAGTCAGGACAATTTGGCAACGGAACGAAAGAAACTTGGGTGATTCGATCGGCTGGACTCGCTGAAGGCTGGCGAAAATGCCTCGGGTTTTTCGCGCAGCTCGAGTTCACTTCCCGACAAAATTGGCCTCGCGAAAATCACGGGGATTCCTGGCCGGAATCCTGTTCCGACAGAAAATCCAGGTAGAGGTTTTCGACTTTAGTTCGTGCCCAAGGTGTTTTCCTGAGGAATTGCAGGCTGGATTTGATCGAAGGATCGAACAAAAAGCAGCGAATCGGAATGGACTGACTCAGCTCGTCCCAGCCAAACCTCTCAACAAGTTGCTCGAGCATCATGGCGAGCGTCACGCCGTGCAAGGGGTTATTCGAATGAGCAGCGGTCATAAAGAGTTTCAGTCAAGTGGTTGTTCGGGGCAAGTCACAGAGCAAATCGTAGAAAACTTGCGTAAATTTCGCAAATTGTCACTCATTCGGTAAATTTATAGACCAGAACTGCCGGAGAAAACGCCGATATTGATCATAACGATTACTTCAGAGCAGTTGGTCAACTTCGGAAGGTTATCTCATGGATCGCCGAGCCTTTTGCCATCAATTGATTGGTGCTGGTGTTGTCACCGGGTTCTGGTTAAGTCTTGCCGAGGCGGCACCGTCAGTGTCTGCGACATCCGGAGCCGACAAAGTTCATTGGCAAAAGAGTCTCAAGTCGGCTCAAAAAATGGCCCTGCAACAAAACAAACCCATGATGATTGTTTTCGGGGCCAACTGGTGTTCATTCTGCCGCAAACTGAATCGAGAAACCCTGGCTGACAAGCGGGTTGCGGGATTGATCGAGCGGGAGTTCATCCCGGTCTATCTCGACTTTGATAAAGAAGCCAAAATCGCCAAAGTTCTGGAAGTCGAGCGTCTTCCCTGCACCGTGTTTTTGACACCCCAGGCGGATTTGCTGTTGCGGACCGAGGGGTATGCCAACGCCAAAGACTTTCAGGCCGCGATGACGAATGCCTTGGAAAAAAAATCGGAAATCCAGCAGGTTCGTGGAGCCGGATCTCCCCGGTAATTGCGTGCTGCTTGATTTTTACAATCGGTTGATTCAAAACGGTTGCTTCGCACCGCAAACCTGAACTTGACCCGCAAACCTGAATCAAGCCTCGCTTCACTCGCATCCTTTCGAACAATCGGCAACAATGCGTTGCAGCGGCTGAAGGCCTTTAAGCCTGAAGTCATGGTTGTCGAATTTGGATGGAGTGGCTGGAATGAAACTGTCGGGCAAGAACGCGTTAGTGACCGGGGCATCACGAGGAATTGGACGGGGCTGTGCCATTGAGATGGGACGTGCCGGTGCGAATGTGGCGGTGAACTACCACTCGCATGCCGACGAAGCCGAAGAAGTTGCCAAACAAATTCGTGCATTTGGAGGCAAGGCCATCACCTTGCAAGGGGATGTTTCCAATCGCGTCCGCGTCGAGGAAATGGTGGCGGAAACCGCAAGTGCATTCGGGTCACTTGAACTGTTTGTCTCGAATGCCGTCTACAGTGATCGCCAACTGATGTTGGAAGCCGACCTGGATGGCTTTCACAAAACCATTGATGTCGGGATGTGGGGCGCATTTTACGGATTACGTGCTGCAGCCCTGCAAATGGTCAAACAAAAATCGGGTGGCTCGATCGTCGTGATCAGTTCGCCACATGCCGTGATTCCGATCCCAACAGCGATGGCTTATAATATGGCCAAAGCGGCGATTGATCACATGGCCCGTACCGCGGCGATCGAACTGGCCGAACATCGCATTCGGGTCAACATCGTCCACCCCGGCTGGATCGACACCCCCGGTGAACGTAAATTTTTCACCGAAGAGCAAATTACTGAAGGGGCAAAGACACTTCCCTGGAAGCGACTTGGAAAACCCGATGAAATTGGCAAGGGGGTCGCCTACGTTCTCAGTGACGATGCTGAATATATGACCGGAAGCACATTGACTATCGATGGGGGCGTCAGCCTGCCCTGGTGGTCGAATCGGGCGGATGGGTCCATGTAGTCTGCTCCCCTTTTATGACGGTTCCGATGGACGTATTGCAACGAATCCTGGCGTGGTATCTCGGCCTGCGCGCTCCACGCCCAGGTGAAGGGACCTCGTGGCGTTTTGGGTACCAGTGGCCTGCCCCGCTATGGGTCTTGTGGGTCACTGCCGCTATAGCGGTCGTATTCATCGTGGGCCTTTATCGTCGGGATGGCCGATTATTAAACCCGGGACAACGAGGCCTGCTGAGTGGTCTGCGGCTGGCCGTTTTTTTTCTGATCGCGAGCCTGTTGTTTGAGCTCAGTCTCACCATTGAACGAACAGGACTGCCGATTGTTGCCCTTTTAATTGATACTTCGGCCAGCATGTCGCTGCAGGATCAATATCCCGCTGAGTCAAAAACCGCCCGTTGGATCGCCACCTCCGGCCAATCCAAAAATCCGGAAACGGATCGACTGGGACTGACTCAACGCCTGTTATTACGCAACGAGGGGAAGTTTGTTCGCGATCTCGAGCAGCGACATCAGTTGCGGATCTATCGATTTTCCGAGACCGCGTACCCTCTGGATTGGGGTCGCAGCCATGACGAAACGAGCCTCGATTCGAGCCCCCCGTTTGATCTGGATCAGCTCACACTCGCCATCCAGGGACTGCGTGCCGATGGTGAGCAGACGCGGCCGGCGGTGGCCGCGAAAAAAGTCCTTGGTGACCTCCGCGGAACCCCTCCAGCGGCCATCGTCTTTTTAACGGATGGGATTGCGAGCGAATCCGAAAACGACAAACTGTCAACCATTGCGGAAACGGCTCGTCGGAAGGGGGTCCAGCTACATGTTGTCGGTTTGGGAAACAATTCGGCCTCACATGATCTTTCCCTGTTTGATACGCAAGTCGACGAAGTCGCGTTCGTGGGGGACCCCATTCTCTTTCAATCCAAGCTTCGTAGTTTTGGTTTCGCGGGAAAGCTCGTCACCCTGCAACTCCGTAAAGAGGGAGAAAACGGCGTCCTCGCAAAACAACAGGTGACGGCCCCTGCGGATGGCCAAACGATTCCCGTCGAACTTTCCTATGCATCGCTGACCGCTGGAGAATTTGATTTCGTTTTAGAAGTCGTCGAACAAAGCGAAGAAACCAACCGCACGAATAACTCGGAAACTCGGCATGTCAGTGTTCGCGAAGAAAAGATCCGAGTCCTGTTGGCCGATCAGGGTCCACGCTACGAATTCCGATTCCTCAAGCAGTTGTTGGAACGGGATAAGTCGATCGAGCTCAGTACCCTGCTGCAGGAATCAGATATCGAATACACCCAGGAAGATCGGACTGCGATTGCCCATTTTCCCGTCAAAAAAGAAGAGCTCGCCAAATTCGATGTCTTAATTCTTGGCGATTTATCACTTCCCAAACTCGGCAATTCGGTGCTCGATAACATTCGAGATTTTATCCTTGAAAAAGGGGGCAGTGTGGTCTTCATTGCCGGAACTGAGCACAATCCGCAGACGTTCGCCGGGACACCACTGGAAAGCCTGCTCCCCTTCGAGATCGCCAGCGTAAAAATGCCTGGAAATACGACATCCGAAAGTTACCATCCGGCATTGACGCTGGAAGGACAGAAGGGGAATACGCTCTTTCGACTCGGAAACAGCGAATCCGATAGCTTGAAGATCTGGAATGGCTTGCCCAATTTCCAATGGCTGGTGGAACTGAATAAATTGAAGCCGGGAGCCCGCGTATTTGTCGAGCATCCTAACCGAATGGGATCGCAGGTCCGCCTCCCCGTCATCCTGATGCAGCAAGTTTCGGCAGGAAAAGTTTTGTATCACGCCACAGACGAAACTTGGCGATGGCGGTTTCGAACGGGAGATCTTTACTACGGCCGTTATTGGATTCAAACGATTCGATACCTCAGCCGTGGTCGTTTAATTGGAAAAGATCGAACTGCAGAACTGACCGCCGACCAGCGGATTTATCAGCGAGGCGAGACGGTCACATTGCGAGTCAAATTTTTGGACGAGAAATTCATCCCTCCCGACAGCGATGGTGTCAGTGTGATTGTCGAGCAAAAAAATCAGGGACGGCAAACCCTGAAATTAAGCCGACTACGCGAACTTCCCACGGCCTTCGAAGGAGTATTGAATCAGCTGGGCGAGGGAGTCTTTCACAGCTGGGTTTCACAACCGGCATTCAAGGAAGCCCCCCCTGCGGTCGATTTTCGGGTGGAAAACCCTCAACGGGAACTGTTGCGTCGGGGGATGGACCAGTCAGATCTGCAAAACGCCGCAAAAACATCGAATGGCCGATTTTACACGCTCGATGATGCCGAACGACTTCCCGCTGAAATTCCGCGCGGAACACCCATTTCATTGGATACGGATCAACCGATTCCACTCTGGAATCGCTGGGAATTATTGAGTCTGATCACACTGCTGCTGACAGCGGAATGGCTATTACGCAAACGATGGAAACTGGTCTAGGGCGGCCAATCTCATTTCCTCGCTCTCACTCTGCGTCAAACCCTCATCTTACGTCGGATTCGTCGGTAATAACATGAACAGCCCGCACTGCAAACGGCAGTACGGGCTGTTCAAAATCAAAACCAAAATCGGTTGCCCAACTCAGCGGCTGCTGTAGTTCAGCGGCTGCTGTAGTTACGACGACGTGGCGGACCGCCGGGACGATTTCCCTGGGCCGGATGTCGATCGTCTGGGGCGCCTGGCGAACGGCGAGGTGGCATTCCCGCATGTCCACCGGTGTTTGCACCTTCCGCAGGACGAGCGGGACGATGCTGCTCCCGATCATTGAACTCATGATTGACGGCTGTGGGTACAGGAGCCGCCATGAGCGTCGGGATCTTCTGGATCTCGATTGGCTGCCGAATAGCTCGTTCGATCGCCCGTAGTCGTGAACGTTCCGAGGGATCGCAGAATGTCAATGCGATACCGCTCGCTCCAGCACGACCTGTCCGTCCAATCCGATGAACATAAGATTCGATTTCGACGGGCAGATCATAGTTGATCACGTGCGAAATCCCATCGACATCAATCCCGCGGGCCGCAATATCGGTCGCGACCAGCACTCGCAAGCGATTCGACTTAAAGTCGGCCAGCGCCCGTTGCCGCTTCGACTGTGACTTGCCGCCATGAATCGTGTCCGCCCGCACTCCCGCCTGCATCAAATGCCGCAAAACCTTGTCGGCTCCATGCTTCGTCCGGGTAAAGACGAGTGCCCTGGTGATGACCGCTTCGGACAGCAGCGTCTGCAACAGACGAGGCTTGTTGGATTGAGGAATGATAAAGACCGATTGCACCACGGTTTCCGCTGCGGTTGCAACGGGAGTGATTTCTACCGTGACCGGATTTTTCAGCAGCGTCGACGAGAGCTCGCGGATTTCCTTTGGCATGGTTGCCGAGAAAAACAGCGTTTGTCGAACCTTGGGAACCCGTTCCGCAATGTGCCGAATGTCGTGGATAAATCCCATGTCGAGCATGCGGTCGGCTTCGTCGAGCACAAACGTCTCGACATGGCTCAGATCAACATGCCCCTGTGCCATCAGATCGCACAGACGTCCCGGCGTGGCCACGACGATATCGATTCCACGCTGCAAGGCACGGACCTGCGGTACCTGGCTGACGCCACCAAACACGAGCGTATGGCGAATGTCGGTATGCTTGCTGTAAGCAAGAATACAATCCGCAATTTGAATCGCTAATTCTCGCGTTGGAGCAAGAATCAGGGCACGAATCGGACGACGAACCTTGGTCGATACGACACCCGACTCCATCAATCGATGAATGATCGGCAAGGCAAAGGCTGCGGTCTTTCCGGTACCGGTTTGTGCACAACCAAACAAATCTCGACCCGCCAAAACATGCGGAATCGCTTCCGATTGAATGGGGGTGGGAACTTCGTAACCTTCAGACTTCACTGCGTTCAAAATGGGCTCACAAAGCCCGAGATCAGCAAAACTCAACGAAAACTCCAAGCTAGCCGTCGGAAGCAAATTTTGACGACAAAACACGGTCAGAAGAAACCAAATCTGCCCCAGCAAAGCATGTTGAAATCAGCCAATTAAGGCGAACAAGCAACAAGGACTGACCGACTCGAACGTTCTCAAAACGGAACGTTGAACAGCCAATCGGCTTTGCGATGGAACCAGACCCGTCCCACGACTGTGCTTCGCACCAGGAATTTGGCATGAGGCTGCGCGATAAGGAACCCGCGAGTCTGGGATACTCACCTCTGCTTATACCAAGCATAAATGATGCTGGGCACAAACCGATACAAAAATCCCCTCTTCCAACGCATTGCCCGCGGGGCTCAGGACGAGATGTGTTGGACGCAAACAGCGTCCACAATAAAACCCATCGCACCCTGAAAGGGTTTACCCGATGGATCACTCGATCGTCCAAAGGATAGATAGAGCCAAAGCTCTGATGTTGAGATTATAGCGGCCTCTCGCAACAAGTATAGTGGGGAGTTCACGAGTTCGCGGAAATTCGCAGAAATTCCGGGCGATGGCTGGGGTAGGATGCTTTCTGAGCCCACCGCTTACGCGCGATTGGACTAGGGTCTGGGCTTTCGAGCGTCACCCGGAGCAATCCTTCTCAAGTCAGGATGTGTTGTCGCCGCTTCGATAAAGCGAATCGCATCCTGCACGGCAGAGACCCGACGATCGTTCAGTTCCCCCGCAGGGAATTCTCCTTTTTTGCACTGGGCGTGAAACTCGTCAATCAATTCCCTCAGTGCCGGAACGGCTTCACGAGCTGCAGTCCCGTATTCTTGAATTTCTTTCATGATTTCACCGGTACGGTTTTCACTTCCATGACCCCCTTGAGTCTTGGCGAACTGCACACCCGCTTCAACTCCTTCCTGAAAATGATATTTTGTCAGCGCTTTAAACCCTGCCATGCGGATTTCATTGCTGAACATGGTGTCTGCGGGACTCGGTGTTTTGACCGCGGAAAAAATATCCCCTGACAAGGCCTGCACGTCCTCTGCACTTAAACGCCGATCGATGAATCCTCGGAGTGTCGCCCGGGCCATTCCATCCGCATTCCGCGAAACGGCTCGAATTGCCGGATAAATCAATTCCCGATCCGCCGACATCACATGGTCTGCCAACGGCCCCGCAAACAGGGCCGCTGCCAACTGGCCGTGGGTTAACTGGATCGGATCCCCCCAATTGATCGGCTGCAGGGGCTCTGTGGTCTCGGCAATCGCTTGCAGAATTTCCGGAATGGCGGATTTGGCCTGGCCCCCCAGCTTCCGGATGGACTGGGCGGCTTTGAATCGCAACCAGCGATCCGGATGGTGCAGCAGGCGAATGAATACCGGCAGCGCAGTTTTTTCCTGCAGAAATCCCAGGGTTTCGCAAGCTCCCTGGCAAACGGCGTTTTCCGGACCCTCTGCCAAAACCTTCAGTTGAGCCACCATTCCTTTGGCTTCAGGCCTTTTTGATAGCTCTTCCGCAGCCCAACTCCGTACGATCGGGGACCAGTCGTTGAAGGCATGCACCAGTTCCGGCACACTTTTCTGCTGACGCTCAAGGTCAAAACGGGCCGAGGCAACCGCCTCAGAGACTTCCCGAGAAGTGAGTTGATTCGCGGGACTTGCCTGTTTCCCCGTAATAAACAGGTTCTTTAAAGGCAATGAATACGTCAGAACGTATGTTGCTGCGGGACTGAGGCCGTAGTAGCTACTGGCACCCTCATAGGTATTTCCCTCGGTGCGTCCCCCGCCGTATTGTTCTCCCCCATCATAAGTGAACGAGCCATCAGGGCGACGAACCAGATCGAAATGCCACGAGGCCTCGTGGAAAAAGGCAGCGGCCGCTGCGGGGCCACCCGTGTTGGCTCCCAGTGCTCCCCATAAGTAGCTGAACCCTTGGCCGGTATGCCCATATTCCCGATTCTGATAAGCGGCCGTACACATTTTGGCAAAGAAGCGTGTCTCTGGGTTTTTGTCACCCTGTGTAGCAAACATCAAGGCCGTAATCGCATTCTTGCCGTTGTTTTCGTGGTAAGGCCACGGCTCATGCTCACCGTAAGGAATGCTCCCCTTGTCGACAAAATAGCCAAAAAAACGGGAGGCCCGTTCGATTGCCGGATCAATTTCCGGATCGTCGACACCACATTTCCGCCCCATCACAATGGCCAGATTTCCCACCAACCCGGCCGCGTTCACCGGACCATAGGGGGGAATCGAGCCGTGAAGCTCGCCGCTCGCCGTCCGTCCGGAAATTCCATGTCCAAACGTTCCATACAGGCTTTGCCCCTTGGCGAGCGCGACCGAGTATTCACGGATCGCAGGAAGTACGGCTTCATCCCCCGTGAGCAAATAGTACTCACTGAGAAATAATCCCCGATATCCCCAATCCCAGACGAACATCCCATCTTTCAGTTCCAACTTCAGGGTCCGGGGAGCCGTCCGGTGGGCGTACTCTCGAATCCGCAGCAGGTATTCCGGCTGGCCTGTCGACAACAGTGCCAGACAAGTCACCGCCCCCCACAGGTCATCGGTCAACGGTTCCTTCTCCAGAACCTGACAGGCGGCGGCCAAAATGCGCTTTGACTTTGGGCAGTCGTACGGAGCGGTGTCGGAATAGGTCCCCATGACCTGCAGCTTTAACTGAACATCCTCGGTTTTCCCGGCACGCCAGCGGGTGAGGCTCAGCATCCCCGAATTGGTCTCTTTTTCTGCCTCTTGGATTGCGATTGCGATCGACTTCCGGGCATCCTCGCTAAACGATTTTCCCGCGACCCCCAAGATCACGTCATTGACTTGCAAGATTCCCGCTGCGGGGGTCCCCTTGCCGACATGTGTCACCAGAATCTGTCGGCTGGCGGTCGTTGTCCGTCCCTGCGCACTGTCCAGAAAATCGGCGGGCTTGGTATAAATCCAGCCACGCAGCCCTGTCGATCCGAGGTTGTATGTCTGTGTTCGATCAACCGGAACACCTTGTGTCAGGTCAGGAGGAGCGGCTCGACCAACTTGCCCAAAAACAAGCATGAATACAGCGATGATCCAGGTGTTTTTTCCCGGTCGAGAAAGCCTGTTCGTTTTCATGAAATCGCACTTTTCAATTCATTGCCGGTTATTACCGGGGGAGGTTACATCATCGAGAAACAGGGATGCACAGAATCAAGCCCACTAAGGGGTCTGCGTTTCCAGCGGAACATCACAAAAGGTCAAGACCGCAATCCGATTCGCACCGTACAGCAAATGATTCGGATTCCACGCCGCACTATCCAGATAGGTCAGCTTCTGACCCTTTGACGGTCCTTTCAGCTTCAGTTTCACCTGTTTGCTGATTTTGGTTTCTGAAAGCGATTCGCCGGAAATAATCGGAACGCTTTTGTCGTCCAGCGAAAACTGATTGAACAATTGATCGTCCCACTGCACGGGCTGATCAAACTCAATCAGAATCTCGTCTCGTGCTGGATTAGCAAACTGCCACTTGACGAGGTTTGGTGGAGTGATTGAGGATGTGAAAACCTTGCCGTAATTGTCACGCTCGACCAGCGGGGCAATCAGTTTGGCAAATTCCAAATAGCCCGCTTGCGGATAATGGCATCCCCCTGGAGGTTTGATGCCAACTGTCGACATGATGCTCATTCGGGAAAATGCGGTAGGGAGGTTGCGCTGGACTTCACGCAATCGATTGTCGGACCCATTGAAACCCATGGAACACGATTTTGGCCAGATTTGAAACACATAGTAGTGTTGGAGATTGGGATAGTCCTGCTTCCATGAGGCTGCCAAATCGAGAAACAGCGGTCGGTAAGTTTCATATCCAAAACCACCCGTCGGACCATCAGCCCCTTGATCATTTTCTCCCTGATGCCAGAAGATCCCTCGAATGCCATGAGTCAGCCGGGCTTCGGTGACGCGCCAAAGCAATCGTCCGTAGATCGTTGACATCGCCAGCGGATTTTCGGGATCACGCTGGTGCTGATCGACGCGTGTTCCCCCGACCGCTCCATTGATGATGCAGATGGGCATCTTGTGATTTTCGACCAATTGTCGAGCGAGCTCCATTCCCCAGTAACCAAGCTGCAGTTTTTCTTCATCCCGACTGCGATGCACTGCCTGGCCCCAGATGCGTGCTCCCTGCGGATTCCCCGACATACTGCCAAAACTCCGGATCCATTCACTTCGGAACGTCTGTTCGCCACCCTCTCCCCAATCGGTTGCCACCGCATTCGACTGGCCATTGATCACGTATGCATCTCCACAAACCAGGTCCCCGACGCGGTTCAGCACCGTTTCGGCCCCCCCCACTTGCTTCCCAAATTCCACCCGGTACTGAATCAATCCCGGTTTCAACTTCGCCGTCAAATGGTAGTTCTGATTGGAATCCAGCTTGCTGGTCTCCGTCGTGACCAGCTTGTCATTGGCATAGAGCTTTAGAAACACCCCGTCGGCGGGTTCATCCAGTTTTCCGCGATAAAACAGCGTCCCTTCGTTTTTGTCATCCCGCGCATAAAACTGATGATCGACCGGTTTTTCGTCATCACCCGGAGTCCGAACAACCCAAGGGTCGCTTGCCGGTTCAGTCACCGCGATCTGCACCTGCTGCTGGATGGGGCTTCCCCCGTTGCGGGACGTTGCCACAACGGTAAGTGTCCCACTGTTTTGAGCACGCAAAAGTCGCAGTTTGCCCGGTACGGTCTCACGAGTGACCGCCAGGTCCGCAACGCTCCACTCGTATTCGATCTGACGAGCTGCTGCCGATTTCAATTGATCCGGATTCGTAACTTGAGCCACGATTTCGAGGGGAGTCCGACCATCCCAATCGGTTGGTGCCTCGAGGCGAAATTCCGGATCTGCAATGGCTTCCCGGATCATGACCGGGATGTCGCGAGTTTCGATTTTATCGGGATAAATCGCCTTGAACCGCAGTGTCCCCAATTGATCCCCGGAAACACGTCCGGCATCCACGGTCACCTGAAAACGGTCGGTGGAAATCAGCGTCTCTTCCCCGTCTCGTTTCAGGGTCCAATAGACTTTCTGCGCTCCCCCCGCTTGTGCGGTCACGTCGACACTTTCCCCTTCGACCACAGAAACTTGCTCGGGTGTTACCGAAAAAATCTCCCCTTTTTGGATCAGGTGACCAGCTAAAGTTTGCAGAGGCTTTTGGTTTTCATAAGACAACCGCGCCCATTCAGGTGAGCGAACCACGTTTGACACACGGACTTCGTCGACATCACCGCTGAAGTCGTAATTGTCATACCAGCCACCGATCCACATGCGTGCGGGAGTTTTGATCGCCAGTGGCGAGGAATTCGTGCGAGTGACTCCATCCAAGATTCCGTTCACGTACAGCAGAGATTCACCGTTGCGGTAAGTATGCACCACGTGAACCCACTCAAACCTGGGTACGGGTGTCTTTCCCGCGACATCGGCACCCGAAAAGTAGCATTCCATCCGCACGTGGGGGGGACTTCGATAATTGAGAATCACCTTGCCCTGAGCCTCTTCATTCCCCCAGCCGAGCACTCGTCCATTCGCCACTTCCGAACGAAACCACGCTTCGGTGGTATTGGGCTTTGACTGGGTTGGAAAACCGGCAATTTTGTCCCCACAAAAGACCCCGCGTTGACCGGGAAAATGCCGAGCCTCGCCAATCATCCCTCGCACTTCGGTCGTTCCATTATCTTTGCATTCCAATCTTCCGGTTTCATCTTGAACAGGCCCGTTCATGTGAAACACGCACAAATAACCATTTTCTTCATTGAAGACCTGGTCGCCGTGTGACGCGGTTTTCGCTGCGGGGTTACCCCAGTACAGTCGGATCGATTGTCGGGCATTCCCCCGAATTTGTGGAATCCGGATCCAGACAGCAGCCTCTCCCTTCACCGCATCCCAAGCTTCGATTTGAATGGGGAGTGGCGTTCCGGTTTCTGATGAAACCCTCAGATCATCACCCGTGGGACTTGCCTGACGAAAATCCAAACTCTCGCTGTTCAGCCGAACCAACAGCGGAAAGTTCTCGACAACAGCGGTCGCGGGTAATTCTGCCCCCTCGGGAGTTGTCAGTATTGTGAGCGAACCCGAATGTTTCCAGAGGCGATAATCCTCTCTCGTCAGAGCCGTTTGTGCATTTGCGGCATCCCCATGCCAACCAAAGTTCACGAACAAGGTAAGTATCAGGGGGAATACGGATCGACAACGGGATTGTGGTAACCGATTGAGATTCATGGTATCGCTCGTGATTCACTGGAAGGGGATCAGCGTCGTGCATTTGCGTGAATGCTAACTCAAACCATTGTTTGTTGTACAAAACTCCGCAGCAATTGCCCACGATCAACAGAATGAAATCCCGCATTCCGGCCACGAATGTGTCGGAAGTCAATCCACCAACCGCCAGCTGCCGATCAGCATGTTGCCACGGCGGATCGGCAACAAAGCAACATTGTGCAAAGAAATCGAGTTGAGGGGCGTTTTTGGGGTTGAATCGCTTTTGAGAGCGACGAATTGATTCCGCTGCATCGACCGTCGTCTGCAGAATAATTATCATGTCGCCATGTCCTCTACACCCTCACAATCCGTTCTCGGTCGACTGGCGGGAACTGCAGTCCTTGTCGCACTCGGTACATTGCTCACCGCGACTTACTTTCAAACGGCATTCTCATCCCGGCAACTCGCGTCGAATTTTGTCAGCCCCCAGACCTGGTATGCGATGGCTCACCGCAGCCCAGCCCCCCTCGCTGGCCAAACGGTACCGGAATTTGTCAATCATCCTTACACGTTCACCTTGATTCCCTGCGCTGTCGTTGCGGTACTCACGTGGCTTTGTGGTGGTTTTTTCCTGGCGCGACGCCTCGGGGCAAGTTGGACCGAGGGGCTGATTCGCTGGGGGTGGTGGGGGTGGCTCTGGTGGTGTTTGGTTGATGTCTGGGAATGGGTGTGGATCGTCGCCGGGGGAGCGGGGCTCGAATCCGTGATTGGGATCCTCAGTGTCACACCCCAGTTCTGGTTTGCAGGATGCCTGGCAGGATGGATGACAACCTGGTTGACGCTCAGTTCGCACGTCCCCCTGATCAAGTCGACCGATCCCGCGCCATGGCCCTCTTGGCGACTTTGGCTCGCCTGCGGTCTGTACGTCGCCATTTTTACGACGATGAATCACAGGCTCTATGCCAATTTGCTGGTCCCACACGGCGACTCGGTCATGTACGAAGAGCATCTTTGGAACCTGCTGCATGGCAAAGGGTTTCGCAGCTATCTGGATCGTGGACTGTTCTTTGGCGAACACATTCAGTTCGTACACCTGTTCCTGATCCCGATCTATGCGATCTGGCCGTCACATCTGCTGTTGGAAGCCTGTAGTTCGATTGCGCTGGCGCTGGGGGCCTGTCCGGTATTCTGGATGACTCGTCGTCATACCCAATCCGATCGCCTGGCGTTTGCGGCCGCGATCGCCTACCTGCTTTATTTTCCGATGCAGTTCCTGGACATCGAAATCGATTTAAAAACCTTTCGTCCCGAGTCGTTTGGAATCCCGCTACTGCTTGTGACACTCGATCAACTTGATCGGAGGCATGGGCTGGGAACGATCGTCGGAATTTTGTGTTGTCTCACGGTGAAAGAAGATTACACATTGATCTTTGGCCCGCTGGGGCTTTGGATTGCATTCGCCCCGCTGGCACCGATTGACAAACCTGCGATTTCCACCGCAGCGGGCGGGCCAAAACCGCCTTTTTCACTTCCACATGCAAGTCGCTGGAGTTCCCGACGAATTATCGGCGGGCTGCTACTGAGCCTCTTCAGCGTTGCCTATCTCTGGCTGGCAACGCGCGTAATCATGCCCTGGTTTCGGTCAGGGGATGAAGTGCATTACGCCAGCTATTTCGCTCGCTTTGGCAAGACGCCAGAAGAAATTCTGAAAACCTGGGTGACACAACCTGGGTCGGTCGCCAATGCCTTGTTCACGCCAGACACGGCAATCTATTCCCTCGCACTGCTCGCCCCGCTCGCCTTTCTGCCGCTGCTGGGGGCTTCGCGACTGGCGGTTGGCTTTCCCCTGTTTGCCATCCTCTGTATGAACGAACTCGAGGGATCGCGTACACCGCAACATCAATTTCATGCACCGCTGGTGGCGGTGATTTTCTGGGCTTTGGCGGCGGCCCTTCCCGTTGCCTCCTCCATCACCCGAAGCATCGTCCAACGATTGGGAGGGGACACCAGACAGCAAACCTGGATTTCCAACGGACTTCCCGGTCGACTGCTTTGGACCAGTTCCCTGGCAACAGGCCTCTTTTTCAGTCTCGGCCCACTTGGGTTGCCGTTTTGGGATTCGGGTTCGAGTTGGCATTGGCAAAAACTGTACGGAACTACTCGCCGCGCCGAGATGTTTTCGCGGATCGAAAACCTGATTCCCCCAAATGCAAAAGTCGCCTCGACCGATTTTGTTCATCCACGCTATACACACCATCTGCGTTCGTATGATTACAGTGACTATCAGCGGAAGGTGAGTGGCACTGGCAGGCGAATCCCGGAGGATACCGATTACTTGGTGATCGACACTGGACACAAATATTCGCGGATCAAGGTCCCCAGCGAAATTCCTGAGCGGAAAGAAGCCCCAGACGATTGGGAGCTGTTACCGGATACGACAGAGGGACTGTTTATCGTGCTCAAACGCAAATGGAACGAAAAAGCGGAGGCACGACATGAAGAGTAATCGGGACGTTTTTGGGCGGCAAGCACAGCAATCCCCTCAGGGGACCGGGCCTCGGTCTATTCCGCAACTGCTGGTGAGCGTTCGGTCCCGAAATGAGGCGGACCAGGCGCTGCAGGGTGGGGCCGAGATCCTGGATGTCAAAGAGCCCTCACTGGGATCGCTCGGAATGGCTCCGCTGCCCCAGATTGCGGCGATCGCTGCACACCCGGCGATCCGCGAAGGCGAAATTCCTCTCAGCGTGGCGCTGGGTGAAGTGGGCGACTGGACGCCGTCAAAACTCGTCCCACAATTGCCGACGGGGATCACCTTTGCAAAACTGGGACTGAGCCAATGCACACACCAGGCCGATTGGCAAGCGGACTGGTTACGAGTTCGTGAAAATTTTGATCGTCTCTCTTTGTCACCACTGCGCTGGGTCGCGGTTGCTTATGTCGACGCGGCGGAAGCGGGATCTCCCAGCATTTCTGCCGTGTTGAACGCGGCACAGCAAACCGATTGTTGCGGTCTGCTACTCGACACCTGGACCAAAGATGGCCGAATGCTGCTCGATGAAATCGCGGTTGCCGAGCTGACAAAAATTGCCGATGCATGCCATCAGTCGGGTTTATTTCTGGCTCTGGCAGGACGACTGAATCGCCAACGGTTATCCGATCTGTCCGCTGTCGACGCCGATGTGATCGCGATTCGATCCGCCGCCTGTCGGGGAAATGATCGAACGACAGAACTGGTAGTTGAGGGGGTGGTCGAGTTCAAAGCGGCTGTACAACAGCAATTTGCGAGTGCAGTGGCATCACCCGCTCCGTCTCCCTCTGCGATTCCCTCTCCCGATCTCGTCCCGGCAATCGGGCCGCGCATCGCCTGATTTCAGGTCAAAAACGGCATGGTGCCGATCATTCGTCTGTCCTGATTACGGCTCATAACATTTGCGATTGTCCTGGCAACAGGGTTCGATGTCGCAGAGTTTGCCATCAGGGCCGTAGATTGTTTGTGTTTTTCCACACCACACATTCCCCTCACCAGCCACCTCTTTCCCTTTGGGCAATCCATGATTGATATACATCCCCTTGGAAAGCAGACTGCGGCACCGGTTGGTAGAGAGAATTTTCAGTTCCAACGCCATCGTACGGCTCCTGCAATAAGATCCTGTTGTCGATTCCGCAATTCAGGAATGGTCACGATAAAATACCCTGAAAGCATTTCCCTATCACGTGAGTTGTCCCGCAGCCTTCAGCAAAGCCCGATTTACAGCCGTATAAGCGATCTGAACCTTGTATTCATTCATCGAGAGTGGCGTCGACTGCGCAACGGCGATCGCCGCAGCCGCCGCTGCCGTTTCCTCGTTCAGCGGATGGCCAATCAGAACCTGGGCAGCGTCATCGACCAGCCAAGGGACCGGAGCGACATGTCCCATCACGATTCGTGCATCGCGGACGAGGCCACCTTCGAGTTGTAAACAGACCCCGGCTGCCGCAAGAGGCCAATCGAGTCCCTCCATTTGCAGAACTTCATAGGTGGCACTCGACATGAGCGGAGATTCGGGAAGCCAGACATGACTTATCATCTGGACGGGCCTCAGAATGGTGTGTCCCTGCCGATCGGCTCGGGGCGTTGAATAAAAGTATTCCAACGGCACCCATTCGGCATCAACGACAGCAGATCCGTTCGACAACCCCGCTCCAGATGCTGCCCCCTGGCCAATGATCCGTACTTTGGCCCCCCAGGCAATCAGAGCCGGAGCGAACCGCGAAGCGTTGACGAATTTGGCCGGCCCACTGTTTCCTAAAATCGCGTGATAGCGATTGTCACCGGTTTCCGGTAACGAGACACCCTGTTCCATCCCCAAGAGCCCATACCCCTTGCGAAAATACCAACAGTTGGGGAGGTGGCAGAGGTCGCCCCCCAGGGTTCCGCAGCCTTGCACCTGGATTGCTCGAATCCCATCGATCACGTCGAAGAGCGACCGATAGTGACCAAGTTGCGGCGATTGAGCCAGTTCATCGAGAGTACAGAGCGCACCAATCTGAATCCCGTTGTCGAGGGGAGTAATCGTGCGGAACGAGGGGATTTGCTTCAGATCCACCACACGTGCTGGCGTCAATAATTCGGCTCGCAGCAGACTGGTGAGATCGGTCCCTCCAGCCAGGATCGCCGTCTGGATTCCCTCAGCACCAAGAAATGCAACCGCCTCGGCTTCCGTCGTGGGGCGAGCGTATTCGAACGACTTCATCGGTTGGCTCCTTTCAGCACATCCAGCACTCGCTTCGGCGTCAATGGAAGCACCGGAACCCGGACACCGATCGCGTTGGCCACCGCATTCGAGATGGCCGCACCGGGGGAAATCACAGGGGGTTCACCCAGTCCGATGACACCACGATTGTATTCACTTTCCGGTTCATAAAATTCCACCACGAGTTCCCCAATGTCACCCATTCGAGGGAGTCTATAGTCATTGAAGTTCGCATTGATGAACCGGCCAGTCTTGTTGTCCATGATCCGCTCTTCACTCAGCGCGTAGGCAATCCCCATGATCAGTCCTCCAGAGACTTGGCTCCGCGCCAGCAGGCGATTGACGATCAGGCCCATATCCTGCACCGCAACCATCTTCACGATCCGAACAACCCCCGTCTCAATATCCACCGCAACTTCTGCCATCTGGACTCCGCCCACTTGCTGACTGGTCAACCCCTCTTCCTCCGTCACCGGACCACCGCGCAATTCCAGTGGCATCGGCCCAACGAGCCCAGCCGCCTGCTTCCAAGTACAAACGAGGGTCTCTCCCGACCAGATCCGGCCATCACGCGCGATCAGGGAATTTCCGTCGACACCATATTTGGCGGCGGCAAGGTCCAGAATTTTCCAGAGTGCTTGCTGCGCGGTCCGACGGACTGGCCCGCTGACACCACCGATGGTGGTACTTCCGCCCGAGGGGCCCGCTTGTGGGTATTGATTCGAGCCGATTGAGACCTTAACGGCGGTCATCGGAACGCCAAACGTCTCGGCGGTCACCTGGGCGATGCAAGTTCGCGTTCCGGTGCCGTTATCCTGAGTCCCCATCAGGACTTCAATGGTCCCATCGGGGTGAACTTTTAAGGTGACATTCGACTGATGGGGGCCGCCCCCCCAAGTATGCAAGGCAACTCCGACTCCTCGTTTGACGGCCCCCCGTCCCGCTCCCTGACCCCGCGGATGCCATTTTGTTTCCCAATCCATTAACCGGGCGGCAATCTCGAGCTCGGGCCGATAGATGTGGGGGAGGCTGGTCAGATCGAGATTGCGGCGAAAGAATTCCAGCGAATCGAGTCCCGCTTTTGCAGCCAGATCATCCAGAGCGGTTTGAGTCAGAGCACAGGCTTGAGGATGATGGGGAGCGCGCCAGTCGCGTTCAGGTCCGCAATGTGTGGCAATCCCTGTTGCACTGCAGGTCCGATTGCTGGGTTTAAAAAGATAGGGGGCCATCCCTAATGCAATCGTCGCTCCCTGGGGGCCACTGGTTCCCCAATGATGGCTCTCCCATGCTGTCAGATGTCCCTCGGCATCGCATGCCACGGTGACCTCCGCAAACGCCGACGGGCGATTCCCCGCAATCTGCATTTCCGTGGATCGATTCAGCATCAGCCGCACCGGCCTTCCGGTCACTTTGGCCAGCCGGGCGCAGGCGACATCCCAGGCATCGACGGCAAACTTCGAACCAAAACCACCCCCCATAAAGTCACAGCGGATGGCGACACGGGCCGCATCAACACCCAGTGGCAAAGCATACTGTGCCGCAGTTCCCGAAACATTCTGAGTCGACAGGGCAACCTGAAGATCCTCATCCTTCCATGCAGCATGTGAGCCATGTGGTTCAAGGCACATATGGGTAATGGAAGGGACACCATAGAATCCGCGATGCACATAGGCTGCCGATCGGATGGCCTCGTCGGTGTCCCCGATTTTATCGATACCGAGTGTTCTGGTGAGTTTCAGCGGTTCACTCGCATCGGTGATTTCCGCAGCCTCGGCCCCTTTGAGATTGGCTTCATCGACATAGTGTGGCAAGGGGTCGAATTTGACTTCCACAGCCCGCAGGCCATCTTCGGCATATTCGGGTCGTTCAGCCGCGATCGCGACAATGGGCCAGCCTTCATAGCGAATTTCGTCTCCGACCTTGACCATGGCAAGGACCGCTTTGACCCCCTTCACCCCTTTGGCTTTTTCCAGATTGATGAGGGCCACTTTCGCATGCGCGTGCGGCGACGTCAGCAATTTGGCGAAGAGCGTTCCTGGCGAGTTCATGTCATGGGTGTATTTGGCCTGGCCCGAGGCTTTTACCTGGCCGTCCACTCGCGGGATTTCTCCCCCCACCAGGGTGTGCGAGCCTTGCGGGGCCCAACTGATTTTTCGCTCGACCATCTGATTCCCACCTCCACGCCACGAATGAAATGATTGACAACCTGGCTGCGGGCCAATTCCTGGACTTAAGCCAGGGATAATTCGACCTGCGTGTTTCACGCAAAACCGGATCGTCAAGGTTGCCTTTGTGCCGTTTCGTATGCGGCTTTCAGGACTCCGTCGTACGCACCGCAGCGACAAACATTCCCCCCCAGTCCTTGTTTGCAGGCCGCCTGCGTTGCACCGGGATTCTGGTTACAGAAACCACGCACAGCCATCACAAATCCTGGGGTACAAAATCCACACTGCATGCCGTCATGTTTGCAGAACGCGGTGATGACCTCGTCCGTCGCGACCTGGGAATGCAGGGATTCCGCGGTGACAATCTTTTGTCCGACGACCTCGATCGCAAACCGTGTACAGGAATAAATCGGCTTTCCGTCAATCAGGACCGTACAGGCTCCACAACTCGACCGATCGCAAACATCCTTGCAGCTAGTCAAATTCAAATCATTGCGGAGCGCATCGATCAGCAGGACACGCGGCTCAACCGTCACTTGTTTGTCTTCGCCATTCACATTCAATGTGATGGATTGCGGAGCGGCTGAGAAGAGTTTGATCCCCTGCTGTGGGGGAATGGCCTGTTGTGCCACCGCAGCATTCGCAGCGGCACTGACAACCACTGCGGCGCCCGAACCCTTCAAAAAGTCTCGCCGGTTCAATCCGGGTTCTCTGCGGTGTGTTTGATCAGGATCCATTCAGCGACTCTCCCTTAAAGGATCAAAACACGGAGACCGATTCAAACGATGCCATCGCACCCGAAACAGGAAATCGGATTCAATCAGGGCCGTGTGGGGATACTGCCGATTCTACAGCGAGATTCCCTGCCAACAACCGTCAGCCCTCTTTTTCGTTGGAACCCATTTCAGCGGGTGTTGTGTCCGGTGTTGTGTCAACGAAACGACAACACACGCTAGGGCTCACGGAAACCGGCCTGAAAACGGTTTTGACTTTATTTGGCTCGTTTGTAAAAGGGGAGCGAAACGACCGTCGCCGCTTCCCGTTTGCCGCGAATATCGACTTCCAGCGAACTCCCCCACTGAGACCACGCGGCAGGAACGTAAGCCATGGCGATCGACTGTTCCAGCGTCGGGGAAAAGGTCCCCGAGGTCACCTCGCCAATTCGCTCGTCCCCCGCAAAGACCGGGCTGTGTTCTCTCGCAATCCGTCGCGAGCCCAACTTCAGCCCCACGCGAACAGGGCGTTGCGACTGGGCACCGATCGCGATCAGTGCCTCACGGCCAATGAACGGAGGCTTGTCGAGCTTGACGGCAAAACCGAGCCCTGCGGTCAACGGGTCAACCTGGTCTGACAATTCATGCCCATACAGGGGCATGGCCGCTTCGAGCCGTAACGTATCGCGACAGCCGAGACCACAGGGTTTCAAGCCGAAGGATCCACCGGCAACCATCAGTCGTTCCCAAAGCGGCGTCGCTGCCGCTTGTGGGACAATCAATTCGAAGCCATCTTCTCCTGTATAGCCTGTCCTGCTGACAAAGACAGAGACCCCGCCAATCAAGATCGTTTGGCCTGTATAATACTTCATCAGAACGAGGTTGGTTCCGGCGAGATGGCTCATCAAAGCCAATCCCTGCGGGCCTTGAATGGCCAGCATCGCAGTCGCAGTCGTCTGATCTTCGCATGTCAATTTCTGGTCGGCTCCTGCCAGTAACGGGCCTCGTTGCTGGCCGATCCAGTCCACGATCTTCTCACGATTGCTGGCGTTCACCACCAGACCAAAATGAGTCGCGTCGATTCGGTTCACCAGCACATCATCCAGGATGAAACCGTTTTCGTTGCAAACCAGTCCATATCGAACCTGACCATCAACCAGATTATCAACGCGGCAGGTCAGCAACTGATCGAGCAGTCGCAGGGAATCATCTCCCTGGAAGGACAATCGTCCCATGTGCGAGATATCGAAGAGCCCCGCCGCTTTGCGCACGGCCTGATGCTCATCCACGATTCCACTGTACTGGACAGGCATTTCCCAGCCCCCAAACTCGACCATCCGACCGCCGTGTGCGGTATGCCAGTCAAACAGAGGTGTACGCCGCAATCCCATTCTGATTTCCTTTTCATCATTTTTGACACGAATCGGCCCTTGTTTGGTGCCGATCGTTTCCACGCGGCGCTTCGGTATTGTACGCTTCGGTGAATGAAAAGCCTGTTCCCATTTTGAAATTCCCCATTTCGGCATCCTCCAGGAGCATGACGTTGACCCCCTTTTTCAACAAGATTCGATCTTTGATCACCCATCAAATTCTGCCTGCATTCCTCACGCTGCTGTGGTGCATGGCCTTTTCGAACCGCATTCTGTCGGCGGCCGATACACCTCCGAATGTGGTGCTGATCGTCATTGATGATCTTGGTTGGGCCGACCTCGGCAGCTACGGCAGCAAATTTCACAAATCGCCGAATCTGGATCGGCTGGCGTCCGAAGGGATCCGATTTACGCAGGCCTATGCCGCAGCCCCCGTCGGTTCACCAACCCGGGCGGCAATTCTGACCGGACGCTATCCCCAGCGGATGGGGATTACAACCTCGGTGCTTGGAGCAACCGATGATCCGAATCGTCGTTTAAAATCTCCCGAGGTCGCACCTCAGTTGCCACTCTCGGAAGTGACGATGGCCAGAATGCTGAAATCACGCGGCTATGCGACAGGTTCAATCGGAAAATGGAATCTGGGCGGTGCTGGATTCGGCCCACGTGAGCATGGCTTCGACATCGACATTGCCGGAATTGATGTCGTGGCTGACACGTATTCCGAATTCGCGCCTTACACCAACAAAGCCGGAGCGACACTGCGGGGACTCGAACAGGCTCCCGTGGGAGAATTTTTGACCGATCGCCTGGCAGCCGAGGCCGAGAAATTTATTGCGGACCATCAATCTCAACCCTTTTTTCTCTATCTGCCACACTTTACGGTGCATATGCCTGCTACCGTGCGACCCGTAATTGCCGCCAAATACGGAAAAATGCCCACGGTCCCCAATGGGACCCAGAACAATCCCGACTTTGCCGCGATGGTCGAAAGTATGGATCAAGCGGTCGGTCGCGTGCTGAAAGCCCTGGACCAGCATCAGCTCACTGAAAATACCCTGGTCCTCTTCACGTCGGACAATGGGGGGGCCTGCAACGGCAATGGCCAGATCATCGCCTCGACCACCAATGCCCCCCTGCGGGATGGAATGGGGCACCTCTACGAAGGAGGAATTCGTGTCCCCTTGATGATCAAGTGGCCTGGGCACATCCAAGCGGGATCGACGAATGACGAGGTTGTTTCTTGCCTCGATTTTCTCCCGACGATTGCCGAGGCGTGTGCCGTCCCGGCAGCAACGAGAACCGCCGGCCCGGCGATGGATGGTCAAAGCCTGCTCCCGTTATTCAACGGAACCGGCAAAATCACTCGTGAGGCCCTTTACTGGTATTTTCCCCATTACAATGTCAATGCGGGATCGGTTCCGGGAGCGGCCGTGCGAGCAGGAGATTGGAAGCTGATTGAATTTTTGAATACAGGGCGCCGCGAATTATTCAACATCAAAGAGAGCCTGAGCGAATCGAGTAATCTGGTCGAGCAGCATGCGAATGTTGCCCGCGACCTCGGAACAAAACTCGATCAGTGGCGCGAATCACTGGGGATTAAGCCCCTCGCCCCCAATCCAGGATACACCCCCAATCTGCAATCCGATGATGGCTCGGTGCTGATGCCCGCCAGTTCCGCAGATGTCTTTGGAATAACGCTTCGGTATGAACCTCTTCCCCATAAAGACACCTTGGGTTTCTGGGTTCGACAGGAAGATTGGGCGAGTTTTGAATTCACCTTGAAACGTCCCGGTCGATTCAACCTCGTTCCTCATGTTGGTTGCGGAACGAACGGAGGAAGCTTGGTCCATTTTGAAGTCGCTGGCCAGACGTTGCCGTTGACGGTCCCTGGGACCGGCCATTTCCAGAATTTCGTTCCACAAGACCTGGGAATCGTGACCTTCGACAAGCCCGGACGCTACACCCTGACGGTCAAGCCACAGCGAAAAGAGGGTGTCGCGGTGATGGACATTCGACGGATTGAGCTCAAACCCGTCACGCCAGAGAAAATGTTGTCAGAACTGCACTTGCTGGATCCTTTCTGGCGATCCACGACCGTCTATCGGGAAAGTGTTTTGTTTGTTCAGGAGGGGGCGGATCCCCTGGCCAATGGAAAATTATTATTTCCTGCCCAGCGAATCCTGGCGGTCCATTCTGCCAATGGCAACGAGTCGTTTACCGAGAACGTCGATTTTTACTTAAGCCCCGACCGGCGGCAATTGATCCGTAAGGCGAAATCGGCGATCCCGTTTTTGCAGGGATCCGACTTATTCATGCCGAAGGGGACTCGTCCAGTCTGGATGGGTGGCCCACAGCCTGCCGTCCCCTGTGCCCTGCCCCATAAAGCGGGCGACCCCGAAACCCACTTGCTCTTTGATAATGGTCACTGGTTCCATGATCAACAGGTCGAAGTCACCTATCTTCGTGAGTCTGGAGATTGGCCTTCTGCCACACCCAAGTTTGACCCCCAACGACTCTCCAAGACCCTCGCACGACTCAAGGCGAAACAAAAACTGACGATCGGGGTCAGTGGAGACAGTATTTCGTATGGACTGAATGCTTCGGGGCTGGTCATCGCCCCGCCGTATATGCCGATTTACCCGGATCTGGTTGCTGGCCAGTTACGAGCTCAGTATGGCGGAGAGGTTCAACTTTTTAATCGCGCGGTGGGAGGTTGGGGTGTCCCGAACGGCTTGGCAGACCTGGACCAGTTGCTGCGGCATCAGCCTGATCTGGTTGTGATTGCCTACGGCATGAACGACGTTGGCCGACGTAATCCCGATGCCTACAAAGCCGGGATCCTCGAACTGATCACTCGCACCAGAACGGCTCGTCCCGATACCGAGATCATTCTGGTCGCGACCATGCTGGGGAACGATCAGTGGACTCATACCCCACGCGAAATGTTTCCCCGTTATCGCGAAGCCTTAGAATCGCTGTGCGGTGAAGGTGTGGCACTGGCGGATCTCACGTCGCTCTGGACCGAAATGCTGCAACGAAAACGGGACTGCGACTTAACCGGTAATGGAGTCAATCACCCGAGTGATTTTGGACACCGCATCTATGCGTCGGCAATCCTGTCGTTGTTAGTCGACCGATAAGTCGACGACGGGTCAGTAGACGATGGATTCGTCAATCATGAAAAATTGACGAACATAGCGATGTCTGATGGCCCGATGTTGTCAAAGTCGTTACCGTGTCGGCAGGTGGTCACAGTCGTTTTGAATCAGAAGGTGTTTCCGATGTGCATGATGCCAACTCGCTCTTCCATACTGTTCGTAATCTCGCTGGCAAGCCTGAGCTTGTTGCCGAATTCCCTGGTTTTCAGCCAGGCGTCTCAGGCCAAAAAGGTGGTTTGGCCGGGCTTGGCTCGTGATGGTTCGGTCTTGCTGCCGAATGGCTGGTCGATCAAGGAAGCGGGCCGACAATCTCGATTGGGTGATTTTCCTGTGCTGGCAGAAATTCATCCCACCGAGCCCGTCATTGCTGTGCTACATGCGGGTTATGGTGAACATGAAGTCATCACGGTCAACACGAATAATGGAAAAATCATCGGGCGAGTTTCCATGCCAGAAACCTTTGCCGGACTGACATGGTCCCGCGATGGAAAACAACTTTACGTTGGCGGTGGATGGGATGATCTCGTCTATCGATTTGAAAACCACCAAGGGTTGCTCTCAAATCAAGTGAAAATTGGTTATCCGAATACCCTGGCCGACAAAAAACGGAGGGCCACTGCGGGGATGGTGCTGTCCAAAGCCGGTGACACACTTTGGGTCGCAAACGTCGTGGGGAATTCGCTGGCAAAATTCAAAACCAGCGATGGAACACTCGAAGGGGAATGGCCCCTCGAGCAGAATTCTTACCCTTACGGACTTGCTTGGGATGAAACGCGGCAACGGTTGTATGTCAGTCTTTGGGGGCAGGCGACGGTGCTGGTCGTCGACAGCAATTCGGGCGGCGTGATCGGACGCTGGAAGTCACAAGAGCACCCCAATGAAATGCTGCTGGCCCGCGAAGGGAAGATCTTGTACGTTGCGAATGCCAATCGAAACTCGGTTTCCGTTTTTGACACCGAAGCGGGGAAACCTGTGGAAGTAATTGGAACTGCGATTGATCCGCGAGCCCCCAGTGGCAGCACCCCCAGTTCGCTCGCTTTGAACGTCGATGAAACCGTGTTATTCATCGCGAATTCCAATACCAATAATCTTGCGGTGATCAATGTTTCTGAAATGGGGGCCAGTACGCCGCTTGGGTTTATTCCGACCGGATGGTATCCGACCTCGGTCAGGGTCTCGCGCGATGACAAAACCCTCTTCGTCACGAACGGAAAGGGGCAATCCTCGAAAGCCAACCGTGATGGTCCCAACCCGCTGGTGCCGCGTGGTACAGGTGGTATCCGAGAGTATATTGGCGGGTTGTTTCAAGGAACGATGTCGATCATCCCGATGCCCGGTCCGAAAGAGATGGCTGCTTACTCGAAGACGGTCTACGACTGCAGTCCGCTGAAACGAGAAGACCCTAACGGGGTGACCGCCTCAGAGCGAGAACCAAATAATCCCATTCCAGCCAAGTTGGGGGACACCTCTCCCATTACGCATTGCGTTTACATCATTAAAGAGAATCGTACATACGACCAGGTCCTGGGCGATCTTCCAGAGGGAAATGGTGAGCCCAGTCTCTGCCTCTTCCCGGAATTGGTAACGCCAAACCATCATGCCCTCGCACGCGAATTCGTGCTGCTGGACAATTTTTATGTGGATGGCGAAGTGAGTGCCGATGGGCACGAGTGGACGATGGGGGCCTATGCCAGCGACTATGTCGAAAGAACCTGGCCACTCAGCTATCGGGGTGACCGCCGCATTCCCTATCCCTCAGAAGGGGCGCTGGAAATCGCTCGACCATTTGGTGGCTATCTCTGGGATCGGGCAGCCGAAAAACGGATCACTTATCGCAGTTACGGCGAATTCATCCGCAACGGGGCCACCCTTGCCGATCCAGGAACCACGACAATCAAAGCCCTGGAAGGTCATTTTGATCCGTTGTTTCGCAGTTATGACCTCGACTATCCTGATGTTCTGCGAGCCGATCGCTTCCTGACGGAACTTGCCGAATTCGAACAGAAGGGGGAACTTCCCCGACTGATTGTCATGCGACTGCCAAATGACCACACGTCGGGTACCAAGCCGGGAAGTCCCACGCCAACCGCCTACGTCGCGGATAATGATCTGGCACTGGGGAGGGTTGTCGAAGGACTTTCCAAAAGTCAATTCTGGAAATCGATGGCCATTTTCGTCATCGAGGATGATGCCCAGAACGGATCCGACCACGTCGATGCCCACCGAACCATCGCTTACGCCATCAGCCCTTATATTAAACGACATTCCGTCGATTCGACCATGTACAGTACCTCGTCAATGCTCAGAACGATCGAGCTTTGCCTGGGGCTCGAGCCGATGAGTCAGTTCGATGCGGCCGCCAGACCGATGTCGCATGCCTTTACCGAACAACCTGACCTGACCCCGTACACCCATCGCCCCGCCACAGTCGATTTGGACGCCAAAAACCTCGCATCCGCTTGGGGAGCAGAAAAATCGATGGAACTGGATCTGGAAATCGAGGATCGAGCCGACGATCTCGTGTTTAATGAAATCATCTGGAAAAGTGTCCGGGGTGCCGATTCGGAAATGCCCCCTCCCGTCCGTGCCGCATTCGTTTTCCCGACTCAAAAACGAGAAGAAGACGAAGACGGTGACGAACATGATGATGACGACGATGATGAATGAGTCGAATGGTTTTTCAGGACCATTTGGACATAACCCTTCTTAAGTACAAGAGTTCCTTTCGGCGGCATGATTTCCAGGCGGCAAGGTCGGTCACCCGTAGCGGGTCATCAATCTCGTTTTCTCTCGGAATTCCCATAGCTGCAATCCACTTGGTTTGCTAAAAACTGGCTCGGCCGGTGAGCGGCGTGGATCACTCGATTCGTCACAGAACTGGCCCCGCAAGGGACCAGCGATGGCGTCGGCGATGTGCTTCCATGGGGGCCGCTCACGTCCCTGGGTTGTTCACTGCTATCCGCTCATTTCGTCATGGAAGACGTATTATGCTCCGCGGGTCACTGCCAGCGTTGACATTTTTGGTATTCGGCATCGGGCTGGGAATGGGGTTCTCGTGGAGTCAGGGGCTCATTCCCTTGTCCTTGAGTCCCGCGAAGAGTGGTTCACTAAGCCCTGATGTACAGCATCAGGAACCGCTGCCTCCCCCCAACCCGCTGGTCGCGAATTCCGGCAGTCGTCCCCGAAAGGCCGCAGCAGAATCGATTCCGGATGATCCTGCGGTATTTGAGCAGCAAACCGAACCGGACGAGGATGTCACCGTTGTCGCCAACGAAGCACTCTCCCGTATCGAACCCCGCCCCCAAGTGGTCACCGCGAATCGAGAGACCGAGGATTTCACGGACGAGAGACCGAGCGATCCGGAACAGGGTTTAGAATTGATCCCGCCGGTCCGCGATCCGGCACCAGCTGTCACGCTCGCCGAACCCATCGAGGAGACCCATGAAGCAGCCCCATATCGAATGGTGAAAACAGTACGCAGCCGTCCCAATCGTGAAGTACCGTCTGAAACCGAGGCTGCCTCCAGCACCAAAACAACCCATTCGCCGGTCCGTAATCGAGCTGTGACCGTCGCCGCCCACCAGGACCCTACCGAGAATCGGAATGGAGAAACTCCTGCGAACGGGACCGATCCGACTCCTGCGGAGCAATTGGCCTTGGCGATCGAGAAGTTAGAAGCAGGTGAGACCCCGGCAGCTCATCGCGCACTCTCAAAACTGTACTGGAATCATAAAGAGTATCGCCCCAAAATTCAGGATCAGATCGAGACGACGGCCAAAGCGATCTTTTTTCAATCTCAGCCACACTTTATCGAACCTTACGTGATCCAACAGGGTGATCGGCTCGAGGCAATTGCCAAGAAATATCAACTTTCGTGGGAGTACTTAGCCAAGCTCAATCGAACCGAGCCCAGACGAATTCAAATTGGGCAAAAACTGAAGGTTGTGAAAGGCCCCTTTGGTGCCGTGGTGGATTTAAACGACTTCGCGTTAACGATTCATTTGCAAGGTTATTTTGTGAAGCGTTACGAAGTCTGTATTGGGAAAGACGGATCGTCTCCGATTGGCAAATTTTCGGTACTTAACAAAGTCGAAAACCCGCCCTATACCGGTCCCGATGGCAAGGTGATTGCCGCGGATGATCCTCGAAATCCCCTTGGGGAACGTTGGATCGATTTGGGTGAAAGTTATGGAATCCATGGAACCATCGATCCCGATTCGATTGGAAAAGCCGAATCACGCGGCTGCATCCGCCTTCGCGATCAAGATATTATCGAAGTCTACAACTTCCTGGTGAAGGGCTCGGAAGTCGTGATTCGCAAATGATTCGCGATGGGTCGCCATTTCACCTGCTGGCCGGACCAATCCCACTTCTTTGCTGGCGATGTACGGACGCGAAGCGCGATCGTCGGAAGCTCTCCGCATGAGGAGATTCTTTCTACGTCACAAAATTTTGCGATAAGAGTTCTGGAAATACCGCTTTCGTGAGTTTGGGCAAAAGAATTGGGTCATGCCGCTTGTGCCTGTAATCCGATATTAAAGAGACGGGGTTCTCGCTGAAGTGCCACCGAAACGAGTCAAGCAGTAACGCTTCTGCCGCCGATAGTGATCGTGCGAGATTGACGATGCGTGCCGCAATCGCGGATTGTGCCACGCATGAGCTCTGAGTGAACCAGAGACTCATCTATCGGTAATGCCACGGACGGCAGTATTGGCAAGGATGCATCCCATGCGGTGGAGGCGATCGATCCGATGGATCAATGCGCTTTTGATTACCAGCGCCCTCGTTGGTTGTCGCAGTGCGAAACCCGTTTCTTATCTGGGTGATGCTCAACTTCAGCATTACAAAGATAAAACTACGGCCATTGAATACCCGAACGTAGACCAACCCACGGCTGAGGAAGTGGTGAACACACTGCGTCCGCATACCGTTCGTGATCGTCAACAGGACGAGATCTGGGAAATGACGCTGATGCAGGCCGTCCACTTAGCCGTGCAGAACAATAAGCTCATTCGAACTCGTACGAATGGCCAGACGTTGTTGCAGACACCCCAGAACGCGCCATCGGTCTACGATACGGCAATCCGGGAAACGGGATATCTGTTCGGTAACCGCGGCGTCGAAGCAGCACTCGCTGACTATGATGCCACGTTTACCAGCGCCATGATCTTCGGGAATAATCAGAACTACGCGAATTCGAGGGCGTTTCCCAATCTCGTCAACACCAGCAATACCCAGGGGTTTACCTCGTCGTTGGCAAAAACATTCGCCACCGGGGGGACGGTTTCGCTGAATAATAACTGGAATTACGCGGGAACAAATTCACTCACCCAGCAATTTCCCTCGAGTTACAACTCGCTGGCCCAGTTGCAATTTGTTCAGCCGCTATGGGCCGGAGCAGGGGTCGAGTACAACCGGACCGCCGGTCCCGCACGTGCCGGACTGGGGGGGGTGACCGGCGTTTCCCAAGGGGTGGCCATTTCCCGCATCAACACCGACATTTCAATCGCCGACTTTGAAAACTCGATCGTGGCGATGGTCAAAGATGTGGAAGATCTGTACTGGGAGCTTTACCTCTCGTACCGTCAAATCGCGGCAGATAATGCCAATCGTGATAGCTCATTACGAACCTGGCGAGAAGTCAAAGCCAAGATGGATGTTGGTGCGACAGGCGGTAAGGCGAGCGACGAGGCTCAAGCACGAGAAGCCTACTTCCTGAGTCGAGCGAACGTCGAAAATGCGTGGGGTAATATTCTCGCTACGGAAAATTCTCTGCGTAAACTACTTGGTCTGCCAGTCAATGACGGTAAGATTATCCGGCCTGCGGATAATCCACTGGAAGGCGAATACGTCATGCAGTGGGAATCCGCCTTGATCGACGGACTGACTCGTCGGCTTGAGTTGCGAAAACAAAAGTGGCAGATCAAGAGTTTGCAGCTGCAAGTCAAAGCGGCTGAGAACGTGACGAAT